>Ga0118677_10005818_pt2 | contig 12447 bp, 13 predicted proteins | sample AliMusrvi5mmetaG_FD_86154 | JGI IMG/M metagenome (GOLD analysis project Ga0118677, IMG submission 86154)
CAGCGAACAACCTTGACCTCTCCAAACGTCGCGGTGCTTCGGTGAAAAACGAACTGGTTAAAAGTTTCGGAATTGACGCATCGCGTCTCGAATCGGATGGCATGGGAGCGACTACGCCAGTTGCTCCTAACGATACTCCCGTAAATAAAGCATTGAATCGCAGAGTAGAATTCATAAAATTATGACCGCCATGATGAAAAAAATCGTTGTCTTTTTTGCATTTGCAATTTGTAATACAATTGTGTTAGCCCAATCAACGCCTGAGGCATTTATAGGCCTGCTTCCCACAATCCCCTCCGATGCCTGTACAAAGAAATTTGACGAACGGGAAAAATTCCAGACCCATCTTGATTCATTGATCGATCTGATAAATGTAGAGATTTCAAGGAGAAGGGTCGATGAAAAAGCTGCAAATAAAAGTGCTCAGCAAAAGGCCATGAATAAATATGCTCAGCAGTATGGCCTGTCCCCCGAGGATATGCAAAAATTGAAAAACGGCAATATGTCAAAGGCAGACAAACAAGCTATCGCAGATAAAGCAATGCAAAACAGCAACAACATGTCGTACGGCGAAGCCAAATCAATATCCAAGGCGACACCAGAAGGTAAAAAAGCCTGGGCTGAAGGGTATTCCACGGAGAAACTGGCCGACATGGCTGCAGATCCAAATAAGACCCGGGATACAGAACTTCAATATAAAAGTCAGAATGAACTGATGGCAATGCAAAAACAAATCCAGGACAGTCTCTCTGCAATACAATTAAAATTTGATCATCAGCTTCAGGATATTGATAATGACCCTGGCGGATTAAGTTTACTGAAAGATATCAGCGAGTACCAAAAAGAAATGGCAGGAAAGAGTGATGTTACTGACATTAAAAAGAAGATCATCTTGAAAAAGATGGAATATTGCAGACGCTTTTCACCTCGATTGTTCAACGTTGTAAGCAATATGGAATCTTTTACCAAGGCGTCTATCCCTGTTTATTACAGGCTTGAGGGAATATCCAACAGGCTATTCAAACTGCAAACCGGAGTAGATCAAACGATTCAACCAGGTTCAATGGGGATTAGTGTTGTAAAAGGTTTTTTTCAGTCGTTGCATGGAATCTTTAAATACAATATTTTAGATGGCGATGAAGAATAACTTAGCGAGATCTATCCGAATTCGAAATATATTGTCATAAACGCATGAAATATTTATTCCTGTTGTTTTTTTTGTTTTGGTTTGGTTATGGCTTTGCGCAAAACCAAACTGCCGAACAACTGAAGAAAAAGATGGCTTTAATCAGGCAAACCACTAAATGGGATGATGCTGATGCAGCAAAAAAAGCCAATGATGAGATCAAAAATCTCTCGAAGCAGCTGATGATGACCAATAATCCTTCAATACAGCCAGGTCAAACAGGTGGACAACAGACTCCAAAAACGGGAATGATCAGTGAGGAGGATGCCAATTACAGACAAAAACTGATGGATCAGATGATGAAAGGTGTGCAAAAGGGAGATAATGCGGATATTTTGCTTGCCGAACCGCTTCGTGAAATGATCAAGGAAGATTATAAAGAAGATGAATCACCTAAAAATATCAGACCTGAATACCTTTATGCCATGACGGTTCTTGTGATCGATATGTCATTGCCTACTGTTCAAAGGACCATTGATATGATGGGAAATTACAATTCGGTGAAAACGCTGGTAATTACCGGAGGCAAAATTGGTGCACCGGTGAACCTGCCGGACCTGTTATTGCGTGCATCGCATTTCCCTTTGATCAATTTGTACATCATCAATTTCAGAAATTTTGTTACTACCATACCTGCACAGATCAATCAATTCAAAGATCTCTCCACACTGGCATTATTCAACAATAAGATTAGCCACCTTCCTGAAATGAGTCAGATTTCATCTTCAATCGATTCGCTCTATGTAGACGCCAATCCGGTTTCCACCTTATTTCCTGCTATCGGATCCATGAGCAAACTCAAAAAACTGGGACTTGTAAAAACTTCCGTTTCTGAACCGGAGATTATCAAAATCAAACAATTATTGCCAAAATGCCAAATCCTTACAAAATGAAAACAACTCGAATATTCATTTTATTGGTATTTTTTTTGGCAGCAGATAGTTCCTTTGCACAGAAATCCAATTTTTTTATCACAACAAAACTCACGATGGATGGTGGCGATACCCTCCCGCTCCAGGGTGCAGTTAAATGGTTTGTGGTACAATTTGACAATAAATTGAAAGAATCCTATCCTTGTGCGGAGGTAACTTCTGAATCGGATATAGCAGCGATGCTTGAGCATGAACGTGAACTTCAATTACTCGGATCAAGCAAGGAAGGAGCTTTCCAAAGTATTGCCGGGGCAATGGCTTGCGACTATATGATCATTTTTCGGGTATCAGTCACACAGACAGTTTTTTCGGTCTCTGCTGATCTGATCCCTTACAGGAACCAGGTTCTTACGCCTATCATTAAAGCCGAAGCCAATGGTTCCTATTCTACATCTTCAGGGGATCAAATGCTGAAAGCCTGCGAGACTGTTGCCAAAAAATTGGTGGACGGACTCAAACATATTGAAGTCTGTGCATTTAAAGGTGAGGTCAAGGTGCAAATAAAAAGTACGACAAATACAAAGAAAACCGAGGAATATGCTGTCTTTTGTAATCACAAAGACGGTAGCTATCGTCAAGTAACAACCGTTGATAAATCGACCGAAAATAACTGGGATTTGAGAAAAACCGGAAAAAATACAACCTCCGGGAATATCGGTATTACTATTCGTGAAGAGTTAAGCATTGTTGAACAAAATGATTGTTACAAATGTCCAGGAGGACGTGAGGGCGGACGTACTTCTTCAGAGAAGAAAACAACTACTGCGGACGTAAATGGACTTTCGCACGAAAGTCAGAGTAAAGGGATTCCAATTGATGATGCCAGGGTCACTATTACTTTTAATGAGGATGACACTTATACGATTAAAGTTGAGGCCACTTCAACACAGGGCCAAATGACAGAAAAAACAGAAATGAATGCCGAAGGCACCTGCGACAATGTTAATACTCCTCCCAAAACCATCATTAAAAAAGCAGATGTACCGTTAAATGAAACATTCGGACCTTTCCCCGGCACATCAGCCGATAAGGTGCTTGTTCAAAGTAAAACGATCAGTAAGAAGGATCCTGCTACGGAAGAAAAGACCACGACGACCATCGAGTTTAATCTGAAGAGAGATTAAAACCGCTTCCTTTGTGAAGCCTAAATCGGATTGTCCGGGTGGTGAAATATCTATAATCCAAAAGACAGGGATTCCGCAAAATGGGAATTAATTAACGGCAACTCCTGCTTTCACTGCCACAGGCTTTGCGCTGCCTCTGACCTGGTTCATCATCTTTGCAATGGTGTAATCTTTCAATTTGGCATTGTCGGTTTGCTTGTAAAGGATCTTTCCAATCCGGCAGATCTCGGTTAGCTGATCGTACAACTCGTTCAGCAGCCCAAGGTTGTTTTGTACAAGGGCGGAGCGGTTCGAAACCAATGAAAATCGCTCGTTTTTGGCTTCGGCCAGTACTTTTGCAGCATCTGTAAATTTCGCAATCAGCTCATCTGAAAGTCCATTCCCAATTAGTACATTTTTGTATTTGCTGATGTTTCCATCAACAGTGTGTAACAGCGTCAGCACACTTTCCACATCGCGCGACCGGGCACTCTTGCGTAGTTGCACCAGACCAAAGTCGGCAGCAGAAATCGGCACCTCTTTACCTGCCAATTGGAGATAACCCGACAGGTAGTTGATGGGGGCAACCAGGCCATCCAACATTTGGTACATCCTTTCGGTAATTACCTTGTGCTCGACTGATTCTGATTGGGGTAAGACCAACTCTGCTACGGCATCAATCCTGGCTTTAAATGTGGCGAGATAGGATGCATCGAACCGGGGGGAATAAGCGGTGAAATCACCAAGATCACGCGCCAGGCTAATGGCGCCAAACCCGCAAACGACGGGTAACTCTTCGTTTTTGCAGCCGAAACTGCGGTTCATGTTCAATTTCATTTACATTAAATTAAGGGGTTAATACTAAATGTATGAGAACTTTATGATGGTAATACCCGATAGTCATCGGATAACTTCAAGTCACCCGATGACTTACTGTTGCTTAACGAATCATTCCGGAGTAAAAGTGAAAGAGAAATCTGCAGTTTTAATTGCAGTGAAAATGAAAATTGAAAGCTGTAAATGTTGCAGGGCCAAATTTGGGTACCATGTGATCGGTCGTTAGGTTCACGGCAGTTTGAATGCCTATTACAATAGATTAATACCCAAATGGCTAAAGAGGTAACCCTCAAATTGCGGAAAAAAATATAATGATCATTCAAACGTCTATGGCTCAAATATTGTTTGTCAATCGTTTTCCAAGGGAACTATTCAAAATTCACCTTAGGCAAGCCTTCCACAATTTCAACCGTTTGCATGCTAACGTTGACGATGTTCAATAGTAAATCTAAAACGTATCTAGGATTGCCTACTTCTGCCGCCCAATTGTTGGGGTCGTTGCGGATACCACTTTCTTTGTGAACCGTAATCTGGTAGCGTTCTATGATCCATTCGATAGCAGATTTGCCGTTCACCACATATTCATAGGCTTTGGCAGGGATGTTGGAAACGGTGATTCTATTATTGTAAATAATCGTATCCTTTTGATCTTTCCTGGGAAAACGCAATTTGTACCTGATAGTCTCCGATGACTCGGAGTCATCGGATGACGGTAGACTCGACTGCAATTAATCCGCACTTTTGAACTAAAATTCAAATTTTGCGTATACGACTCAAAATCACATTCTTTTGTAATCATTAGCACAATAAATTCAGTAACCCTTTAATTGAACGGAAAATGAAGTCCTACAAATTATTTCTATTTGCAATCCTGGCATTGGCTTTGAATGCCTGCAACTTACAGCCGGCAAAAAACGCTGATAAGAACAATGTCAAATACTATCGTGGTCTTCAGTTTAGCGAAACACCTTATGATACCGAAAAAGGGACCCATGAGCTAACCGCAACTGAAGCACAAACCATCAACAATTATAAATTTACCTGGAACGAAAAGAATCAACTGGTTTCGGTAGAATACAACAGGAACAATGTTTTGCTCGATTACTCTTCCATGGGTGCCGCCAAAGTCACCTATACCTATGACGCTGACAAGCAAATCAAACGTTTTTTTAACGAGAAGAATGAACCCGTTAAAAACGGAGGGGCTTCGGTCTTCGAATACCAGCTTAATGAATCGGGCCAGCGGATAGCCATGCGATACCTGGATGAAAACAACACCCCTATCCTGAACCGCAACAAAATCCACAATTACAAATGGACCAAACTCGAGGATGGGATGGTCAAGGAACTTAGGTACAACCTTGCCGGCGAAAGTGTGGTAATGAACGAATTTTGTCCCTTCTTTGAACTTCGTTTCTCCTACGACAAAAGTGGTTACGTAACCAGAATGGCCAACTACCAAGCCGATACCCTCTACAACTGCACCGCTGAAAATTGTGGGGACATTGGAGTCTCTTATTTCCAGTTCGAAAACAACACATCCGGCGATATGCTCAATTTCTCTGTTCACAACAAAGTGGGTCAGCTTTCCAATCTCTACTGGGGATGGGCCAAACGGGTGAATGTAGTGGATCCTGCAGGCAATGTCCTTGAAACGTCCATGTTTGACCAGGATAACGAATACCTGAGCGGGAAAAACGTTCCTGTAACCAAATCTGAATACGACCAGCATGGAGCAGTAGTCAAAAGAATATCGATGGATAAGGACAAGAATGTCTTCAACAATCCGGCAAATGGTGTAGCGACAGTAGTTTACAAATATGATGAACAAGGCAAAAGAACCGAAACTGTTCAATACGACAAGGACAACGCGGTGGTGGTGTCAAAAAATTAAAATGACGTCACTATAAACAGTTAAAAAAGAAAAATATGAAATTAATTGGTCAACTTTTAATGGTAGTTTTCCTTGCGTTTCTGGCAAGCTGTTCCGGAGGTGGTAACAAACAGAAGCAACCGGCACCAGCTGCAGCCAAGGAAATCACCTCCGCCACCGTCGCGGTAAACGATGAAGCCCAAAAGTTGCTTAAATACCTGGAATCATCAGGAGACTATGTGAACAGCAGGAATTTTCCTTCACTAATCAAGGCTTCGGCTGTTAACAAGGAATTGGATGGTAAAATGAGGATCATTGACCTGAGAAGTCCTGAGATTTTTGCCAAAGGACACATCAAGGGGGCCGTCAACATCGAATTCTCCAAGATACCGGCCTATTTTACAACTGTCATCAAACCATTCGAATTCGATAAAATTGTGATGGTCTGCAACTCCGGGCAAATATCAAGCTATGCAACATCACTGTTGCGCTTGATGGGATACGGAAATGTCTATGCACTTCGCTGGGGAATGAGTGGCTGGAACAAGGATTTTGCAAAAGATGATTGGCTGAAGGCTGTTTCCGACAAATTTGAAAGCAAATTGGAGATAACCGAAAATGAAAGAGGAAACCTAGCCGACTTTCCAAAACTGAACACGGGTAAAACAACAGGTGAAGAGATCATGGCTGCCCGTTTCAACAGCCTGTTCGCTGCAGGGTATGCAGAAGCATTTACGACTGCTGATCAGATCTTTGAGCAACCAAAAAATTTTTACATCGTCAATTTTGAACGGAAAGACAAGTATGATTCGGGACATATTCCGGGAGCAGTGAGGTACAAGACAAATGGAACGCTGGGAATTGTGGCCGAGATGGAATCAATTCCAACAGACAAAGAGGTGGCCATCTATTGCGGGACCGGACACAACTCCGGATTTGTGACTGCTTATCTCCGCCTGTTTGGTTACCATGCCAAAACCATCCAGTACGGAAACAATGCCTTCATGCACAGCAAAATGGCAAAAGATAAGCTGTTACTTTCATGGCTGCCATTCACTGAACACGAAATTGAAAATTATCCGTACGTAAAGAACTAATTCTGATCCACCTGTTTCTAATTAGAATCATTTTCCAGTCTGGTAGTAGTGTCGGGCTGGAATTTGTATTTTAACTCTTCCGGGTGTACTTCAGGTGAAAGGATCTTCACCCTTTTATAACCCAGTTGGTTGAGGATCACCCAGGCTTTCGAGGCCGTAGCTGCCTCTTTAGCCATAAGAATAATGTCACCTTTTGCATTGTTTAAAATATTCCGGTTTTCGTGGTCCAAAAGTTTTTCAAACGGGATGGATACAGATGGCTGTCCACTAATTGTGTCCTGCTGCACTTTGCCATCCAGATCAATCACCACAAATGGAGAAACATTTTTTTTAAGTTGGTCACTGGTTACCACATTCCTATTGTCATTTGCTTCATTAATAGCAACCGCCACCTTCTCCTTAAAGACCTGTTGGTCAGAAACTCTGCTAACCACCAAAATCAAGAGGATTACTAAAACAAATACGACAACTTTAAAATCTCTTAACAGCTTCATCTGAAAATATGTTAGCCCGGATAGGATTCCGGTAAGTCATTTCTATAAATACTATTCTGCTCACTTACAACGGTCAATCAAGAAAATGGTTCATTGACACCCTCCATCGAGCTTTTGCAGCTTGATCCGTTTAGTCTTGAAATACCTTCCTTTCAAACTGTCCGGTAAACTGTTGAGTTGGGTGAATGTCCTGCGGGCATTCAGTCTGTTCTCGAAGAGTGCATTTTCGGCAGGGGTGATGTTACCTCCCGAAAATTTACTCAGCATCACCACACGATACCACTCATTAAGGCCGCCTTTTATGACGAAGTTATTCTGGTATCCCAGTCCTGTAACAATCGTCCATGCAGTTGAAGCAACCTGATCATCATTTCCATAAAAGATTTTTTTGGTCTCCTTTTGATTGAGTGTCCCTTCCCAGGAAGGTTTTAAAAGATCAGATAGGGGAATATTTATGGAGCCAGGAAGGTTGCCCGCGTGATACTGTACTGCATCCCGAACATCTATCAGTTGGATGGTGCTGTCTTCCTGGTTGATCATCCTGGCGACCTGATCCACTTGAAGGAACATATCTCCCGTTGCAGACTTTGCAAGCAGTTCGTCAGATTTTAGCCTAAATGACTCTGATGCATCAAATGGCAGAAAGGCCAGTATAACACCAACTCCGACAAGCAATACAGAATATTTAATTCGCGCATTCATCATCTTTGGATTTAAATTTCTGACGTGATATCATCCCTGCTGAACCTCTTTTCGGCCAGTTCAGCCATCCAGAATAAAAATACGGCAGCTACAATCATCAGCAGGGTGAAAACACCGGATGATAGACCCATCCATTCGTCGATACGCATGGCACCCTTGTCGTTCGCCATTGCCAGGGATTGAACATAGGGATATGTCTCGGCAAAAAGAAAGGCACCCGCTAATCCGCCCAAAAGGAAGATCATGGCATCAAGCTTTGCAATGGCCAATGCGCTGATACCTGTGCCGGGACAGTATCCTCCCATAATAAATCCGGCCCCCATAATTACTCCTCCGCCAATGGCCGAATTGACGAAGTAAGGATTGACAAATACCAGTTTAAGGTTGAGCAAACCGTAGAAACTAAGTAACTGTGAACCCACCAACGCAACAATAGCTGCCGTAAAGAAAACTTTGAGCACTGTGGTATCATATCCGTAAAACATGCCGGCCAACCTGCGACTCGAAGAGAAACCGGCTTGTTCCAGCACAAACCCAAAGCCAATGCCTATCACAAAGGCTATCAGCAGGTTTAACCACAATGGATATTCGGATAGTATTGAAAGAGGTCCCATAACTACAATTTTTAAATAGAAGCAATAAACAATATTATGGCAGCTTTTAAACTTTAGCTGTTAACTGTTAGCTGTTAACTGTTAGCTGTTAACTGTTAGCTTTTAGCTTTTTAGATCCAAAGTTTTCGGAAAAACCAGGCGAAAAGGTAAGCTGATCCGAAAATGGCCATCATGGTAACAAATCCGGCAACTGAAAGTACCGCCATTCCCGAGAGTGCAGCACCACTGGTGCAACCGCGTGCAAGTTGCGCTCCGTACACGAAAAAGGCACCGCCGATGAAGGCGAAAATAAGCCTCTTTCTGTTGGAAATTCCGGGCGATTTTTCAATCTTAAATTTCAATCGGTGTGAGATGGCCCCTGAAATAAAACCACCCAGTACCATTCCAAAAATATCAAGCGTCAGCCAATTTTTTAGCGGACTCTCTCCATTTTCGAAGTACTTGCGATAATAGTCAGATTCCATCGCGTGTGGCTTGTCGACGACTCCAACAATCGATACCACCACGTCCTTGATTCCTCCGCTGGCACCGAGCCCGCGACCCGAAAAATACATGGCTGACAAAAGAACCAATCCAAGCAGCACTCCTGCAAGGTATGGGTTCATGTATTTGGACTTATTCATCTGATTGTACTTAAAATTTAATGATCAATTGATATTTTATATACGAAATCCATCTCTTTTCGTTGACAGTATTAGTCGTTGCAATCAACTTTTTTAAATTATTTTTAAGGGTTCCTCACATATGGACAAACGCTCACTCATTTTTGTAGTCGCTCTGACTGCCTCTTTATTTTTAGTAAACCAATGGTTTAACTCTAAAAGCACGGCGAGAAAAGTCGAAAGCCAGCAAGTTGCGCAAACTGCACCTACAACGCCTCTTGCCCCCCCAGTAAACCTAGCCTCTGCTTCCAAAGCGCAAATCTTGGGAGAAGAGTTTTATGTACTAGAAAACAAATACCAACAGATCGTTTTTTCAACAGTTGGCGGAGCGATCTCTGAGATCAATTTACCGCTAAATTCCCCGGCACATCCTTATAGCCCCGTCAGACCGATTGAATTTGATAGAGAAATGCAAAAAGACTATCCCTTTAATGATCACTACCCTGCATTTCCCTATTATTCGATAAATAATGGCTCAGCTTCAAAAGTAGCGCAAGGAGCAGTTGGCGGATACTATCCCCTCCTTCGCAGAAGTATTATGAATGCAAGTAATGAAGCGGCCTTTAGAGAGCCGTCTAGAAATTATGCATTCAACACCCTATCTGATGATCCAGCAACCGCTAGTATGCAATATAAAGTAACTAAATTTTCAAAGACTACTATTGAATTTGAAGGCACTGATGGGCAAAGACGAATCACAAAAACTTATACCCTCCCTGAAAATAGAGATGACGCGCCCTTCTGTTTTGATGTGCAAATTAAAATTGATGGAGACGCTCGGAACCTATGGGTAACAACAGGAATTCCTGAAGTAGAGCTAATTTCCGGTAGTTTTTCTCCTACGCTTAAATACTTGATGCAGAAAAACCAAAAGAACGTAGTAGAAAACCCCTCTCTTCCAAAAGGCACTGTTACTATTAATTCAGTAAATCCTGAGTGGGTATGTAACTCCAATGGCTTTTTAGGTCTTATCGTAGATCCACAAACAGAAATCGGATCTGGACTAGCACTAAACCAAATGCCAGGAAGTTCCACCCCAAGCCGTATCACAATCATCGATGCGCAAAATGACCTATACCCCGCTTCTAAATACTCAGGATTCGAAATACAACTGCCTTTAAAAACATCTACTGACCCAATAAAATTCCGTGTTTTTGCAGGTCCATTTGATGATCAAGTATTAAAGCTCCTGGATAAAACATTTACCAACCCGGAAACAGGCAAAAGCCCCCGTTATATATCAGCTATGAGCTTCCAAGGATGGTTTACCTTTATTTCAGAGCCTTTTGCTAAATTCCTCTTTATCCTGATGAAGTTCTTCTATGCAATCACTTCTTCTTGGGGAGTCTCTATCGTTCTGCTAACACTTGCTCTTAGAGTAATGCTCTATCCTTTAAATAGCTGGTCGATGAAGTCTTCATTAAAAATGCAGCAGATTGCTCCACAGATTAAAGCAATCCAAGAAAAATACAAAAAAGACCCTAAGAAATCTCAGCTTGAGGTTGTCGCTCTTTATAAAGAAAAAGGGGTGAATCCTATTACCGGATGCTTCCCTATACTCATCCAGATCCCCTTCCTTATCGGTATGTTTGATCTTTTAAAATCCTCCTTTGACTTAAGGGGCGCTATGTTCATACCAGGTTGGATTGACAACTTGACAGCTCCTGATATGCTCTTTAGCTGGAACTACCCACTGCCCTTTTTTGGAACAGATTTCCACTTGCTCCCCTTTCTTCTTGGCGGTGTAATGTATTTCCAACAGAAACTAGCTTCCCCTCTTCCAAAAGACAAAAAGCTCTATTCTGATCAACAGAAGCAGCAGAAAATGATGGGTAACATCATGGTAGTTGTATTTACTGTGATGTTCTACCACTTCCCTTCTGGATTAAATATTTACTGGCTATCTTCCATGGCACTCGGTATATTGCAGCAGTGGATAACTAATAAAAGTTTCCATCAAAAGGGATCCAACCTTAAACAGGTTAAATAGAGGGCGCTTTAGTCGCTTAAAAAACCATGCAAGCGTGGCAACAGTTTCTTACCGCCCTCGAGAGGGATCTCGGGGCGGACACAGTAAATAAATGGCTCAGGCCCTTAAAGGTAGTACACTTTGATGCCGGCAACCTATATCTGGAAGCATCAGATTCCTTCCAGATATCTTGGTTTGAAGAGCATATTAGAGCTAAAGCCCGGAAGGCTTTAGTTAATAACAATTACAACCCTATCAAGATCCATCTCTCCTCAAGCTCGATGGATACCCCAGTTAAAGCCTCCCCTATAAAAGAATCTACCTTTCCTATAAAGGCTCCCTTTACCTTGCAGGTAGACACTCTCGATCCTCTAGCTACTCTAGATAACTTTATAGTGACAGAATCCAGCCTATTAGTATTTGATCTCATAGCGTCGCTATCTGGATTTAGTAAGAACTCTCCCCACCCAACACATCTGGGTCAATTTAACCCTATATATATCCATGGAGCATCAGGGACAGGCAAATCCCATCTTTTAATGGGTATTGCCCACAGTCTTGCCCAAAACAAGATATCAGCTTGCTACGTTAAAATGGAAACTTTTACAGAAAATGTGGTCGCAGCTATTCGTAATGGCAATATGCAAGAGTTCCGAAAAGCGTATAGAATGGCCGATGTGCTCATTGTCGATGATGTACAAATTCTCGCTAAAAAGCTCGCCACACAAGAAGAATTTTTCCATACTTTCAATACCCTGCAAACAGTTGGCAAACAGATTATTCTTAGTTCTAACTGCTCACCAGCCTTTCTCCAGGATATTGAGCCTCGCTTAGTCAGCCGCTTTGAATGGGGTATTACCCTGCAGATCGGCATGTTAGAGCAGGAGGACCTTATAAAAATGCTAGAAAAAAGATTGGAGCTTTTGTCTTTCCCCTTAAGCAAAAGCGCCCTAGAGCACCTTGTAGAGACATTTTCTT
>Ga0118677_10012489_pt1 | contig 12447 bp, 5 predicted proteins | sample AliMusrvi5mmetaG_FD_86154 | JGI IMG/M metagenome (GOLD analysis project Ga0118677, IMG submission 86154)
CGCCACCTTCTTTGTGAGCGGTGCGGCAGGACCGTTCACGGTCTCAGACGGCCAGCAAATCATCGCACCCAAGAAAGGCAACGGCCCGAAATCCGGCCCTCCACTGAGGCCAGTGCTGGAGAGTTACGGCTTCACGGTGAAGGTCACCAAGTCCACCCCGCCAGGCGATTACGCTTACACGGTTGCTGACGCCTCGGGCCAATCGGTGACCGGCGTGCTCAGTGTGTCGGCTTGATGAGCGCGTAAATTCAAACCGCCTTCCGCTGATAGAGAGTTTGACGCGAGCCAACTTTGGGGGCAGCCTCCAAAGTTGGCTTTTTTTGAAATGCGGCTTGACTGGGCTTTACGGTTACTTGAGCCGCGTGCTAGAGCAATGCCTGCAGCAAAGAACCAAAATGCCCTATGAAACGGAACCTGCTCGTCGCAGCCTCGGTAGTCACACTAGCCTGCATTTTCGCCGCCGGCACTTGGTACGGCCGCCGCACCCCTACCACCACGGGCGCGGTGTCAGGACGTAAGGTTTTGTACTACGTGGATCCGATGAACCCCGCGCACACATCGGACAAGCCAGGTAAGGCGCCCTGCGGGATGGACCTTGAGCCAGTCTATGCCGATGTCGCCCTAGTTTCAGCTCCCGGCCCGGAGCTGGCTTCGTGGCCACCGGGGACCATCAAGGTGACGCCGGAAAAGCAACAACTGATTGGCGTCCGCCTGGCCACGGTTGAGAGGGAAGGGCTGGTTCACAATGTTCGGCTCCTGGGCCGCGTGGCTGTGGATGAGACGCGCACCTACCGGATCAACGCGGCCGTCAACGGGTGGATCACCCGAACCCTCCCCTACACTACCGGCAGTTATGTGAAAAAGGATGACACGCTCGCCAGCTTCTACAGTCCCGAGTTCCTTTCCGCCATGCAGGCCCTGCTCTTTGGGCTCAATGCCCGGGACCGGACCCTGGCTGCCGCTCCCGAAACCTCCCTGGCCACCATGCACAGCAACCAGCTTTTCCAGGCCAATCTGGGTCTCCAGCAATACCGAGACACGCTCCTGAACCTGGGGATGGGGAACATTCAGATTGAGGACATCATCCGCACCCGCAGGTACAAGAAAGAAACTGATGTCACCTCGCCGGCTGATGGCTTCATCCTCGTTCGCAATGTCTCGGAGGGCCTGCGGTTCGAGAAGGGGACCGAACTGTTCCGCATCGCTGACTTGAGCCGCGTCTGGATTCTAGTGGATGTCTTCGAGCGCGACGCCACCCTGGTCCAGGCCGACCAACCGGTCAAGGTGGAACTACCCAACCAGGGCAAGACCTTCGCTGCCACCGTCAGCAAGACATTGCCTCAGTTTGACAATATCAGCCGGACGCTCAAGCTGCGCCTGGAGGTGGACAATCCCGACGTTGCGCTCAAGCCCGAGATGTTCGTGGATGTGGAACTGCCCCTGAGGCTGGCGGAGGCGATCGTGGTGCCGGCCGAGGCGGTGCTGGATGCGGGTCTGCGGCAGACGGTGTTTGTGGATCGGGGCAACGGCTACTTCGAATCGCGCAACGTTCACATCGGCTCGCGCGTTGGCGACCAGGTGCAGGTGGTGCAGGGGCTGACGGCCGGAGAACTCATTGTGACTTCCGGGACGTTCCTGCTCGATTCCGAAAGCCGGATGAAGCTCGCCGCCGCGGGCGTGCAGGGATTACCGCTGACCGACCCGGTCTGCGGCATGACCGTGGACGAAGGGAAAGCCAAAGCGGCCAAGCGTGTCAGCGAATACCAGAGCAAAACGTATGGCTTCTGCAGTGGCGGCTGCAAGAAGAAGTTCGACGCCGACCCCACGAAGTACCTGGCGAAGGGGAAAACGCCCGTAATGACCATGGCGGCTGGCGAGCCAAAGGAGGTCACCGATCCGGTTTGCGGCATGAAAGTGGACGTGGCGGAGGCAAAAGCGGCCAAACTCACCGGCGAGCACCAGGGCAAGACGTATTTCTTCTGCAATGAAGCCTGCAAGAAGAAGTTCGACGAGGCGCCCGCGAAATACGTGGCGGCCAAGTAAGTCATGAACCGTCCGGAATGCCGCCAGGTTTTGGAGTGCGCCAGCCCTCTGGCGCTTTGGATTGGAATGGTGCAGTGTGACCGCGCTAGAAAACTCTGGACCTTAGACGCATCGCCTGGACAGCCAAGGCGTTGCGGCGGCGATGCGGAAAGCTACGCCAGTAGCGCCATTTTTGTAGCCACGCGTTCCACACGGTCCACCAAGCTCCGTAGGAGCGGCATGGGGGACCCAGCGCGGTCCATGCCGCTCCTGCGGAGCTTGGCCCGGCATCTGTGGGCGGTCCTTGCTATAGACATGCCGCTCCTAGCGGAGCTGGGTCGGCCTGCGGCGAGGGAAGATGCGTGTGAAGTTCAGAGAGGGCTGGCGCACTCCAAGAGGCTTCGCGACATCCGAACGCCACAAGCGAACCTACGGCTTTCGGCGAGGGATCACGGTGATTAACCGCATCATTGATTTCTCGGTTCGCAACCGAGTGCTGGTGTTCCTGCTGACTGCCGCGGCATGCGTGGCCGGCTGGTGGTCCATGCGCCACGTCAACCTGGACGCCATCCCCGACCTGAGCGACACCCAAGTCATCATTTACTCGCGATGGGACCGCAGCCCCGACCTGGTCGAGGACCAGGTGACCTATCCGATCATCACCGCTCTGCTGGGCGCACCGCGTGTCAAGGCGGTGCGCGGCTTCTCCGATTTTGGCTACTCTTACGTCTATGTCATCTTCGAGGAAGGCACCGACATCTACTGGGCGCGGTCGCGCACGCAGGAGTACCTGGCCTCGGTGGTGCCGCGTCTGCCCCAGGGCGTGACTACCTTGATGGGGCCGGACGCTACTGCGCTCGGCTGGGTGTTCCAATACGCGCTGGTCGATGAGTCCGGCACCAACACGCTGGCCGACCTGCGCACGTGCCAGGACTGGTATTTGAATTACTACCTCAAGTCGGTGCCGGGGGTGGCCGAAGTGGCCCCGGTCGGCGGCTTCGGCAAACAATTCCAGGTCAACCTTGACCCAAACCGCCTCCAGGCTTACGGCGTCCCGGTGCGGCGGGTGGTCGAGGCGCTGCGCACCGGCAATGTCGAGTCCGGCGGGCGGCTTGTGGAGTTTGGCGGCACCGAATACATGGTCCGCGGCCACGGTTACGTTCGCTCGCTCAAAGACCTCGAGGACCTCGTCCTGGACAACCGCAACGGCACACCCGTCCGAGTCCGCGATGTCGCCGAGGTCGCCCTCGGCCCCGACTTGCGGCGCGGCGTGACCGACCTGGACGGCACTGGCGAGGTCGTTTCCGGCATCGTCATTATGCGCCATGGTCAGAACGCCCTGGAGGTGATTGACCGGGTTAAGGCCAGGATCAAGGAAATCGAGCCGGGCCTGCCGCACGGCGTGAAGATCGTGCCCGTCTATGACCGCTCGGACCTGATCCACCGGTCAATCAGCAACCTCACGTCCACGCTCATCGAAGTGATCCTCACGGTGGTCGTTATTGTGTTCATCTTCCTGTGGCACCCGCCCAGCGCGATGATCCCGGCCATCACGATCCCCATTGCGGTGCTGGTCGCCTTCATGCCGTTCCGGTTGATGGGTATCAGCGCCAACCTCATGTCGCTCGGGGGAATTGCCATTGCCGTTGGCGCACTGGTGGATGCCGCCATCGTGGTGGTGGAGCAGGTCCACAAGGGCCTGGAACAATGGGAACGCGGAGGTCGCCGCGGCGATTATCAGGAAGTGGTGGTGCGCGCAATCAAGCAGGTGGCCGGCCCCAGCTTCTTTGCCTTGCTCGTCATCGCGGTGTCGTTTCTGCCGGTGCTGACCCTTGAAGCAGAGGAAGGGCGGCTGTTCAAGCCCCTCGCCTACACCAAGAGCCTCTCGATGATCGTCGCCGCGGTCCTGGCCATCACTCTCGACCCGGCGCTGCGCGTCACCCTCACTCATGTCCGGACGTTCCGCTTCCGCCCCCAATGGCTGAGCCGCCTGGCCACGGGTCTACTCGCCGGCCGGATTCGATCGGAAACCGAGCACCCCATTAGCCGCGTCCTGATTCGGCTGTATGACCCGGTGCTCACATGGGTGCTCCAGCACAAATGGCTCGTGCTGGGTGGGGCGGCGGCGCTGGTGATCTCAACGGTGCCGGTATATTTCAAACTGGGAGCTGAGTTCATGCCGCCGCTCGAGGAAGGTTCCATTCTTTATATGCCTTCCACCATGCCGGGCATTTCCATCGCGGAGGCTCAAAAAGTGCTCCAGGTCACCGACCGGATACTTCGGCAGTTCCCCGAGGTGGACCGCGTTCTGGGCAAGGCTGGGCGGGCGGAAACCGCTACTGATCCGGCGCCGCTGTCCATGCTGGAAACAGTCATCACGCTCAAGCCCAAGTCGCAATGGCGCCACGCCGAGACATGGTATTCCGGCTGGGCTCCCGGTTGGCTGGCAGCGGCGCTCGGCCACATCACTCCCGACCGTATCTCGCAGGAGCAACTCATCACCCAGATGAACGCCGCGCTGCAGATTCCCGGCTTGGCCAACGGCTGGACCATGCCCATCAAAGGCCGCATCGAGATGCTCACTACCGGCTTCCGCACTCCCCTCGGGCTGAAGATTGCCGGTGCGGACCTGGCCGTCATGGAACAAATCGGCACCCAGGTTGAAACCGCGCTCAAGGAAGTCCCCGGCACGCGCAGTGTCTTCGCCGAGCGCACCGGCAGCGGCTACTTCCTCGACATCGATTGGGACCGCCCCGCCCTCGCCCGCTATGGATTGAGCGTTGAAGAAGCGCAGGCCGCCGTCGGCAACGCCATCGGCGGTGAGAACGTCACGACCGTTATCCGCGGCCAGGAACGTTTCCCCGTCAACGTACGCTACCTCCGCGACTTCCGCTCTGACATCAACAGCATCGAGCGCGTCCTGCTAGCGTCGAGCGACGGTCAAGCCCAGATCCCGCTTGGCCAACTAGCCAAGGTCCATCTCACCACTGGCCCTTCGATGATTCGCAATGAGAACGGCCTGCTGACTGGCTATGTGTATGTGGATGTCGCCGGTCAGGATCTGAGGCGCTACATCGCCCAGGCTGACCGTGTCCTCCGACAGAAGATCACGCTGCCACCCGGCTACGCGCTGCTGTGGAGCGGACAGTACGAGGCCATGGAACGGGTGGCGCAGCGGCTGCGGGTCATTGTGCCGCTGACGCTGTTTCTGGCGCTGTTCCTGATCTACCTCAATACCCGGTCGCTGACGAAGACCGGCATCGTCCTGCTCGCCGTTCCCTTTTCCGCCGTCGGGGCCATCTGGTTCCTGTACCTCCTGGGCTATAACCTCAGCATTGGCGTCTGGGTGGGCCTCATTGCCTTGCTTGGAGTGGATGCCGAGACGGGGGTGTTCATGCTGATCTATCTGGAACTGGCCTATGAGCAAGCCAAAAGCCAGGGGCGGCTGCGTAACCTGGCTGAGTTGCAACAGGCCATCCGATACGGGGCGGTTCAGCGGCTCCGGCCCAAGTTCATGACGGTCACCACTATGTTCCTGGGGTTGGTGCCCATCATGTGGTCCACGGGGACAGGTGCGGATGTGATGAAGCGGATTGCCGCCCCGATGATCGGCGGCATTTTCACATCCTTCGCCTTGGAACTGCTGGTCTATCCAGGCCTCTACCAGCTCTGGAAATGGCACTTCGACCTGAAGCCTCACGTAGGCGAGGTCAGGGCGGTCAGCATTCCACCGTTCCAGGCTATTCAGACACAGGATTGAACTTACTCCGTTTAAGACCCTGTCAAGAATTGCGTTTTGTTAAGGCGCAGAAAAGCGGGGGGGGGGGCTCGAACGGTTCTTGGAGTCAAGGCGCGATTCTGCGGCGGCACCCACCAGACTACCAAGATATCGGGTGGTCTCCCTTTGTCCTGCTGCGAGGCTATTCCTTCAATCCCGCACCCGAGCGTCCCGCGAGCCCCGCCGGAGTCTCACCGTAGTCCGGGTCGTTAATGTCCTCGTAGCCCAGAGCGGTTCCGAAGAGGCGCTGGCGTTGCAACTCCTGCACAGAATGGTCCACCTAAACGGGGTTGCGCTCGGTCGTCAAAACATTGGGCCAGTTCGGCCGTCCGCCCAGATGGATATTGACCTGGCGCAGCAGCAACGCGCGGCATCGGGGATAAGTGCGCCGCCCGAGAAATCGGCTTGCGCCCGGCGGGGCCCCAAGTCATCAAAGAGAAACGCTTGATTATTCGCAGGCCGGCTCGATGAGGTCGTTCTTCATCCCGGCGTTGGGGCAAAGCTGCGACCCGCCTTTGTCCCACACATCTGGCTAAGCTTTTCCCATTCAATCATGAAAACCGCCGAGTCGCACCCGCGAGCAGCGTTCGCCTCTGACGGAACTCCATGACAGACTGGGGCCAAACTCAATACCATGCGCCAAGCGATTCATATGAAACACGATCACAGGATGCTCCTCGGTGTGGCTCTGGGCGGAATTGCCATAGCATTCGCTTCGATTGCGGATGCGAGCGAGATGGGGGTTCCGGAGCGGGCCAATTACGCGCGGCCCTTTGAGCCGCCAACGCGCCCGGCCTTCCTCCCGCTGCCCCCCGGCGCGGTGGAACCCGCCGGCTGGCTGCGGGACTGGTGCCTGGCCGCGCGAGATGGCTTCACCGGCCACATGGACGAGTATGACGACGAGTTCAAGCGAGCCTGGGCTGCCGACCATAAGATGACCGGTGAAGGACTCTTCTGGTATAAAGGCGGCTGGCCGTACGAAGGAGGCGGCTACTGGTTTGACGGTCTGGTGCGCCTCGGTTACGCCTTGCACGATGAAGCGTTGATTGCGCAGTCGAAAAGGCGGTTGTACGCCGTCGCGGATAACATGAACACCAACGGCCTGCTATTCCTCTGGTGGCTCGACCGAAGCAATCCCGGGGACCGGAAGGCCGTCACCGCTGCCTTGGAGGGCTGGCCGCTTTGGGCTTGCGGTCTGCTCGGGCGCGCCATGACGGGATTCTACGCGGGGTCCGGCGACAAACACATTCTCGACGAGCTGGAGAAAGCCTACAGCGGAGACCCCGACTGCTTGCGGTGGATCACCGGCAACATGTCGAATCCATGGCCCGCTTTTGACACCTACTCCTGGACGGGCAGCCACGACATCGCCGAAGCGCTAAACGCCATGTTTAAGAAAGAAGGTGGGGGACTCTTGCCCGGTCTCAGTCGTTACCGCAATGCCCCGGACTTGAAAGCAGGCGCCACTGTGGACAACGCCCACGTCGTTGAATTCATCGAGAGCACCACTCCCTGGGCCGTGGGTTACCTGTGGACTGGCGACGGGCGCTACCTCCGGGCCGCCTTCGGCTGGCACGACCTGCTCGAACGGGTGGCCATGCAACCTTACGGCGTCCCCGTTTAGGATGAATGGTATTGTCCCACGGGGGCGTTCCGTGGCAGTGAGACTTGCGATGTGGCGGGATACATATGGAGCCAGATCTGCCTGCTCTTCGTGACCGGCGATGGCCGGATGGCAGACCGGGCGGAGCGGGCGTTCTTTAACGCCGGCCCGGCCACGGTATCGCGCGATTTCAAAACCCACGTCTATTTCCAAAGCCCCAACCGCTTTGCCAACCTGTCGCCTGATTTCCCGCATGGCCCTCGGGCGGAAGGCGGCGCCTATCAGCGGAAGCACTCGCCGCTGTGCTGTACGGCCGCGCTCAACCGCATCGTACCGTGGTATGTGACACACATGTGGATGGCCACCTACGACAACGGCCTGGCAGCAACATGCTACGGTCCCTGCAGGGTAACTGCGCTCGCTGCCAACCGCGTGCCGGTCGTGATCACCTGCAAAACCGACTATCCCTTCAACGAGACTATCGAAATGTCCGTGCAACCAGTGCACGAGGCAGCCTTCCCGCTGGACTTCCGCATTCCCGGCTGGTGCGCGGCCCCCGCCCTTAGCGTGAACGGGGCCGCCGTCACACTCGATCGCAAGCCCAGCGGGTTTGCTCGTATCCACCGAACCTGGAAGCCGGGCGACACCGTGCGGTTGCACCTGCCCATGACTGCAACCGTGCAGACCGGGCGCGACGCCGCGCTGGGCGCGCCTTACGACGGCATGCACCGGGCCACAACCGTGACGATCCCGGAGGAGAATAGCACACGGGGCGTGCCTTATGCCTCGGTCTCCTATGGTCCCCTGCTCTTCGCGCTGCCCATCCCTGACACCACCGATGCCAACACGCCTGATGCCTCCGCCCGGTGGCAATACGCGTTAGACGTGCAACAACCCGGCTTGAAGGTGGAACGCTCGGCCATGCCCGCTCAATGGGACTGGCCGCTAAAGTCGCCCCTGAAGCTGCGGGCCAACGCCATCGAGGTCGCCTGGAACCCCGAACCGAAAGTCCCACGACTGCCACTCCTGCCGGTTGCCACGCGGAAATCCCCGGAGCAACTCACGCTCATTCCATACGGCTGCACCAAGTTCCGGATCTCGATGTTTCCTGTCACTGCCGAGCCGGAAGTCAAGCCCTCGGCCATTCACCGGATTCTCTTCCTGGGAAACAGCATTACCTTGCACGGTCCCAAAGCCGATATCGGCTGGACCGGGAACTGGGGCATGGCGGCCAGTTCCGAGGACAAGGATTACGTCCATCTCGTCACCAGCGCCCTCGCCCGCCATACCGGCTCCACGCCCCAAATCATGGTCAGGAACATTGCCGACTTTGAACGCAACTATGCGACGTATGATGTGGACGCCCAAATGAAGGACTTCTTTGCGTTCGACCCCGACCTGGTGGTTCTGGCCATCGGGGAGAACGTGCCCGCGCTGGGCTCCGAGGATGCTAAAGCACAATTCAAGGCCGGGGTGATGAACATCCTTAGATGCGCCCTGGCGAAACGCCACCCGCTGGTGGTGGTCCGCAGTTGCTTCTGGGCGGATGCCGCCAAGGACCAGATGCTCAGCCAGGCTTGCCAGGAGGCCGGCGGCATTCTAGTTGAGGCCGGCCCACTCGGCCGCGATGCCGCCAACGCAGCGCGTTCGGAACGATCCTCCACGCACGACGGAGTCGCCGGCCACCCGGGCGACAAGGGGATGAAAGCCCTCGCCGACGCCATCGTTCAGGCCGTCCTGAAATAGGGAAGATCTTCAAGGCAATTATCGCCCGGGTATTTAGGCCAATTCCTCAGCCGTGACTATGCTGTAATAGGGGACCGCGCCCGCCCCGGGCGCCGTGATTGGCGCCCTCGCCAATCACCTTCTCGGCTCCTCGAACAGACTCACTGCTCAGTGGCGCGGCCCATCCACCCGGCGAGGGCGCCGGCTGGATACGCCCGGGGCGGGCGTGGTCCCCATTTCCAACTGCGTGGTTACGGCTCAGCCAGGCTGACGTGCCACGGATGCGATCACGGCGCGTCTCAGTGGACGGCAGGCCGGCAGCCGCGGCGTGGCCTCCTGATCCGTGGTGGCCATCGGCTTCACGTGTCAAGCTACTTGCCCTGGTTAACGTACAGCTTCAGGTTGCAAGTAGAAGCTCCTATGCCGGTAATGTCCGGCTTAACATCGCCGCTGAAATCTCCGATAACGCAATCGCCAGCAGCGATACCGCCGTCTTCCAACACGGTCTTCCGCCAGTGTTCGCCCTTCGTATTCGAGCTGATTACATCATTCGCTGGTTTGCTTCCCCGGCCCTCTGCCAATAGTCATAGCCGAGCCGAGGGTGCGCAGCTCGACTTTCAGAGTAGAACCGCTCTGCGATCTACATCCTACTGCGATTTGCTGCTCGCCATTGGCGACTTGGGCCGCCTCGGCAGCCACCGGCACGCGGGAGAGTTCCTTCCAGGCCGAATCGCAGAGGCATGCTTCTGCGCCGCCAGTGTATTTCAGGCTGCCACCGGCCGGCAGCACGCACTCCTCGAGCCCGAGAACCGGCTTGCCGTTGACTTCGACTGTTACTCCCGTCATGGACTGTTTACCCGCGCAGCGAACCACCCACTGTAATCGCTGTGCGGCGTGCGGATTCTGAAATGCCAATCTCGTTGCCGCGCGCTGTGCGGCATCGTGCGTGAAACGCTCAGAGTGAACGGCATACAGATTCCAGCGCCCTTCGCTCACGGGGTCGAGGTGAAACTCGCGGGCGTTATCTCGCAAAGCGGCTTTAACCTCGGCCGGGAAGACACCGGCCATCCGCGCGGTCTCCCACTGTTTCACGGCTTCGAGAATCGCCAGCATGGCTCCGAACCGTTTCGCGGCATCGACAGAATTCGCGTCGGCGGCCAGTTGGGCTGAGCTCGCCAGGCTCGTGGCCAGGGCGAAACCGGCGTCAAATCCAGCCGCGCGAGCCAGCAGCCATTCGGCATCTTCGATACTGGTATCGGGACGCAGCGCGAACCAGCCGAGCATGTGCGGCATCAGGTTCCGCTCGAAATGCAACTGGTTCTTGAAACGGTAGAGGGTCTGGCTCTCACGAAACCCGGCATACCAGGGCTCGCCCCAGTTCATACGGGTGTAGATGTGCCAGTTGAAGTGGCCCGGGTTACTGGCGTCGTTGATCTGCCCGCGCAATTCGGGCAAGAGCGCATCGTACCATGCCTCGGTGAAAAGCGTCCGCCCATACTGCCCCATGCCGGTGGACCAGTTGCCTTCCAGGCCGTCGAGCGAAATCTGGAGCGTGCCCGAGTGGTTGCAGACCTTCGCGAGGTTCCGAGCGACTTCCTGCGTAAGCTCAGCGTCCGTTAGAAACACCTTGTAGTCGTGATCCATTAGTTTGGCTGCGGCGTCGCCGCCAACGTGTGCCGTCGCGTGCGTTCCCCACGCGCCACGCTGACAATCAAGCAGCCGCCACGGCGCCTCCGCCGACACGGAGCCATAGTGGATCAGCTCATCGCCGATGACCACGGTGTTCATAGCGGTCTGCTTGCGGAAGACCTCGGGCGACTCAATAGGAATCTCCTTTTGTAACGCGTCCACGTTCGTCGTCAGCGCGCTAGAACCGATGCGAGCCAAACGCGGATCGGGTTTGGGCGTGACATAGGGATCATTCGGGGTGATGAAGTTCGAAAGCGTGTGAATGCCGATGCGCGCGCCGGCTTTGCGAGCCTTCTCGACGCAGGTCCGCAAGCCATCCCATCCGTTCGGAAAGAGGCTCGCCTTCAATTGGAAGTGCCCCCAGGCCTCGAACGGAGAACTGTGGTAGAGATACCTCAGCCCCGCGCGGCGTGTCATCTCGATGGCGCGGTCAATTGTCTCCTCGCTGAAATCCACAATGAGATAGGAGCAGTTAGCGTTAGTCGCGACCTTGGCCCAGGCGCCGTCGAGCAACGGATGCGGAAGCCCTTCGGCGACTTCGATGGCGCCGATCGTCTCCAGCGCCTGCGCCGCGGGGCAGGCAAACAGCGCGATCTTGCTGCCGATGACGCCACCGTCCCCGTAGGCTGGCGCGAGATACTTCTCGTGGCCCCAGTTGGCGATGACACGGTCGCTGCTGCGGTTGCGGCAGAAGGCTTGCAATACACTGCCGAATTCCGTACGCCGGGCCGTATCGCCGCGAAACAGTTGGTCTTTCTTCAACTCAGTCGGGAGGTTCGCGTAGTTGCCGGAATCATCGGCCGTGTAATCAGCCTCGATGTCATTCTCCCTCGTCGGATAGCCGCCAAGCGTCTTGGCGTTGAGCCCTTGGATTCCGACGGCGAACTCGGAATCGCGCACCACCCCAACTACCTCGCCGATGATGTCGCCGATCGTCGTCGGATAGGGCCCCCAGAGGACAAGCTCGGCGCGGTTCGTTGGCTGGACGTCCACCAACTCAAACACCACATGAGTAGGTTTGGCCTCCAAAGTCAGCACGGCGCTGACACCCGCGTCTGCGAAACGCAGCGTCAACCTTTTGGTCTGAAGGTCCCAACCGGCGCTGTCCGGCGCGTAGAGCCGGCCGCCGACGCGCACACTCAACACCGGCGCAGGCTGGGGCGCCAGGTAGCTGCGGCTGTCCGCATTTCGAGAAAGCCCACAAAGCGATCCTTTGTCAGAGATAGCGAACGTGGCGGTTCGCGTGCGCAGGGTCACCAACGGAAGTTCCGCCCCCGCGCGTGCAAACCCCGTCATGGCCACGCAAACAAAGGCTCCTGCAATGCAGCGCAAGCGCGAATTCCAGCGGCGCCGGGGACCTGCAAGAGTCCGGCTATGGGCAAGCGAATGTGAGCATCTCGAGCAATTCTTCATGGTTCCTTATCGGCATGTTCGGCTGGGACAAAGTCCTTGTCCAGCTCGATTCCGAAGCTCTTGCACTATCCCTAACAGCCTGTCTGCAAACGACCACTGAGACCCGTTGCGGCAGGTTTGGAGTCCCGCCTTTAGGCGGTTTCTGCGCCGCGCAGTGATGATATCGTATTGACGTTTGGCCTTTGGTGGACATTAGCTGTCGGTCCTAACATAATGT
>Ga0118677_10012491_pt1 | contig 12443 bp, 11 predicted proteins | sample AliMusrvi5mmetaG_FD_86154 | JGI IMG/M metagenome (GOLD analysis project Ga0118677, IMG submission 86154)
GCCCAGACCAGCGGTGTGCGTTCGACGATTGCGTTGGCGGCGCGGCGCACATCGAGGCGCGCCAACAGGCCGTCAGGGCCGAAGATGCGTGCCATGGCCTTGGCGCCTTCCTGATCGATGCGCTTGACGTCGCCGCTGCGCAGGCAGATCCAGTTGGCCTGGGGGACATCTGCGGCGTGCAGTTCTTCGAGAATCCTTTTCCATTCCGGCAGCGGCGACAGGCGAGTCAGGTGATCCGCCAAGAAAACCAGGAACTGGATCTGAAACGCGACATTGGGCAGGTCATTGCTGCCGGGGGCGCCCGTACCGTTCCAGACCGGGGCGGATCCAATGCGACGGAATTGCTCCTCAAAAAAGCGAGCGCCCTCGTCGGCGCGATCAATGGGCACCGCCCGGGCGATCATGTCGTTGACGATTTCGGTGTGATGCCAGAGCCGGGACGGCTGATCGGAAATGCCCTGGTTGTATGGCGGATTGTCGGTGATGCGGGTCCGCTTGAACAGCGGGGCGGTGTCGCCGCTCAGCGGCAAATAACATTCGGCCCACGTGCCATGCGCGCCGGAGTCCGGCTCCTCGCGTGCCAGCAGGAAGAGCAGTTCGCCGTTGACCTTGCGGCGCACCCAGCGCAGGTCGTTGAGCGCCTTCGTGTCGCGGAGATCGAGCACGGCGCGGCGCGCCTGCGGCCAGGCGCCGTTGGTTGCGATCACGGAGAAACGCTGGCGCAGGTCGGTCGCTACGTTGAGTGCGGCGTGGTATTCCGGGCGGCTGGAAAGAGTTTCCGCGAGCCGGACGCTGAGCGTGTCATTGGTGAAGTGATCGGCGTAGCGCACCAATACGTCGAGATAGGTGTCCAGCGTTGCGGCGGCGCCTGCGCGTTGCAGGACGGCGAGGCGAATGTTCAGGTTGGATCGGCAGGCATTGGCCGTGGCGGCGAAAGGAGTGACTTTCTCCAGGTTGTCCATTTTTGCGCCCAGCAGACCGGCGGCGGTATCCACTTGGACGCAGTATTGCGCCACCTGCTGGGTGGCGACGGCGAACGGTTGGCTGGCGAACACGTCCGCGGCGGGCATGACAAGCGCAGGAAGTTGCGCGAGCGCCTGCGCGAGCCGGGCATTCTGATCGGCGCGCCACGGATCCTCAAAGCGCATGATTACGCCCATTTCTTCGATCGTCCGGGAAGCCTGTTTGGCGCTGGCGAGCAGCGCAAGAACCTGCGCGGCGGGGGCGTCGAAATGGTTGGCTTGAATCTGCTGCAGTGCGACGACGGCGGTCTGGTATGCCGAGTTGCGATTCTGCATGCGCGCGGCGAGATCGGTGCGGCGCGCACGGAGCGCTTCGATGGCCGGGGCTTGGGTCAGCGAAAATCCAAACAACCGGGCGATGCCGTGTGACATGCCGGCCAGTGTGCCGTCGAAGGCGGCCAAATTTTCGTTCCGGAGCGCCTGTTCAAGATTTGCAGTGCATGCCTTAAGCTGCTGCGCGCGCGCCAGATGCCAGACCACCACGCCGAGCAGGACCATGGCGGCGATCCCGGCGGCGACTTTTGCCGACAGGAGCAGCCGTTGCCGGAGGTTGATACGAAAATGATGCTGTCGGACGATGCGGTCGGCTTGGGTCATCAGGTCAGCCGGCGCATCGCGGCCGGAAGCGCGGATGGCGGTGCACAGTCGTTCAATCTCTCCTGCGGCGTCCGGTATTTTGACAGCCGCATCGAGCGCGGCAAGATCGTGGGCGAAGGCGGCGTCGGCCTGGTGCCGGGCGTTGGCCTCCGCAAACCAGGCGCGGCCGGATTCCAGTTGATTCCGAGCGGTTTCGTCGGGTTGATAGATTCCTTCCACAAGCAGGGCGGCCAGCGACGCGTTGGCCTCGGCGGCGACTTCAAAGTTTTGCGCGGCGCAGGCTGCCGCAAATTGTTCGGCGAACGCGGCGCCGCGGCGCGTCGCGTCCGCGGCGCACAAACGGGAAAATTCGGTTTTGACGAGCGCCAGCGGTTCGGGATCGGGTGGCACGAGCCAAGGACCGGTGAGTTCTGCGGCTGGCGCGGCGAGCGCCGCGGCATCAGCCGACCCGATGGCCGCCACGGCGGCGTCGAACAACGCCAACTGACGGGAACGTTCGAACTTTGCCACATCTTCGCAACAAACGGGGTTGTCCGGGTCCATCAACAATCGCGTGCGGAGGATGCGCAGCGCCTCTTGGGGAAGATTCCGGCGGACCGCGCGGCGGAGCGCGCGGAACACGGGCTCGAATGTTTGGGCCTCCTGGCAGCAGGCTTGCACTTCCGCGGCGGCGGCCGTGTCCACGGGTTCCGGAACGGCCCAGCGGCTCCGGGCGCAAAGCTGTCCCCATTGGTCGAGGTCGGGGAAGGGGAGAATGGCGCAGAGTTCGAGCAGGGACGGCGGCTGCTCGGCCTGGTCGTACGCGGCTCCGGGCTGATGGTTGCGGATGAACTGCTGGCAGAGCGCCAGACGCGCATTGGCGCGCCGGCAAAGTTCGGCATACTGGCGCGAATTGACATCGCCGAGCACGCGGGCCGAGCCGGTGCGCTTGATCAGGGCTTGAATTTCGGCGACCAGCTTGCGCACGCCTTCCGTTGTGGCGAGTTGGGGCGGCAGACGTTCCGGCGCGTTCTTGTCGCGCGGCGCCGGACGCGTCGGCGTGTTGGCTGCAGGCGCTAATGCGGCATGGCAAGCCGGACAAACGGCTTCCGCTGTAATCTCGCCGTACGGATCGATGGCGGCGCCCTCCGGCGTGAAACGTGTCGGCCGGAAACGATAGGCGTGGCCGGGCCCCAGCAGCAGGTCATGCGGCAGGGTGGCATGGTGCGCGATAAAGAGCGCGTCTTCCGGCGGGAACGTGGCGCGGCAGACCGGACAGATCGACGGCTCGGATTCCGGCAGATCGGCGGTGGGATCCTCGAAACCGCCGCCGCGCGGGAATAACCAGGGAAGGCTGCCGGCTTTCACGCGCACCGGGTTATGGATGTGCCACACCAGACTGTCGGGATGCAGCCTGCCGCCGATGGCAGTGGCGTTCTTCAATTCCGCCGGCGACATTGGGCCATGCGTCTCGGCGCCGTTGCCTAAAAACCATTCGCCGCTGGAGCCATCGTTTTCCGGGGCTGCCGGAGCGGCGTCCGATGTTCTGGTTTTCCGGAGAATGAACTTCTTCGCCATTGAAGAAAAGAGTAACACACGCGGCGGATGTGTCCAGTTTTCTTGGCGGGGAAAATGCAAATGGCCACTGACGCGCCGCAGGCGCCAGTGACCAATGACTCTCTACGGCCCCGTCGTTTGCCAGATTTTCCACTGGATGTTTTCGTAGACCAGCCGGAACTCCCAGGATTCGGCAATCAGCAACCCGGAGCGGCCGGGGCGGTCGATCGTTACGCCGACGCGCGCGGTGCGGTCGAGCAGTTCCGGCTCGCTGATCTGCCACTTTGCCGGGTTCACCGGCAACACCGGACTGGCCTGGGTGGCGATTAGCAGGGGTGTGTTGGTGCCGCGCCGGCAGGCGGTCAGGACGGCATCGACAATGATCCCGATTTCCCGGCGCGGATTGTTGCTGACGGCGGCGACCTGTTCCATGCCGCGCACGGATTTTCCCGGAAGTTTCTTATCCGCGGCATCTGCTCGAAGCAGGGACTGAATGCGCTGCACATCGGCCGTATAGATCGAATCGGGATGACGGGCCAGAGCCTGATCGAGCAACTGGAACGCAGTGGCATAATCTGTGGCGCGTTCCGCCGCTGCGGTCGCGCGGACGAAGTCGGCATGTTCCTCATGGCGGCGCTGCTGGGTCTGGTTGCAGGTGTTCCGGTCGGTCCAGCGGCCATCCAGACGGACCATGCCGCGCTCGGACATGGCAGCGGTGACCGCCAGGTTTCGCAGGCACTCCAGTACATCTACATAGGCCAGACGCGTGCGCGGCGTAAAAACGGTGCCGGACCCGTGGCAAAAGGGGCAGCGTCCTTTGACCAGTTTCGCGCCATTGCAGGTTTTGCAGATTCCGCTGCCGCCGCAAAGGGCGCAGGGTTGCTGTGTTGCCGGTCCGTCCAAAGTGCGGGTCGTGAACGTGCGCGTATCGTTGCCGCCGGTTGTTCGAGCAAACCCCGCGCCGACGGTGCCCGCTTTGCCGAAGTTCGTGACTCCGACCCCGGCGCCGAATGTGGCGGCAGAGCCGTTGGCGATGCCGGCAATCTTGCCTCGACCGCCGCAGGCGCGGCACTTGCCGGTGTTGCCGCAATCGGGGCAGGGGAGCAGCGCGATACCGTCGTGGCAGTTGGTGCAGGCGACAAGGTTGGCATCCTTGTCGAGCAGAAACTGGTACCTGCTGTTGGAAAAATTTTTGCGGAGATACTCGGCATCGCGATCCGCTTCGGCAATGCGCTGGTTCATCATCCAGTAAAGCCCATTGGCGGCGGCGATGGCTTCGCGGATTTCGGTATTGGTGGTGGCGGAATAAAACGACGACAGCGCGGTGATGTTTCCTTGCGGTCCTGCCTGCATGAGCGTTGTGCAGACTGTCTGGAGTTTCTCGTAGGTGCCGGCGGCGCCGGCCTGGGGAGGTTGATCGGTAATGGCGCTCCAGGACGAAAGCGGCGCGAACAGGAGCAATAGCAGTGGCAATACGCGCATGGGAATCTCCGGGCGATTTATCGGCTCCCCAGGGCCAGTTTGAGGAGCGCTTCCGTATCGGCGGTTTCGGCGCCGGCGTCGAGCGCAGCCTGCACCATCTTGCGGGCCTGATCCTGCGGGAAGCCGAGCGCGGCGAGCGCCAGCACCGTGTCGCGCAGGACGGTTGCACCGGCGGCATCGCCCTTGGCGGCCGCGCGGCTGGCGAGCGCTTCGGCGGGGTCGATCTTGTCGCGCAGTTCCACGACGAGGCGTTCGGCCGTCTTTTTGCCGATGCCGCGCACGCTGCCGAGGCGCTTGAGATTTCCTTCGGCGATGGCGGCGCGCAATTCTGCGACGCTGAGTCCGCTCAGCACGCCCAGCGCGAGTTTGGGCCCGATGCCGGAAATGCCGATCAGCAGTTCGAACATCTGCTTCTCTTCCGCAGTTGCGAAGCCGCAGAGAATCTGGCCATCCTCGCGGATGTGGTGATGAGTCAGGAGGCGGCAGGTCTCGCCGGTGGCGGGGAGGCGGTCGTAGGTGCTGAGCGGGATGAGCGCGGCGTAGCCGACGCCCTGCACGTCCAGAATGACGGAGGTGGGTTGTTTTTCGGCCAGGATGCCATGCAGGAATGCAATCATGTCGGGTGCCTCAATCCAAATCGACCTCGCCGAACTTCCCCTTCTTCGGAGGCGGGGGCGGTGAGGTGGGAGCGCGGGCCGGAATGTCGTACTTTCCCGGCACCTTGAGTTCCTGTTCCCAGAGGCGCGCTTCGCCGCGTTCGGCAATGATGCGCAGGCGGTCAATGACAATGGGCGCGTTGGTTCGGAAGGTGTCGGAGCCGAAGGCTTCGGCCAGCCGCGCATAGCTGACCGGCGCGCGAAAACTCAGGTTGAAATCCAGGTCCGCGACCATTTTTACGGAAGGTCGGCGATAGACAAAGACCACGGGTTCGAGGACTTTGGTGACGGTCGTGCCGTGTTCGTCCTGCCACGGAAACTGCTGGTGGTAGACGCATTCGATCAGAAGTTGGGTATACTCCGCCGACTTGTTTGGCGTGAAGCGGAGATTGAGGATCTGCTGCCCGTCATCCGGCGGCTCGATCGAAATTTGCACGGTGCGGAGCCATTCGTCGGCGAGACTGTTGAGCGCGGTCAGCGCGCACAAGGCCAGAAGCAAGCGTTTCATGCAGTTTCTCCCTGTCACCTTGAATTATCGCAAATGTGCCCGTTCGTCGCCATCCCTAACAGTCTTCAGCCTAACAGCCTCTTCAGGCTTAAATCGGCTCCGCGCCCAGCGCGGCAATGCGGGTGCGGTTGTGGATATGGCAGATGGCGATGGCGAGCGCGTCGGCAGCATCCTCGGGCGGCATTTCGGGCAGGTTGAGGATGGACTGGACCATGCGCTGGACCTGCCCCTTGGCGGCGCCGCCCTGGCCGACTACGGCCAGTTTCACGCGCCGCGGCTCGTACTCGAACACGGGCAGTCCCAGTCGTGCGCACTGTGCGATGACAGCGCCGCGGGCATGGCCCAGCAACAGCGTGGCGCGCACATACTTGGCGAAGAAGACACCCTCCACGGCCACCGCGTCCGGGCGATGGGTGGCGATGAGCGCCGCGATGCCATCCTCGATTGCCAGCAGGCAGGCCGAAAGGGGCCGGCTGGCCGGATTGGGCAGGGTGCCATAGTGGATGACGGTCATCCGGTTGCCGGCAACTTCGACCACGCCGACGCCGGTCGAGCGCAGCGAAGTGTCGACACCCAGGATGCGGCAGGTGCGCGGGACAACATTCTGCATGCCGGTAGTGTCCGTGCTGGACGGGCGGGTGTCAAGCGGGACGCATCTCAATTTGTGGACGTCCGGGTCGCAGCCCCGGACGTACGATGAATCGGTAGGTCCGCGGCTGCGACGCGGACCCGGATGACCGACGCATAAATCGCGGATACGCCCGCATGAGGGATATCCGCCATGATTCCATCTTGCCGCGCCACGCCGCCGCCGCGTATTCTGACTCGCATGACTTGGTTCCGTAAAACTCCGGGATGGCGCGATGCGGAGTGCTTGGCAGCCGCGCTTGTGACAGGCGCCGTGGCGCTGGCGGCGGCGGTGGCACGGCTGCCAGCTTGCTGCGCACCGCGCTGCCTGTTGAAAACATGGACCGGCGTGCCGTGCCTCACGTGCGGCGGAATGCGCGCGCTGAACGCCCTGCTGGCAGGACACGTGGCGGCGGCCTTTCGTCTGCAACCGTTGCTGACTGCGCTGGCAATTGCGGCAATGGCGTGGGTGGGTTACGCGGTTGCAGGCGCGTGGTTTGGTTTCTACCGCCTGCGTGTAAGGACCACACGATGCGAGAAACGCCTGCTTGTGGCTGTCGCGGTGGTCCTGGTCCTGGCGAACTGGGTGCATCTGATTGCGGACGGAAGATAAGGCGCTTGGACCTTTTAGCCCAGAAAGGTGTTTAGGCTGTAGGCTGTTAGCCTGTTAGGTTGAAAATGAATGCGTTACGCAATGAGACGCACGCGCCCAATGGTGGCATTTCAGAATCTCGTAACGTGTTGTCTGCCAAACCTAACAGCCTAACAGTCTACAGCCTAATTCCCTTTCCAGGATAATCCACAAAATGCCCCTCCCCTTTTGTGCCTTTTGTGGCCATGCAACGATTCGTGCTTGGCTGGGGGTTCCGAAAAAGCGAGTATCGTGCACATGGCAAATACAAAAACCGATTTCAACGGCAAGCCCATCGCCCTGGCTTCCACCGTGGCGTATGCGGACGACGCGATTGTCAGCAAGACGATGCTCGACAAGAAAACGGGGACGCTGACGCTCTTTGCGTTCGATGCCGGGCAGGGGCTGAGCGAGCACACCTCGCCGTACGACGCCACCGTGCTGGTGGTCGAGGGCGAAGCGGTGCTGACGATCGGCGGCCGGCGGGTCGAGGCGCGCGCCGGGGAACTCGTGATCATGCCGGCCAATGTGCCGCACGATGTGCGCGCGGAATCGCGCTTCAAGATGCTGCTGATCATGATCCGATGAATTTCGCGTGCGCGAAATTCATTTCTGCGACATCAATGTCCGCAGCGGGGTCGCACTAGAACGAACTTCCTGATTCTGCGGTTCGACATTCGATATTCTGCGGTTCATGCGGGCTACCGCTTGCTTACTACACGCCCAGTTTTTTTCGCACCGCATCCACGCCCAGCCCCGCGATCTGCACCTTCTTGAGCCGTCCGGTTTCGCCGGCGACGACGGCCACCGCGCGCCGGGGCAGGTCCAGTTTCTCCGCCAGGAACTCCGTCAGCGCTTCGTTGGCGCGCCCATCGACGGGCGGCGCCTGGAGCCGGATGCGCAGCCAGGCGGCGTCCGCCCCCGCGATCGCCGTCCGCGAGGCGCGTGGCGTGGCCTTGACGGTCAGCAGGCAGCCGCCATTGGCGGCAACGATCCAGGCGGGGTGCATTGGCATTACGGGCCTCTGGCTTGTCACTGTTGGTAAGCAGACTGAAGGCTGAAGACTGTTCGCCGTGTCTGCCAACACCATGCGAGAATTTGGAAAATCACCATTGGCGCGTGCGTCTCAGTGCGTAACTCATTCATTCTCAACCTAACAGTCTAACAGCCTTCAGCCTAATCCCCTTCCCAGTCACTGCTCACTGGCACTTCGCGATCACGGAGAACAGGAACGAACAGATCACGATGGTGTAAAGCAGGTACGCGCCCGCCATGTAGAGCAGCGGCGTGAGATCGAGAAATCCCACGATCAGCCGCTTTCGCGTGCCAAGCATCGTGGCCACGCCCTCGTTGCAGATCGCGTTCAACGCGGCATTTTGCAACATGGCGGCGGCGAACGATCCCACCAGCAGGGCAAACATGAGTTGCCATGCCATCATCAGCAGGTCGGCCACGGAAAGCAGGGTCAGGCAGCCAAGGGAAAGCAGCCGGACGGAGGCATCCGCCAGGGGTGACGCGAGCGGGTGCGCAGCGATCCCGGGAAGCGCCTGGACCGTGCCTGCGCCGACGAGGTTCAATTCGTACACCAGTACGCCATGCACGACCAGCAGCAGGAGAATCTGCGCCCAGCGTTGCAACGCCGCGAGCGGCAGGGCGGCGAAGTGAAACGCCTCGGACGCGCGATCCCGGCGCAGCACCGGCGTCAGGATCTGGATGAGCACGTAGACGCCCCAGTAGCGGGCGATGAAAAAGAGAAAGTGCAGCACGCTGAACGTCAACGCGCCATGCGCCCCCGGTTCGCGCGGCGAAAAATGGTAAATCGTGCCGACGGTCAGCACCCACGGCTCCTCGGCGCGGAAATGATTCAGCCCCGCGGCGCGGAAAGCCAGCAGGAAGGCCAGCAGAAGCAGTGCCGTCAGCCGCCCGGGCAGCGGCAGCACCGGCCGCAGGAAATCCAGCACACGGTCCGTCAGTCGCGTGGGCGCGGAGAGGAGCGGGTTGAAATAGAGCTCCTTGTCCGGCAGCGACCAGAGTCGCACCCAGAACAGGAGCAGGAGCAAATCCGTGATGACGAGAAAAGTTTCCATGTGCGTGTGAAGGGTAAGCGTCCACCGGGAATTGAGCAAGTGCGGAGTAAGGCAAAAGTTGACACGACTGCACGGCTGTCATACACTATCAAAATCCTTTTCTGAATCGGAGGATCACGGCCGATGCCCTATCTGGTTGTCATGGATGGCCCTCAAAAAGGGCGTCGTTACGCGATTGCCGACAGCACTACCCGTATCGGCCGGGTGGCGGGTAATCACATCGTGCTCGACAATGCCTCGGTCTCCAGCGGTCATGCCGAGATTGTCAAGGAAAACGACGGTTTCCGGCTGCGCGATCTCGACTCCACCAACGGCACGCGCGTCAACAGCCACCGCGTCACGGACACGCTCCTGTTCCGCGACGATGAAATCCTCCTGGGCGATCTGCCGGTGGTGTTCAGCGGCGAAGATGCGCCCCGTCGGCAGGAGCCGCCCAAACCAGCCACCCCGGATGCCGCGGAGGAGCCTGCAACTGCCACACGCCCACCGGTCGTGGTGGCTTCCACCGCGAGCGGCAAGCACGCCACCATATCCATGCCTCCGGATTTTCGGAAGCGTCGCGATACACGGCTCTTTTGGATTGCGGCGATCCTGTTGCTGCTGATCGGGATCGGCTTCGCCGGCTGGAAGTTCTACCATTCGGTATTTAGCCACCGGTAGGGCGCGACCGCAGGACGCGGGATAAATTTTCGGAACGAACCTTTATAGAATCCACCCCTCGAATGCCGCCCGCTCCAACGGAGCCGCCAGGCGCTCTTCCGCTTCCGCACCGCGCATCAGGCGCACCATCGTGCCGGCCGCATCCGCGCGTTTGTCGGCATACCCTGCGCAAACGCCGCAGGCCAGATTCACGTCCGCGGCCGAAGCGCTTCCCGGCAATAACAGCGTGGGGCCGGGCACGTTCCGCGTGGAGATCAGCACATCGGCCGGCGTCGCCGCGGCTTCCAGCGCCTCATTGTCCATGTGGTTGCGGCCGACGATGCACTTGGCGCCGCCCGGCAGACGCAGATGCCTTCCGGTCCGCAACAGATGCATCAGGCGCAATTCCGCCGGCCCCTCGTGCGCCAGCAGATCCTGCAGCTTCCGGCAAAAACCGCCCTCGGTCAGCAGGCAGCCGCCCGCGGGAGCGGGATACTCCCGGATGCCGTACTGGCGCGCCAGTTCCATCTGCGCCCGCCGCGAACGGCCGTTCAGCGCCAGCAACCGCGCGCGGTCGATGAGCCCGCGCCGTTCGGGTTCCGTGGGGTCCAGAAGCTGCGCCGAGAGCGGCCGCACCAGGCGGTCGGCATAGCCGCAGTCCGCGGAGACGATCTGCAGCGAGCGGCGGTTCTGCGACATGGGGCGCTGGTTCAGCACCTCGCCCGTGGCGAGAAAATCGAACCCGATTTCCGTCATGTGCGCGCCGGCGCGGTTGAGCATGCGCGCATGGCAGTCGATACACGGATTCATGGCGCCGCCGAAGCCGTGCGGCGGATGCTGCACCAGCCCCACAATGTCGGCCGTGAAATCCAGGACATGCAGACGGACCCCGATCGCGCCGGCCGCCTTGCGCGCGGCGCGGCTGCTGAAAAACGGGCTCTCGAACACGATGGCCTCCATGTGCAGCCCCTGCGCCCGCAGCACGCAAATTGCCAGCATGCTGTCCAGTCCGCCGGAAAGCAGGCTGAGTCCGCGTCCGCCGGTGGCCGGAATGGATGGCTCGTTCATGGCCGCGGATGATAACCGGCCCGTCCGCGGGCGGCAATCACGGTTCTGAAGAGAATGGACCAAGGCCGGTGCCCCTCCAGTTTTTCGCCTGCCACACGACTTGCTTTATTTTCTGCAACGGCGTTAGGATATTGCCGTGAAGCCGTTTCTCCATGCCGCCTGCTTCCTGCTGCTGGCGTCCGCGCTTTGCGGTCAGATGGGCGTCACGATGCCGGGCGGATTCGATGACGGCAGCGTGCGCAGCACGCCCCTGCCCGGCACACCGGAAGCATCGCCCCAGGGCGCGCTCGCCATGGCCACCCTGCCCGGCACGGTCTATCCAGGGGATTTCCTGCTCCTCTCGGCGCAGAGCAACCGGTTCGGCCCCTACCCCTACCGCCCGGATGCGGTCATCGGATCGGAACGGTTTCCCTATACGCTGCAGGTGGTCAGCGACAAGGAGTTCCGGCTGTCCGATCCGCGCAAACATGCCATGCTGGGACCATTCCGCTACGAAACGGGCACACCCATCGCCTTCGATCAAACCACGCTCTCCGTGCTGCGCCTGCCATCGCAGGTGGTCGTGACGCTGGCACCTCGCGGCAGGCAGAGCCGCGAGCCCACGCTGGCCATCGCCCCGCTCACACCCGCCGTTGCCCGGTCGCTAGCCCAGTTCCGCGCCACCTTTGCCACGATCTTCAACCGGCTCTCCGGTGAACTAGCCACGCGCAGCATCGAAGGCGTACCCATCGTTCGGGACGCGTACGGAAAAACCTTCGATGGAACCGTCAAGCCCTCCCTGCGCGACCGCGAAAATGCGCGGCGGCGCGCCGAGACCACGGTTGGACTGCTGCTCGACAAATTTCAAGGCGACGAAGTGTCCATGCGCGCCGAATGTACCGGCAACCTGGCGTACCGATTCGCAGGCGTGCCACCGGGCAATTACGTCCTCTGCGCGCTCTGGCGGGTGCAGGAGCGCGACGCGCTGAGCGTGGCGCCGGCCGCCTTGGAAGTGTGGTGGACCCCGTTCCAGATCGGCGCGCAGGAAAAGCTCGTGTTTACGCTCACCGCCGACAACGCCTGCGGCTGGACGGGAATCTTCAAGTTCCCGAAATTTGACTAGGCTTTTTCGCCATATTCGCGGAAAAGTCCCTGCGTACCGAGTTCGGAACCGCCGCTGGTGGCGGCCAGTCTGGCATAGCGTTCGAGCGCCAGTTGCAGCGCCGGAAGTTCGATGCCGGCGCGTTGGGACGCTTCCAGCGCGAGGCGCATGTCCTTGACGAAATGCTTCACGAAGAATCCCGGCGCAAAATCGCCGGCCAGCATCTTGGGTCCGCAGTTGCGCAACTGCCAGCTCCCGGCGGCGCCGCTGTCGATCGCGTCCAGCAGCCGGACGGAGTCGAGACCCATGCGCTGCGCATAAGCCAACGCCTCGCACACGCCCTGGATCGTGCCGGCAATGGCAATCTGGTTCGCCAGCTTGGCATGCTGCCCGGCGCCGGCCGCGCCCAGATGCACGATCTTTCTGCCCATGCGCGCCAGCAGCGGCCGCACGCGTTCGAAGCCTGCCTTGTCGCCGCCCACCAGGATCGTCAAAGTGGCCTCGCGCGC
>Ga0118677_10012493_pt1 | contig 12442 bp, 14 predicted proteins | sample AliMusrvi5mmetaG_FD_86154 | JGI IMG/M metagenome (GOLD analysis project Ga0118677, IMG submission 86154)
TCACGACGACGCAGTTGCCTTCGGCTGCTATCCCGTTGCTCGTCTCGGGACGACTCAGACTTTCACTGGTTGATTTCATGTATGTGCGTTCGCACTGGCCAGCCACCAAGCGGCTTGTCTTAGATCCGCCCGCATGCGTTGCGCCACCTTGCGGCCCGCCGGCGTCATGTTGCCCTTGTCGTCAATCCATCCGGCCGCAATAGTCCCGGCGAGGGACTCACCGCGCCACATGCGGCCGACCGCGCGCGCTTTGTTTTTTGCGGCGCGAAGCGAACTAATCTTAATACCGAGCTTACTAGCCGCGGCGTCACGCTCAGACGATGGCCGCACCGGACCCGCTCCGAATCGATCGTAAAACGCAACCCGCGCGTGAACGACCTCAACCCGCACGCGCAAAATTGCGTCGGCGTGGCTATTGCGAACCGCCAAGACAAAGGAAGGCCGCCGCGTTGGATTGCAAAGCCACATATCAGCCGCCGCCGCCTCAGACAATGAGCCGGAGATTGACCAACAGGCCGGAACTTCCCGCCCGTCACGGCCTCCCATGCCATAGCGGGCGGAATGCATGGCGCGACTTGCTAGCGTGGCGGCAGCCAGCCAAGCCGAGCCACGCCCGACAAGGCCAAAACTTTCCTCCGCCACCGAACGGCCCGCCGCCGTCCAAATGACAAGCGGAGCCGCCGAGCGCTCACCGCGCCCAAATAGCGCGGAGCGAGCCGCCAGCGGCGAAAGCGCCGCCAGTGCCGCCACCTCCGCCGAGCACTCCGCCGCGCCGCCACCGCTCCGCGCCGCCGCCGCCAGTGCCAGCAAGGCGGACCCGTTAGCCGCCGCCGCGGCAAAGATAGCCGCCGCAATGCTGGACAACTCCGCCGACCAATCACGCGCCGCTTGCCTGTCATCCACGCCAGCCGCGCCGCCGACCTCCGCCCCCGTCAGCGCTTCGCGCCGCGAATTAAGGCGGAGCCACCGCCGCGCCATAGCCGCAGCAATCCGCGCGCCACGCGCCGAGGCCCGACCAAGCAGGCCGCAGCGGAAGAGCGAGGCCGCCGCCGCTATTGTCTCAGCCGCAAGCAACCCGCGAAGCTTGGCTTGCGCCGCCGCCGCTTGCGCAGCATGCCAGCCCTCACCAATGCCCCGAGCCGCCGCCGCCGTTGCGTTTACTATGTCCGCCCGCGTCCCCGTGTCACCATGCCCCACCGCGCCGCAAGCAGTGGCCACCATGGCCGCCGCACCGATGGACGGCGCAACAACTAGCGCCCCGTCCTCCCCATAACTAACCCCCGCGCCGCCACTATCGGCGAGCCGATGCAGGCGAGCAACCGCGCGAATGCGTACCACCTCCGCGCCGGACAACAACCCGCGAAGCTTGGCCGTTTCATTGTCCGCCGTCACCTCCGCCGCCACCGCCGCTTGCATGCAATGCAGATAATCCGCAGCCGACAACAAGCCCGCCACCTCCGCGCGCTCCGCGTCGCGCTCCGCCGCAGTTAAGGCGGGAGGAGGAGCAAGCAGCAAGAGACGATCCGAGGCCGAGAGTAAACCCGCCGCATCAGCCCGCGCCGCCTCGAATGGATCCCGCGCCGCCGCCCTATCCGCCGCGCGGAGCATATCCGCAAGACGTATCACAAGCGGAGCCCCCGCCGCGCGTGCTTGATTCAACGCAACTTGCAGATTGTCACCGTTGCCACCGTCCACAAATGAACGGCAAACAAAACGAGATGGACGAGCCGCCCGTGCCTCTTGCTTAATTGTTGATAAATCTAAACCCTGAAAAGACATGCTTTTCACCGACTCCATTTTTTTGCTTTCTTTCATTTTTTCGCTTGGCGGTAAATTTGCGCCAAAGCAACCAACACCATAAAAGCGCATAGTTGCAAGTTATATTTATATATATCTCAGAATGCACGCGCGAGCGGTTTTTTCGACATGCTAAACATGACTCGCCAGCCCGCAGACTGGCAACCCGCGCGGAGCAATGGCCGGACCTTGGCCCGCTTGCGATACACTGCCGGACCCGCTCACACGTCCCCACCAACGCCCAAGCGCAGGCCCGCCCGCCACGCGGGGCGAGATAAGCACCTTTAGGCGCTTTAAATACCGGCGAGACGAGCGGGGAGGGGTAAAAACGCACCGACCGAGGCGATCCGTTAGAAGGGGCAGGAGGCGAGAGCGGATGTGATTTTCAGGTCCGCTGGATGCGCGGAGATATAGATATCTAATGTCCGCCGGAGCGCAAAAAAAAGATGTTCGCCGGATCGCGAAAAAGGGGCGGCGCAGATATGAGAAGATATATAGATATATGATGTCCGCCGGAGCGAAAAAAAACAGATGTTCGTCGGATCGCGAAAAGGGGGATGCGAAGAGATATAGATAGAGATGTCCGCCGGAGTGCAAAAAAAGGGCGGCGCAGATATATGCGCCGCCCTTTAGGTGATAGATATGTGATTAGACGCCTCGGATGTTGTCAATCAGCTTGACGATTTCCTCTGTCTTCCAAGTCTTGCGCATGGAATCAGCGAACAGCATGCGCAGGACCGCCAGAGGGCCAACCTGACCGGGTGATGAGGTGGTCTGCATGAACTTCCGGCGACTCTCCTCGAAGGCCGAGGAGAGGACGTCTGGATGCACTTCGATGGCCGCTGCGAGGCGGGCGTTGAGTTCCTGAGTGTAGGCGGCTCCGGGGGGTACTCCTTCTGGGGACCGTATCCAAGCCCAGAGGGTGGAATGCTCGTAGGATTTCCGTGGGGTGGCGATTTTGTCAGCTAGGGCGCGGGTGCTGATTCTGAGTTCAGTGCAGCGGTCTTGGACGAGGATTTGCCAAGAGGAGAATGGTTCCACTCTCTTGATGACACGCTGCTGCTTGGGCTTGCCATCAGGTTCAGTCTTTGGCTTGGGCTTGGGCTTGGAGAAGTCCTTCAGTTTGGTTCCGGGATGCATGCGCGAAATATGGGCATTTCCGCCAAACAGTCAAGCAGTTTTGCATAGTACACCAGAAATAAAATGACCAGATGCCGCAACGACGGGGATCAGGGCGCGGGAACGGCTCCTCCGTTTGACTTTGTAAAATTATTTTTAGCGGGTGCTAAGCCGGAGTTCATTACAGCGGCATGTAGAAGGCGTGTTGAAGTCCTAACAGCTTCAACATAAAATGGGCATTGGAAATCAACGGATTACGACTGCAATGTTGTGAATGTTGTGAATGTTGCCTTTCCGGGACACACACATATCGTAGAGTGCGGAAGAATGGCGGAGGGCGGAGGGAAGGAGGGGGGGCCGCTGGACGTGAAATAATTTCTGGCCGTCCCCCTTAATGGCTATGGTCCAAAATCACAACATTCACAACATTCACAACATTCTATCAAATTTAGAAAATTAAGTTATTGGTAATGAGGGAGTTATGACTTTGAAATCCGTGTTGTCTTTCATGTTGAAGTCCTGTTGTGATTTCAGGCAAGGCGCAGATCTGCCCCTTTTTTGGCATGGTTTGGCCCATTTTGTCAGATTGGGGGGTGGAAGGGAGGAGTTCGGGTGGTGATCCTGGCTCCTAGAGCCACCATTCGGCGAGTGGGCTGAAACATCTGCTAAAATTTGAGCAGGTCTAGTAGCCGGTCAAAATCGCACTCGCGGCGGGGTAGCAGGGTTTCTCCTTGTTTTGGGAGTTGAAGTAGGACGATCCAAAGTTGGACAGTCCGATTCAGGCCTCTTCCAGCACGTTTCGAATGTCCCGCATGACGTGGGCATGCGCCTTTCCGGTGATCTTCGCGATCTCAAGGCGCAGATCGCCCCCTTTTTTGGCATGGTTTGGCCCACAGTTGATCTATTTCGACATCAAACAGTATCCGGCGGATGTCTTGCATGACGCATGCGCCTTTCCGGTGATCTTCGCGATCTCAAGGCGCAGATCGGCCCCTTTGGCATGGTTTGGCCCATTTTGTCAGATTGGGGCGGTGGAAGGGAGGAGTTCGGGTGGTGATCCTGGCTCATAGAGCCACCATTCGGCGAGTGGTGGCTCGGATTGACTGTCGGCCAGGATGTACAGGCACGGCCCGCCGATGGATTTGGCGATCTCGGCGTTGACGAGGTGTACCCATTGCCTGTATTCGGGAAGCATGGCTGGTGCTTCGTCGTCTGTGGGGGCTCGGGATAATCGCTTGAGCGGCTGAATGTGGTTGGACGCGGGATCGAAGTGGATGAGGCGGTTGAACGCAAATACTCCGGTGATTCCGTTCTTGAAGGTGTGCTGAAAGATGATGTCAGCAGCGGGTGGGGCTGGGGGAATCATGGCTTATGGTTTGGAGTGGATCGCGTGGATCGCTGCCTGTTCCTCGTGTTCCCGCTCATAGATCGGCCGGAAGACTGCTTTGAGTGCTGGGTTGAGTTTCTCATAATCCAGCGCCCAGAATGCCCTCAAAATGTCGCGGACCCCGTTCTTTTGGCGGAGCCGGTGGCGATGCGTCCCTGGTTTGTCTTTGAGTTTGATCCATGCATCCTCGCCGGTCATGATTAAATCGCACTCGCGGCGGGGTAGCAGGTAGCAGGGTTGCTCCCGCTTGTAGGAGTCCAAAAAGATCGACTCAAATTTGGGCAGGTCTATTCCCACCTCTGTCAGCGTCTTTTCAATGTCACGCAAAACATTGCGATGCTGTTTCTCGGTGATCTTCGCAATCTCAAGCGAGGACATGCGGGGTTCGCTGGTGCTGGGGATGGCGGTGGATAGTTCGCTACCGCCGGTCGGTTGATTGTCGTCGTTGTCGTACATGGTCGTTGGTGTTGGGATCAGAATGGATTGGGTTCGGGTTCCAGGTTCTCGCGTTCGGCGAGGTCGAGTTCTTGGATACTCACGATGGAATCGTCGTCGGTGATTGCGTGGTCCTCGTGTTCGAGTTCCCGTTCGTAGATCGAGCGGAAGACTGTTTTGAGTTCAGGGGCGAGTTTCTCGTAATCCAGCGCCCAGAATGCCCTCAAGATGTCGCGGCCCCCGTTCTTTTGATAGAGCCGGTATCGATGCGTTCCCGGGCTGACGCTGAATTTCATCCATGCGTCCTCCCCTTTGAGTTCCGCTTGGATGTTGGATCGGGCTATCGGGGCCGTCTCGCGCAGTTTCCCCTTATCCGCCATGTATTCGTCGTATAGTTCGCGATAGGCGATGAGAACCACTAGTTTTCCCGTGTCTCCGATAATGCTTTTGAGAGCGTTGATTTTCCCGTCCTCTGAAACGGTGCCTCGCACCACGCGCAGGTATTTTTCCACATGGGGCACTCCCCGGTTGATCATATTCACCGCATCCGCGAAAAAGTTCACCAAGAAGACGTCGTTAGTCGTATCCGTGCAGCTTTCCGACATATGTTTGAGCATAAATTCGCGCAATGCGTCCGCTTGGGGAAATTCCGCTCCATCGGGATCGATGATTGTGTTAGCTGCGAGCATGGCGGACAAGCAGATTCCGCCCACTTCCTGTTCCCGGTCCCCGCTGATCCGGCGGCCCGTCTCCTCGCGGTCGATGAACTCTTTGGTGCGCTTCACCACATCCGCCGCGAATGGCTCGCGGTACTTGAAGAGGAATCGTCCCACGCGGTAATAGCTATCGGCGTTTTCCATCATTTGGAAATAGCGTGCGCGTTGCTCGATGGCTGTGCCATGGCGTTGGGCGGCGCTCATCACCAGCCGGAGGTAGCGCGAGCGCAGCGCCGGGTCCGTCGCGCCGTCCTCTCCGGTCACGATCGGGATCGTTGACGCCTTGCTTTTCCGTGTGCTCTTGGTTCCTGCCATCGTCCCCTTTGATATGCCTATCTCGTTGAATGCATTGGTGATGAATCCGATGATCCCCTCCAGTGCCCGCAGGTTCCGCCACTCATCGATATGCACTGGCAGCCCGCAGAACTGCGAAAGGTTGCGTTCGATCCCCACTTTGGTAGATCCCAGTGCCACGATCTCATAGTTGCGGGGGAATCCGAAGATACGCATTCCCGCCTCCACGGTTTTAGTTTTTCCGCTGCCCTTGCGTCCCTGCACCCAGAACCCCGGCTTGCCTCCTATGCTGCGCAGCAGCTCGGGGTGCGCCATGTACTGCAACATCGATCCTATAGCTGCCAATCCCTCGATCGCCTGCTCGCTTTGCTTGTTCTACGCAAAGTATTCTATCCCTTGGAACCCGATGGCTGGTATCCCGCATTGCGCCACTCCAGACGCCTTGAATTCCCCCTCGCAAATCACGCAGCTATGCTCCCATTCCTTCGGCCTGTCATGCAGGAATACCTCACCATAAATAATCCGCAGGTTCTCGCTCGTCTTATTATAGAACTCGTCCACCTCCTCCTTGCGGTGGTCCCGCGTTGATAGACCACGCTTGTGTGGCCGCAGCCCGATGATTCTCCCGGCCCCGTCTATATATGGGATGATGATGTTGTCTGCGTATTGATACTCCTTGGTATCGGCGTTCCAGCTCTTTCCATGCAGCACGCCTGCCACTTCTATCTGGCGGCTTCGGTTGTTCCTCTGTGCCAGCCCGAGCTTCAAGAGTTCTTTCTCGGGAAATTTCTCTAGCAGCGGCATCAGCTTCTCCAAGTTGCTCCGGGTCGCGCTCACCAATCCCAGCGCGTCTATCCATCCGTCGCTCATCCCCCGCTTTTTCTTCAGTTCCGCCCGATGTTCTGGCGTGAGTTCCAGCTCCGCCCAAAACGTCTCATACACATTGCGGCCCAGTTCTGGAATCTTCATGTACCTCCGCTCCTCCCCGGCTTCCTCGGTCGGCGGCGGTTCCCCCCAATCCGGCTCTCCTCCCGTCTTCGAACCATCCGTCGGATCGTCTCCCCCGGCTTGATCCTCGTGCATCTTCCCTTCATGCGGCTTGTCGTCTTGCATCTTATACGGGTCGGGAATTCCCGTGAGTTCGTGCAACATGCTTCGGGCCGTCTTCCAATCCACCCGGTTCTGAATCTCGACGAACCGCGCTATGCCCCCGCTCTTGAATCCTTCGCACGTCGGCACATGGCACTTATACAACCATCCTCCCTCCTTGCCTGGCAGCAGCCCGAAGCAGTTTTTTTTCTGACACAGCGGGCAGCATGCAGGCGCTGGTTTCACCGTCCCCTTGAATTCTATACCCTGTCCCATCAGGTAATTCTTTATGTCGGCCGCAGGATGCGCCAGCACGCATTGCCACGCATCAGCGGCAGCTTGCTTCAGTTCGTCTTTAGTCATGGATTCAGACGGTTGGTGGCGAGACTGATCCGGACGACAGCAGCTTCTTCTTCAGCCGATTGCTTTTTTCAATCGCATATTTCTTTCCTGTTCCGTTCTTTGCTCGCAACGTCATTCGCAGAATTTCCAGCGTCTCCGCCGGGTAATATGTTTGCTGTTTCGTCCTGCTGCTGGGCTTCACTCCCTTAGTCCTGATATATTTGAAAATCGACGCTTCGTGCCGCCCCAGTTTCTTCGCCATGGCTGCGACCGTCATTTCACCCGTCTCGGCTATTTGTGATTTATCCCTGTTGCCTTCCTTTGAACGGGCCGCCCCGTTCTTAGCTCGCATCCCGCGCCGTAGCAGCTCCAATACCGCCCCACGGTAATGCTTGTTCGATGGGGGTAATGGATGAATCCCATATCTCTTTAGAAATTCATCCACGCTGCTCCTGTTTCTGCCTAGCTTTTTCGCTAACTCGATGGCTGTTATTCCCGGTTCGCTCATAATGCTGTTCATTGGACGCCCATTCTAAGCCGTTTTCGGCGTAATACTAGCGTTTTTTTTCCTCAAACTGATGATTTCTCGAAAAAGAATTGATAGGTAATATACCAAATGGTATGCTACTGGGTTGTCGCTATTTTCATAGCATCAAATATGGAATTGACCTCGCCTTCTTCCATGCTCAGTTTCCCTTTGTGATCAAATTGGTAACTCGATCGAATGGCGTATCCGCTCTGTTGTTCCACGTGGAACATTCTGGAATCGATCAATGGCACTATCGCTGGCGCGTCGTTGGCCCATATCCGCCAGTTTATCTGGAGTGGCGTGAAGGCATGTGCGATCAATCCCACCTTCAATTCCATCCAGAGGTCGCCGCTTGCAGGTTGGAGGCCCAGTGGCGTCTTTCAGATTCCGACGAATGGATTCCAGCAGCCTTGCATGTCTGTGCTGTGGGCAGAGCCTTATTCCGCGTGAAGCCTCCTTTTGCGGATTTTCATGCTCCCAATGGTTTCAGGGTTGTGTCGCTTGTCCCTGGAGAGTGGGTCGCCTGTTATATCTTCCCGCCCCTCACTCTCGCTCAAGGCCAGCAGGCTTCCGTCACTGCTATTGCCGACGGCCCATTCCCAGACAATGTCCTTCTTGCCCCCGGTAATTTCAGTTCCTACGGTCCCATCCTATCTGTGGACAATCTCACTGCCTCTGAAGGATCTTTCCAGCCTGCTTCCGATGATCCAGAGGATGCCCGCCTCTCTGCTGTGGACGGTTGTTCCAACCGCCGTCTCTTCGTCCGTTCAAACTCCTTCGTTCAGGTCACCCCTCCCGAGTCCGTTGTCTGAACATTCAGACTCTCTATTTCGTCAAGCTGCTTGACGATCCCTCATCCTCATATTTCAGCTCCTCTTCATCCGTCTTATCCGTCTTATCAGCGGTTCAATCCTCCTCTTCCAATTCAAAATTCAAAATCCAAAATTCCCTATGATTCTCGGCGGCGGCGATATTTCAGATTTCTCTTTCTCAAAGGCATGGGGCGTCAATCCTGCTGCCGCATCCGGCACTGTCATTATTGACACTTCCGGGGGTGGTTCCACGTCCTTTTCCCTCGCTGTGGGAGACTACGTCACCTATTCCTTTGGGTCCGTCGCCTCCTTCACCGGGGTCGTCTCGGAGGTTGGCACCGTCACCGAGTGGGCGAGGGGGTTGGTTCAATCCTTTCAGGTCGTGGACAACCGGGTCCGTCTGTCGTGGCAGGCCGTCTTTGCCGCTTGGAATATTGAGGACGACTATTACTCGAAGTCTATGGCCCGCCCAGTTTCCCCCTCCACCGGTTCCGATAGCTCCGACTCTGGTGACGACTCCGTGGACATCACCGGCACCGACTCCGAAACTCTCCCAGCCGTCCTTGCCCCCCCATCGCTGCGGCTCCTGCCGCCCAGTGGGCTATGCGTCGCAACGGTGCGGATGGTTCTCTCATATTCGCCGCCGCCGTCATCCATATAAGCGTAGTGTTGGATTTGCAGGGATGGTTTATGAGTCCGGTGTTGATGGAGTGGAGGGAGGGGTCGGCACAGAGGCACTGGCTGTTGTAGAACCATCCGAGGTGACGGAGGTCGCCCATGGAGCCACCATGGGCTATGATGATGGAGGGAGCGTGGATCTCGCAGTAAACATTGCGGTGCTGGACAGCGGTGGCGGCGAGCCAGTGGATGGCGCGTCGGCTGAAGCGGTGGACGGGACCGAAACAGTGGTGAGTGGCCCAGGAGGGAGTGGTGGGATGGGAAAAGAAGGGGGCGGAAACAGGGGTGAGACAGGAGCGAGCGGAGAGATGGACGTGGATTCCGTCGAGACGGCGGTGCTGGCTGGCGAGGATGAGGCGCTGCAGGTGCCGGGTGTTGCAGCTACGTCTGACTCGATACACCAGAAGAAGTCGGCATCGAGGTCGAGCTGCAAATCTACTTACCTAACTTGAAATATTGCAGACCTGTCGGAAAACTTTACAATCCCTAACTTGAAATATTACATAGAACTGTAATTTCTTCCAAAAACAATTGCTTTTCAGCAATCTATTTGAGAGATTTTTCTGTCTGGTTGTTTTCACCAGCAACATGCCATAAAAACAGACCCCAACTGATGAATCAAATGAAGAAGAACCCTAAATCGTGGAAAGTCGAATTCAGCCTCAATTGCTCGATAGAAATCGATTTGGTTGACGCCCAATCTACACCGGATGCCGGTCTTCTCGTTCGCGAGTTACTTGTGAATGCCCACCCTCTGGCCGTGTTTTTGGGGTGGAATTGACCGAATTGTGACTGTGTGGATCCTTCCCGAAACACGGCGTCATTTCGGTGTGAAATGTTCCACGGGCTGAATTCTGTTATTGAGACCGGCCTTGAACAGTAGTTTTGGCGGTGTCGTTAGGGCCGTGTTAGGGCTGTGGAACGCCGGTGGCTGCGTCTAATTGAGACAGCCAACTTGTGACAACGCGCTAAATGCGGAATCGGCGGGACGGCCCGGATTTGCCGGGCATGCCACACTCGCCCCGTGAAGTTCACCCGCCGCACGGCACCAGGCTGCATGGAGCGCCTCAGCCTCCTCGTCGCCCTGCGCGCTGCGGGGTGCGTCCATTGTCGGCGCGTCGATACGGTTGTCGGCCACGGGCACCTCCAAGGCGGCGCTTGCTCCGGGTCCCGCGGCCTCATCCGCCGCGAACAAGTCGCCCCCAACACCTTCCGTCGCATCGTCAAAAAGTTCGACCTCCTCAAACCCCTCTGCGACCACAGCCCCAAAGCCCGCCTCGCCTTTGCCAAAGCCCACGCCAACGACCTCTGGCAGGCCGACACCCTCCACGGCCCCTATCTGGACACCGGCCTGCGCGGCAAACCCATCAAGACCTATCTCATCTGCTTCATCGACGACGCCTCCCGCGTCGTCCCCCACGGCGCTTTCACGCGGCCGACGACACCACCAGCCTCATCGACACCTTCCAAACCGCCCTCCACAAACGCGGCGTGCCCAAGGCCGTCTATGTGGACAACGGCTCCAACTACACCGCCAAGGAATTCGCCACCATCTGCGTCCGCCTCGGCACCGTCCTCATCCACACCCCCGTGCGCGACGGCCGCCAAAGGCAAAATCGAACGCTTCTTCCGCACCGTGCGCGACGAGTTCCTCACCCGCGACCTCTCCCACATCCACACCCTGCGCGACCTCAACGCCGCCTTCATTGAATGGCTCGAAACCACCTATCACAACCGCATCCACACCACCCTCGGCATGAAACCCATCGACCGCTTCGGCCTTGATCTGGACCGCATCCGCTATCTCGCCGGCAACCCGTATTCCACCGAACTCTTCATGCTTGAGGACACCCGCAAAGTCCGCATCGACAACACCTTCAGCTTCAATGCCCGCCGCTACGAAGCCCCCCGCGACATGCGCAACAAAACCATCACCATCCGCTACCACCGCCACACCGGCTTTCCCCCCGCCGTCTATGAGGACGGCATCCGCCTTGGCGACGCCACCCTTCTCGACCCCGTCGCCAACGACCGCCGCCCCGACATCGGATTCTAATCCGATAACTGATAACTGTTAACTGATAACTGATAACTGATAAATTAAATAGAAATCATAATAACTTAATGAGTATATATATGGAAAATAGCAAACTAATTAATGACTTTCTCGAGGGCACAATTGATAAATCGGGCGAAAATCAATTGTTTAATACTCTTGCTTCTAATGAAGAATTGAGAAACGACCTTAGGCAAACTATAGAGATTGATAGAGCTATGAGTAAGAGAATTAGTGCATTTGTGCCTACTTCTCATTCTACTATGAGTATATTCAATCAGTTGGGCATTGCAACCACTGCTGCGGTAACAACCGGTGTCGCTGTTACCGGTTTTAAAGCACTGATGACCGGTTTTTTAACAAAATACACTGCCGCAATTGTTAGTTCTTTGCTTACATTGGCGGTGACTTCAGGAGCTTTTATAGCTTATAATTATTCAAAGGAAAAAGTAAATGATAAAAATAATTTACAAAAGACGTGCATTTAAGTAGTTACGAAGATCTACGTGCCAAGCTGGTCTCAAAAGCGATATCCTGTGAAGAGGTAGTGCGTTTTTATCTGGAACGTATCGATCGTCATCAAGACGACAATATTTATATAACAGTTTTTCATGAAGAGGCGCTGGAGCGAGCCAGAACCCTCGACCGGAAACTTTTAGAAGGGGGCATGCCGGGAAAACTTTTCGGACTGCCGATGGCAATAAAGGATAATATTGCCATGAAGGGAGCTCGACTTACCTGCGCATCGAAAATTCTTGAGAATTATGAAAGCGTCTATGATGCCACGGCTGTGATCAGGCTCGAAAAAGAAGACGCTATTTTTCTCGGAAAAACCAACATGGATGAGTTCGCCATGGGCAGCTCAAACGAAAATTCGGCATTCGGCAATGTTCCCAACCCCTTTGATAAGACCAGGGTGCCAGGCGGTAGTTCAGGTGGTTCGGCAGCAGCAGTAGCCAACGGCCTTGCGATGGTGGCACTCGGCTCCGATACAGGAGGTTCAGTACGGCAGCCTGCAGGTTTCTGCGATATTGTTGGCTTGAAACCAACGTACGGTAGAATTTCCCGTTTCGGTCTTGTTGCATTTGCTTCTTCATTCGATCAGGTTGGAGTACTGTCCCGATATTGCGAAGATGCAGCTCTGGTACTTGAGGTTATGGCAGGTAAAGATGGGCATGATGCAAATTT
>Ga0118677_10012494_pt1 | contig 12442 bp, 15 predicted proteins | sample AliMusrvi5mmetaG_FD_86154 | JGI IMG/M metagenome (GOLD analysis project Ga0118677, IMG submission 86154)
GATCAAATGGGACTGCCCAGACTCTCATGACCTCAAACTCTCGAACCGCCCGGTGCGGACCCGCATGCCGGGTGGTGTGGCAGGGGCGCAGCCAACAATGGCTGCCCCCTATGCCGATTGCGCACCCGGGACGCTGGCGCTTGCACCAGCGCGCTCAGGACCTGAGCCGCGCGACGCTTTGCAGCACCATGGCGGGCGTGATGTCCGTCAGGCAACGCGTATGACCGAGCGGGCAGACACGTTCGAAGCACGGCGCGCAGTCCAGGGCGGGGCGGTAATCGGGATCAGTCTTGAGCCACAGCACGGCGGCGTTGGCATTCAGGGGTGGCGTGTGCAGCGGACTGCTGGAGCCGAACAAGGCAACCTGCGTCACACAGAAGGCGGCGGCAACGTGCATCAGGCCCGAGTCGTTGCTGATGACGCTACGGGCGGCGGCGATGGCGGCAAAGGCCTGGGTCAGCGTCGTCGTTCCTGCCAGATTCAGGCACTTGCCGGGTGTTTGCGCATTCGCGCTCGCGGCGATCTCCTCGCACAAGGGCGCCTCCTTGGCCGAGCCCAGCAGCACGACGGGGCGGTCGAGCTGCCGTGCCAGCTCGGCATAGTGTGCAGTGGGCCACCGCTTGGCCGGCCCGTATTCGGCCCCCGGTGCTAACACGTCGTAGCCCCCGCGCTGCAGGCCCATGTCGCGCAGCGCCTGGTCCACGTCATCTGCCTTGAGCTGCAACTGCGGCCGGTCTTCGCCGATGTCGGTGTCACCGCTGAGCGCGGAGTAGAACGCGACCATTGCCGGGCGCGTGTCTTTGGGCGGATTCTTCAGCCGGTGCGTCAGCAGGCCGATGCGCGCCTCGCCCAGGTAGCCGACACGTTTCGGAATGCTGGCCAGAAACGGCAACAGCGCGCTTTTGAGGGAATTGGGACAGATGTAGGCGATCTCGAAGCGGCCTTCGATCTGGTGCGCCAGGCTTCGGCGCGCCTTGAACTGCAGGCCGCCATGGGCAAACGGGAACTCGATCACCTCGGCCACTTGCGGCATGGCCCGATAAACCGGGGCCACCCACGGCAGCGCGCCGACCGTGAGGCGCTCGCCGCGCCCGGCGAGCCGGCGCATGAGCGGCTCGGTCATCACCGCGTCCCCAATCCACTGGGGCGCGATGACCAGGGAGCGCAAGTCAGAAGCCAAAGGGCTTCAATGCCCGGCGAAGTGCTCGCCGTCCTTGAGCTTGTAAACGGTGCTGCAATAAGGGCACTTCGCTTGGCCGCTGTGGGCCACGTCGAGGTAGACCTTGGGGTGGCTGTTCCAGAGTTGCATGTCGGCCTTGGTGTTGGGGCAGTAGACGCCGCCCTGATGGTTCAGGTCTGTGGCCAGTAGTTCGATGGTCGCGTTGCTCATGATGTTCCTATGGATGTTTCGCTTTGCCGGTGCGCTATCAGACCTTGGTCAGCCAGTGCGCGTACTTCGGATTCCTGCCATTGACGATGTCGAAGAATGCGCTCTGGATCTTCTCGGTGATCGGGCCGCGCGAGCCGCTGCCGAGCTCGATACGGTCAAGTTCCCGGATCGGTGTCACTTCAGCCGCCGTGCCGCTGAAGAACGCTTCGTCGCTGATGTAGATTTCGTCGCGCGTGATGCGCTTCTGGACCACCTCAAGCCCGAGGTCCTTGCAGATGTGAAGCACCGTGTTGCGGGTAATGCCGTTCAAGGCGCCGGCCGACAGATCGGGAGTGTAGACCACGCCGTCCTTCACGATGAACACGTTTTCCCCGGCCCCCTCGCTGACAAAACCGCTGGCGTCAAGCAGCATGGCTTCGTCGTAGCCTTCTTCGGTCACCTCCATATTGGCCAGGATCGAATTCGTGTAATTGCTCACGGCCTTGGCCTGCGTCATCGTGATGTTGACGTGGTGGCGCGTATAACTCGAAATCTTGACGCGGATGCCGCGCTTCATGCCTTCTTCACCGAGGTAGGCGCCCCAGGGCCAGGCCGCCACCATCAGATGGATGGTGTTGCCGCGCGGGCTCACGCCCAGTTTTTTGTCGCCAACCCAGACCAGCGGGCGCAGGTAGCAGGATTCGAGATTGTTTTCGCGCACAACGGCTCGTTGCGCCTCGTTCACCTGTTCCTTGGTGAACGGGATCTGCATGCGCAGGATCTTGGCGCTGTTGAACAGGCGGTCGGTGTGTTCTGCGAGCCGGAAAATGGCCGTGCCGTCGACCGTGTTGTAGGCGCGCACGCCCTCAAAGGCACCGCAGCCATAGTGCAGGGTGTGGGTCAGGACGTGGATCTTGGCTTCGCGCCAGTCCACCATCTGGCCGTCCATCCAGATTTTGCCGTCGCGGTCCGACATCGAGGGGGGAGTGGCGCTCATCGTTGATTCCTTTTCAAGTGGGGCGGGCAGAATCGGCTCGCATCGTCTGCTGCCGATCTGCCCTGCAAAGCCGTGATTTTACGAGTCTTGGCGCGGGCCGGATCCGACATGCGCTTCGTCGGTTGCGCCCGGCCGGACCAGGTCCCATTTCTTGAGCTTGCCGTTGTGGAATTCGCAGGTGACATGCGACTGTGTGCCGTCGGTCCAGCGAAAGAGCTCAGGCTGACTGTCCTTTGGGCTTCTGAGCTCGCCCAGCGCGCGCGTCATGGCCACCACGTGCATCAGCGTCACGCCGAGGCGGAGCTTGGCATTGAGCATGACCGCGCTGTCGACAAAACCGATCGGGCGGTTCGCCGCGCGCTTGAGGATTTGCATCATGCGCGTGAAATGCAGCAGCAGCCACATCACCAGGGCAGCCATGGCGACGCCGACGCCGCTCCAGCCGGCGTAGCGATGGGCGGCGAGCAACAACAGCGCGCTGAAAAGAGGAACCCCGAATCGTTGAAGTTGCATGCCCCGATTTTGACCGAGTGCGCCGGGCTCGGTCAGGGCTGACGGCCCTGCAGCTCAGTTCGGCGCGGGTTCAGGCCAGCGAATGGTTACGGCCAGACCGCCGAGCAGCGGCGCACGGCCGACCTGAACCTCGGCCTTCAAGACGGCGGCAATGCGCCGGACAATGGACCAGCCCAAACCGCTGCCGGGTTGCTGGTGGCCCAAGACCCGGAAAAAGCGCTCGCCCAGACGTGTTATTTCTTCCTCGGTCATGCCCGGTCCACTGTCTTCGACACGCAGGAGCGGCTGCCCGGAATCGGTCGTGACCTGGACGCAGACCCTTGCGCCATCCGGGCTGTAGCGCAGGGCGTTGTCGATCAGGTTGCGCACCAGCACCGTGGTCAGCACGTCATCGCCGACCAGCGCGCACGGCGCCGGGGCTTCCAGTTCCAGCGACTGTCCGCGGGCCAGGGCCGTGGGCGCAAGATCGGCTGCCACGTTGCGCGCCAGCGCGCTCAGATCGAGCAGTGTCGTGGGTTGCCCCTGAGGCGCCTCCAGGCGCGCCAGTGTCAGCAACTGGCTGACGAGCCGGGTGGCGCGGTCACAACCGCTCAAGGTCGCTTGCAGGGCGCGCTCGCGCTGCGCCACGTCGGTGCCGGCGCCAAGCGCCACCTGGGCCTGAGCGCGGATGGCGGCAATCGGCGTGCGCAGTTCATGCGCGGCGTCGGCTGTGAAGCGGCGCTCGAAAGCCAGCATTCCGGCGATGCGCTCCAACAGCGCGTTGAGCGCGTCGACTAGCGGTTTCATCTCGGTCGGCATGTAGTCGAGCAGCACGGGTTCGAGGGCCTGCGCTTGCCGTTGACCCAGAACCTGGCTGAGTTGTCGCAGTGGCGCCAGCCCCTGGCGCACCGCCCACCACAGCAGTAGTGCCAGCAGTGGCAAAGCAAAGAGCAGCGGCACCAGCACATTGCGCAACACGGCCCAGACTATTTCGTCGCGCGACTCGATCTGCTCGCCGACAAAAACCTGTACATCACTCCTGTCGTTGCGTGCTCCGAAGACCCGCCATTCGTTGCCGTCAGCCAGTTGCACCGTGGCAAAGCCCTCGGTTTCGCTCGATAAGGGGTTGGTTTGCGCATTGGCTGAACGTGTCACCAGTTGGCCCTTGTGGAAAACCTGGAACGTGACATCCGTGGCGTATTTGTGCGGTGAAACCGGATTCACCACGTCACTCGCGTTGGCACTGCTCTGTTGCACGATCAGCAGGGACGCCGCCTGTGCGAGGTGGCCATCGAATAGTTCGTCGAGTTCGTGGCGCGTGTCACTCCAGGTCATGAGCGCTGCGCCGAGCCAGACCAAGGTCAGCAGCCCCAGCACCATCAGCAGCAGCCGCGATTGCATGGACCGCTGCCGCGTCAGCTTCATGCCAGTTCCAGATCACGCATCAGGGTGTAGCCAATACCGCGTACGGTCTGGATCACATTGGCGTGCAATTTGCGGCGCAGATGGTGGATGTGCACTTCGATGGCATTGCTTTCGACTTCATACCCCCAACTGTACAACTGCTGTTCCAGTTGTTCGCGCGACATGACTCGGCCCGCGTTGAGCATCAGGGCGTGCAGCAGGTCGAACTCGCGTGTCGACAGCGGCACGGTTTCGCCGTTGAGGCTGACTTGCCGCGCCGCCGCGTCAAGCAGCAACGGGCCGTTGCGCAGGACGTCGTGCAATTGTCCGTGGGCGCGGCGCACCAGGGCGCGCAGGCGTGCGCCGAGCTCATGCAGGTCGACAGGCTTGACCACGTAGTCATCGGCTCCCAGATCCAGGCCGCGGATGCGGTCGGGCACGCCGTCGCGGGCGGTCAGCACCAGCACCGGCGTTGCGTTCTTGCGTTCGCGCAGGGTCAGCAACACGTCGAGTCCGTCCTTGAGCGGCAAGCCCAGATCCAGAACCGCAGCCGCGTAGCCGCCTGAGATCAATTCGCGCTCTGCCGCCGCACCGTCGCGCACCCAGTCCACCTGGAAGCCGAGTTGGCGCAGGCCGGCGCGCAGCCCGTCGCCAAGCATGGGGTCGTCTTCAGCCAGCAGAATACGCATCGATGAACTCCCGTTCTTTCTTGGTTACCTCGTCACGCCCGGCCTTGCTGGCGCTGCTTCTTTTGATGATGTCGTGACGCGACAAGACCGATTTTGCATCTTTGCATGCGTCATGGCTGTCATTTCGGAATCCTGACCTCGCGTTCGCTGAAGGTGCCGTGTGCGGCGTTGCCGTGGCAGGCGCTGCAGTTGGCGGGGCTGCCGACAGCGGCACGCGTCCAGGCGTCGGGAGGCACCTCGCCGGCGCGGTGCTTGCGCAAGAACCAGGCAGATTTCGTGATCCGGTCCTGCGGCGGCTCTTCGCTGACGCGTTTGTAGCTGCCGGCCTGCGCCTTGAGCCAGAGGCCGATTTCGCGGGCACTGGGCTCATCCAGCGACGCATCGGCGCCGTAGTGTCTGGTCAGTGAGTTCATGAGGCGCTGCTATGAAGCCGCAGGCAGCATGCCGGGCGGGTAGGCGATGTGGCAGGCCGCACATTCCTGCTGGTATTTGGAGCTGGCAGTTATGCTGGCGTTGTTCGATTCGGCGTGGGCCGCAACGGCCAGGCTCGCACCCAGCGCAAGGGTGGCTGCAGCGCGATTCAGGATGGTGAGTGACATGATGGTTTTGACCGTCAAGGGTGTGGGTGTCAGCGCTTGAGCGTGAGCAGCCAGGACAGGACGTCGGCCTTTTCGCTCGCCGTGCATTCGCGGCCGACTACATCGTTGCAGTTGCGGCGAAACCATTTCTCGACCTTGGCGGCGTCGGTGAAGCGCTCCGTGTTGAAAGCGGGCGCCAGCGGGGCGATCAGCTTGCCGGTGCTCGCATGCTTGCCATCGACGGTCGGGCTTGCGGTGTGGCAGGACGAACAGCTCCAGTCCTTGCAGTGCTTGCTGGTGAAGAACTGTTGTCCGCGCGCCGCCTGCGCTGGCGCCGCGGCCTGTGCGCTGAAGGCCGCGAGTTGTTCGGATGGCGTGACCGCCTGGGCCAGCGGGCTCAGCACCAGGCTGCTCAGGATCAAAAGTCGGGACAGGGTATTCGCAATGGGCATGGCATCTCCTAGGCTGCCGATGGTATGGAGCGCAAATTAAGCCATTCTTAACAGCGGCCGGATCGGCCGGCCCATCCGGTCGCGGTGTGCCGCCAGATCGGCGAGCCGGCACGTCATGACCTGCAACCCTGTTGAGAGTTATCAACCCCGGTACGGTCGTGGGATTGGCCGGGAGCTGCGCACGCGTTATTCTTCGCTCGGCAATATTCAGGTGTTGGTGGAAATTTCTTTGTATCAGGAGGAGCTCATGAGAACAAGTCATCTGGCGTTGATCGGCGGTTTGTTGTTGGCGTTCATGGGTTCGGCGGCACTGGCCCAGACCGCCATGACGCCCAAGGCCCAGTACGCTGCGGACAGCAAGGCGGCACAGAGCCGCTATGCGGCGGACAAGAAACTTTGCGAAGACGAGACGTCGTCCGCGGCGCGCCTGCAATGTCGGCGCGATGCCAAGTTCGAGTACGACAAGGCGCTAGCCAGCGCCAAGGCGCAGCTGGCGGCAGCCACGCCGGCCAGCGCGACGCCATCATCCAAGGCGGTCTGCCCCGATTGCGGCAAGGTGACGTCGGTCACCGAAACCGAAAGGAAAGGCGAAGGCAGTCCGGTCGGCCTCATTGCCGGCGGTGTTGCTGGTGCCTTGCTCGGTAATCAGGTCGGCGGTGGCAGCGGCAAGAGCCTGGCCACGATTGCGGGTGCAGCGGGTGGCGCTTATGCCGGCAAGAAGGTGGAAGAAAAAATGAACACGCACAAGGTGTGGACCGTTCATGTGCGCTATGAGGACGGGCAAACTCGGCAATTCGAATTCAGTGAAAACCCGGGACTGCGTTCGGGTGACCTGGTGAAGAACTCGGGCAACAGCGTCGTGCGCTATTGACCGGCAACGGCCTGCGCATCCGGCATATGCTTACGAGAGACTGCGCACGACTTCCATTGCCTGCTCGACGCGCTCCACGGCGTGGATGGTCAGACCCTCGATCGGTTTTTTCGGCGCATTCGCCTTGGGCACCAACGCCACGCTGAAGCCCAGCTTGGCGGCTTCCTTCAGCCGCTCCTGACCGCGCGGCGCCGGGCGCACCTCGCCAGCAAGTCCGACTTCGCCAAAGGCGAAGAAGCCTTTGGGTAGCGGCTTGCCGCGCAAGCTCGATGTAATGGCCAGCAGCACGGCCAGGTCGGCAGCCGGCTCACTGATGCGAACGCCGCCGACGGCATTGACGAACACATCCTGGTCCATGCAGGCGACACCGGCGTGACGGTGCAACACGGCCAGCAGCATGGCTAGCCGATCGCGGTCCAGACCCACGCTCAGGCGACGGGGTGATGGGCCGCCGCTGTCGACCAGCGCCTGGATTTCGACCAGCATCGGGCGCGTGCCCTCCAGGGTGACCATGACGCAACTGCCGCTCACCGGCTCGGCATGCTGGCTCAGGAAAATCGCGCTCGGGTTGGAAACGCCCTTGAGACCTTTCTCGGTCATGGCAAAGACCCCGATCTCGTTGACCGCGCCAAAGCGGTTCTTGATCGCGCGCACCAGCCGGAAGCTGCTGTGCGTGTCGCCCTCGAAGTACAGCACAGTGTCCACCATGTGCTCGAGCACGCGCGGCCCGGCGAGCGCGCCCTCCTTGGTGACGTGTCCCACCAGTACGATGGCCACACCGCTGGCCTTGGCCGCTCGCGTCAGGTGCGCCGCGCATTCGCGCACCTGCGCCACCGAGCCCGGCGCCGAGGTCAGTTGATCGGAATAAACGGTCTGGATCGAGTCGATGACCGCGATGTCGGGCTGCCTGGCTTCCAGTGTGGCGAGGATTTTTTCCAGCTGGATTTCGGCCAGCACTTTGACCTGGCTGTTGTTCAATCCCAGGCGGCGCGCACGCAGCGCCACCTGGGCGCCGCTTTCCTCACCGGTCACGTACAAGGTGCTCTGGCCACTGCGTTGCAGCGAGTCCAGCGCCTGCAACAGCAGCGTGGACTTGCCGATGCCGGGGTCACCGCCGATCAGCACGACGCCACCTTCGACCATGCCGCCGCCCAGCACACGGTCGAGTTCCTCATGGCCGGTCGGCGTGCGCGCCATGTCCACCGCGTCGATGTCGCCCAGGGTCGCCACCTCTGCCGTCTTGGCCAGCGAGGCGAAGCGATTCCTGGCCGGGGTCGTGCTCTCGGGCAGCGACTCGATCAGCGTGTTCCAGGCGTTGCAGGCCGGGCATTTGCCGAGCCATTTCGGACTGGTGCCGGCACATTCCGAGCAGACGTAAACGGTTCTTTCCTTGGCCATGTTCAATCGTTCGAGATGCCGCTGGCGACATGGCCGGAGGGCACGTGGCGCGAGGCGGAATCGACGTGGCCGGTCTGGTCGTCGAAAAAGAAATCGGGCTCGAACTCGCGCAGGAACTCGCCCTTGGGCAGGCCGCCCAGGAACATCGCTTCATCGACCTCGATGTTCCAGTCCATCAGCGTGCGAATCGCGCGCTCGTGCGCTGGCGCGCTGCGTGCCGTCACCAGCGCGGTGCGGATGCGCATGCTCGGCGTGCCTTCCTTTTGCAGGCGTTGCAGGGCGGCCAGCAGCGGCTTGAACGGGCCGGCCAGCAGCGGCTGGTGCGCCTTTTCTGATTCGTGCTTCTGAAACGCGCTCAGCCCCTGCGCTTGGTAGACGCGCTCGGCCTCGTCGCTGAACAGCACGGCGTCGCCATCGAAGGCAATGCGCACTTCGTTCGGATAGGCGTCACCCGCATGAGCCGACTGGGGATAGACCTGCGCCGCAGGAACGCCGGCCTCCAGCGCCGCGCGCACGTCTCTCAGGTGCGTGCTCAGGAACAGGTTGGCGTGCAGCGGCTTGAGGTAGCGCCAAGGCGACTGCCCGCGCGTGAAGCTGCCGCGCTCGATCGGCAATCCGTAGTGCCGCGCCGAGCGGAACACGCGCATGCCCGAGACCGGATCGTTGCGCGACAGGATCACGACTTCCACAGGCTCGCGGCCAACCGCTGCGTCCTGGTTGAATGCGAGCAACTTCTTGACGAGAGAAAAGGCGACGCCGGGCTTGGCCGGCGTGTCGAGACGTTCCAGCTGCAGCGCCATGTAGGCGCGGTCGTCGGTCTGCTCGAAGACCTTGTTTTCTTCCTCGAAATCAAACAGGGCGCGCGACGAGATCGCGACCACCAGTTTGCCGTCCAGAGATGCGCTCATGTCTGCAGAAACATCCGGTAGACCGGATTGCTGGTTTCCTCGACGCAGGGGTAACCGAGCGTGACGAGGAACTTGTCGAAGGCGGCGTTGTCGGCCGGCGGCACCTGCAGCCCGACTAGGATGCGCCCGTAGTCAGCGCCCTGGTTGCGGTAATGAAACAGGCTGATGTTCCAGCCCGGGCGCATCAGGTTCAGGAACTTGAGCAGTGCACCGGGCCGCTCGGGAAATACAAAGCGCAGCAGACGCTCGTCCTGCGCCAGTTTGGAGGCACCACCCACCATGTGGCGGATGTGTTCCTTGGCCAGTTCGTCGTGCGTCAGGTCCAGGGCGTCGAAGCCGTGGCGCGCCAGATTGGCGGCGATCTTGACCGATTCACCCTTGCCGTGTGTGGTCAGGCCGACGAAGACGTGGGCGCGTTGCTGGTCGCTGATGCGGTAGTTGAACTCAGTCACGTTGCGTGGGCCGCCGGTCAGGTTGCCGATCAGTTCGCACAACCGTCGAAAGCTGCCGCGCTCCTCCGCCAGAGTGATGGCGAACAGGGCTTCGCGTTCTTCGCCCACCTCGGCGCGCTCGGCGACGAAGCGCAGGCGGTCGAAATTCATGTTGGCGCCGCACAGGATGGCGGCGTAGGTCTCGCCTTTGGTCTTGTGACTGGCCACGTACTGCTTGATCGCTGCGACGGCCAGCGCGCCGGCTGGCTCGACGATGCTGCGCGTATCGACGAACACGTCCTTGATCGCTGCGCAGACGGCGTCGGTGTCGACGACGATGAACTCGTCGATCAGCTTGCGCGCGCTGCGAAAGGTCTCTTCGCCCACCAGCTTGACCGCCGTGCCGTCGGAGAACAGCCCGACATCGGGCAGTGTCACGCGCTTACCTGTCGTCACCGATTGCATGAAGGCGTCCGAGTCGTTCATCTGCACGCCGATGACCTTGATCTCCGGGCGCAGCGCCTTGATGTAGTTGGCCATGCCGGTGATCAGGCCGCCGCCGCCGATGGCCACGAACACGGCGTCGAGCCGGTTCGAGCCCAGCCCCTGCAGCTGGCGCAGGATCTCCATCGCGATCGTGCCCTGTCCGGCGATCACGTCCGGGTCGTCAAACGGGTGGACAAAGGTCAGCCCCTGCTTCTTTTCGAGCGCGACAGCGTGGCTGTAGGCGTCGGAATAGCTGTCGCCGTGCAGCACCACCTCGCCGCCAAAGGCGCGCACGGCGTCGATCTTGAGCTGCGGTGTCGTGGTCGGCATCACGATCACGGCGCGCGTGCCGAGCTTGTGCGCGCTCAAGGCCACGCCCTGCGCATGGTTGCCGGCCGAGGCGCAGATCACGCCTTTCTTCAGCTGCTCCGGGCTCAGCTGCGCCATCTTGTTGTAGGCGCCGCGTAGTTTGAAGCTGTGCACCGCCTGCTGGTCTTCGCGCTTAAGCAGCACCGTGTTGTGCAGGCGCCGGCTCAATCCCTTGGCCGGCTCCAGTGGTGTCTCGACCGCCACGTCATAGACGCGGGCGGTCAGGATCTTTTTCAGGTAGTCGGCGGGTTTCAGATGTGTGGTCTTCATGGAGACCCAATGATAAGCGCCGCGACAGCAGCGACAATGCCTGCTTTTGAGCCAAGGGATAAGGGTCACCATGGAATGCACAGTCAGTTGGACCGGCGCGTTGGCCACGCGCTCGGGCATGGGTTTTGTCGCGGAGACCGGCAGCGGCCACGTTTTGGTGATGGACGGCGCGCCCGATGCCGACAAACCTGAGAACGGCGGCCTCAATCTGGCGCCGCGCCCGCTCGAAACCGTGCTCGCCGGCACCGGCGGCTGCACCGCCTATGACGTGGTGCTGATCCTCAAGCGCGGCCGGCACAAGGTGACGGGCTGTTCGGTCAAGCTCACCGCCGAGCGCGCCGAAGTCGACCCCAAGGTGTTCACGCACATCAACATGCACTTCGCCGTCACCGGCCAAGGCATCCCGGCCGCTGCGGTGGAGCGCGCCATCGCCATGAGCCATGAGAAATACTGCTCGGCCAGCATCATGCTGGCCAAGACGGCACGGATCACGACCAGTTTCGAGTTGCTTGAGTCGTAGTGCTCATCCCGGTCTCGATCCGGCATCCATGACTTGCGGGTGCTGAAACCTCGGACTAGTGGACTGTAACGTTTAAAACGGAAGTATGATTGCGACCATGGAGGTTGCAATGAAACTCACCAAAAGCGAACGAATGGAACTCCGTGCAACCGGGTGACGCCTCCGGATTGTGATTTCGGGCATGACTATCGCAGAATTTGAATTAAACGGTCGTCTTCGGTGAACTCCCGCCCTACGACAAATTTATAGTTGTCCAGCTCTGAAGTAATTTCCGAGGTGGCCATGATTAGCTTGTACTCCACTTCATAAGTCGAGCACTCTTCTGCAATGATGCATTGTCGCAAGTGAGATCGGGCAAGTTCCATACCCCCGTCCTCGATGCTATCCAGGATCACGAAGCGCGGGAACCGCATGGACTTGATTTTTGTGGAAGAACCCGGCACCGGGCCGGGTCAATCACATCCATAGGTGAAATGTGGAACAGAGCGAGTCTGCAAGCGAATGATACAGCCGCTTATGGGCATTCTGGAAGGCTGAGCAAATTGTTTGGGTGTTCGCCGTCATTCTCTGTTTTCAGATACTTATGACCGGCGGCGCTGACGGCCACAATCACCCATACCGATTTCCCTGCAACGCTGGTGTAGAACTTCCACTGGCAAGATTCAGCGCCAAGGATCGCTTCGAGTTGCGTCAATTTCCAGCGCGTGCCATCGGCTTTGACGCCGCCGACATGGGTTATTCGTTCATGCGGATTCATTCTGTTGCTTTTGTTGATGCACATGATCTGAATGTTGGCCGCCATGATCTCTCCTAAAGATCCCGCGATCCGCACGGGCGCGGTTAGTTCTTGCAATCCATGCGGGCGGTTTGTGGGGGATGGCGTGGCTACCGGTCTGACTGCTCTAGGTCTAGGAAGTAGGTTTGCCCGAACCTTGGATGAATCCTGTTTAGCTTGCCAATGAAGTCAGGATAGTCGGTCGACAGCTTCATGGCCGTAGTCACTGATGCAAGATGCTCTTTGAGCCTTGGGTGACCGACTTCAAGTGTCAGTCTGCGATGAAGGTGGGCCTTCTTCTCATCTTTGGATGACTGCTTTTTCAATTCCTCAAGCAGCCCAGGAGCAAGCCTCTCATACACGATGTCATTTGTCAGAACGCCAAAATATTGGGGTCTGAATTTTGGATTTACCGGGGGATATGGTAGCCCCC
>Ga0118677_10012496_pt1 | contig 12440 bp, 5 predicted proteins | sample AliMusrvi5mmetaG_FD_86154 | JGI IMG/M metagenome (GOLD analysis project Ga0118677, IMG submission 86154)
TTTACCCGCGAATTTCTGCGGCCCCGTGATGACGGTTTCGGAGTTGACCATCATCCAGGCTGCATGCTCCGGAGCGATCCACGGTCCGCCGCAGGGCCAGCCCGGGCAGGTGTTAACGCCGATTTTCAAGCCCAGGCGGTCGGCCTCGCGCACCGCATGTTGGAATGCCTTGCGCCAGTTGTCACTCATGTAGGGCGCGTCGGCCATCGCGTTCAGATCGATCAGATTGGCCCCGCCCGCGCCTTTGGCTTTCAGCTCCTCCATGTGCTGGGTGATGTCGGCCAGGGTGATCCGGCCGATCCAGAACATGTTGACCCACGGCTTCGCCTCGTCGGGCGGGGTCACGAAGGCTTTGGCCAGATCGGTTTCGGCCCGCGCCATTCCTAGCAGGGCGCAAAGGGCCAGCAGTGAATTTTGCAGATTCCTTTGGCATCGCCTCAGACATGCCGCTGCCATCCCACTGGGGGGCGTGCCTAGAGCAACTGAATGCGCCGGTTTGGATCCGGGCAGGATGCCCGGACCACGGTGGCGCGGGCATCCTGCCCGCCGCCAAGCTGAGGGTGAGATCAATTTCAGTGGGGTCATGGTTTTTGTTAGGTTCGTGTGTTGTTCACTCCTCTGGCTGCGTCCCGACTCATTTTTCCAACATACTGATCACATCCGCCTTGCGCGACTCGGGCGTCACTTTCAGAGACACCACTTTGCCGCCGCGCAGTTCGCCTTCGACGGTGGTGTTGTAGAGCGCGTGGAGTTTGAAATGTACATCCCAGTCTTTCGGCCACGCCGGAAACAGATAGATCTTCTTGCCGACCACCTGCAGCAGCATGGCCTGCAAAGCCGTCATCGCCACGCCGCCGTGGCTTTGGTCATTGATGCCGACTTGGGCGGGACCCCAGAACGCCGGAAAGCGGCTGCTAGGATCGTGTGCTGCGAAGTTCGAGGCGACCATCCGGGCCGCCTGCCCGGCCTTGCCGACGAAGGCGGCTTGGATGGGACTCAAGCGCCAACCGCCAACCCGTCCTTCCCATGGGTACGAGCTTCGCGGTTTGGCCGAATTCCATCGTTCGAAGGTCCGGCGGCCGATATCGGCGTCCTTGCTATCAAAGGCATAGAGCCGATAGAGAAACACCGCGTAAAGATCCGGAACCTCATCGCCCGCCCAGGTCTTGATCACCTCCGCCGCAATCAGGATCTTCTTGTCCGCCTCAGGGCTCATCCGCTCCTCGGGCCGTTCGGTGGGTGGCAACTTCCAGATGGCGAGCTGAGCAGGCGCGGCGGCATCTTTGAGCGCTGCCATCGGAATTTCCGGTACATCGGCCAGGGTCTTTTTCCACGCGGCGCGCTGGGCGGGGGTGGTGACCTTTTCCGACAAGGCTAACAAACGCGGCAGGACATAACGCAGGCCGGCGATCTCCGGCAACGGATTCACCGCCTCGTGGGCATTTTCCAGCGCGCACGCGGGATCCATGCGGATCTTGCCCTTGTCATCGCGCTTCCAATGCTGGTCATAGAATGTGATCACGCCATCCGCCAGCGGCAGTACTGTTTCTCGCAGGAATGCCTCGTCACCGGTGGCTTCGCAGTAGTCAAGCATCTTCGCCGTCAGTTCCAGGCCACCGTGCCAGAGCCAGCGGACATACTCGTTTTCCTGATAGGTGCCCCAGGCATAGACCGTCGCCGGGATGTAGAGCCCTTCATGATGGTATTGCAGCTTGGTGCGCTCCTTGGCCATCGGCACCATCGCGCAGTACATCTTGAACAAGGGCATCAACAAATCGTAGTCGCCGCTGCGCAGCATCGGCCCGTACATCGTCGTCGCCACGTCCAGGAACCAGTAGTTGGCGCCGTGAACGCGGAAATCCGCATCTATCAAACTGTCGCGCTTCCGGTTGTTGACCGTAAAGATCGAGCCGTCGTGTTTGACCGGATAAGCGCCGCGGCACGAGGCAGCCAGCACGAAGCGCTGTAGGGCGTAACCACGGGTCACCAACTGCCCGGCAGGCTCATCACTGATGGTGGGGCGGGTGTGGTTTTCCAGACCTCCAGTGCCGGTCAACTGCAATTCATCACGATCCTTTACCCGTGCGGCCACCTGCTCCGCCGTGGCCGGCGCACTATCTTCCGGTGTTCTCACATAGATCCAACTGCGGTTCCAGAACTCCTGCCACCACTTGCAGTGCGCTTGCCACGCCTTGTCCAAACCGGTCTTGCGCTCTTCGGCGACGATGCCGTTGAGTTTATCCACCCATTGTTGCGCGGTGTCGGTCTGTGCGCCCAGCAGATGAATGGCAATATCCAGGCGACGGGTCGGTGCCGCGGTCTTGAGCGCCTGCGTTGCCTCGCCGGCAGCGGCGGGGACCATGCCCTTGCCGCTGATAGCACCGCCGAACGTGTTGTGCAGGATCGGGTCACGCACCAGCGGCAGCAGGCTCTCCATGCCCTGGAGCTTCATCGCCAGCGGCACGATGGTTCCTTCATTGCGGTGATACCAGACGATGCGGTTGTCCTGCTGGGGCAGCACCGTGTCGGCCTTCTCCATGACCGGCCCGGTGTTCAGTTCGCTGAGGTACCCGATGTTCGACTCCTTCTGCATGTCGAGATCCTTCGTGCGCCAGACATACAAGCCGACCTGTACCTGGATGTCCTGCTTGGATTCCCCCTCGATGTGAATCACCGGCCGGTTGGCATCGACCCAGAGGCGGAGGAAGAAGTCATCAGTGATCGGTGATCGGTGATCAGTAACAGATGTCTGATTATCACTCCCGGGCGCGCGATTGCGATCTACTGATAACTGATTACTGATTACTGATAACTTGCCCCTAATCTCAATACACCCTTCCCTGATCTTCAGTTCCTGGCGGAATGGCTTAGCCGCCAATGAAGGTGTTAGACGCAACCGCACTTGCCCGAGCTTCACCAGGCGTCCGCTATCGGTCCACGAATCGGTCTTGGAGATGAAGAACAGCAAGTCGCCGTTCTCCTCCACCCAGGCATTGAGGCCGATGTCGCCGTTGCCCAGCGGCATCGAACCGCCGGAATCCTTGCTCGGGCTGTCCCAGACCACGTTGCAGGCATCCAGCGGGTTGCCGGGTTTCGCCTCCGAGCCCGGGGCCGCCGCTCTAACAGTCTGGCACGCGATCAAGGTCAGCACGGCCGCCCTGCCCATCATCATTGCTGATTTATTCATATGTTGATTTTCACTTAAAGAATTGTGAGACCGTCCTGACCCACTCATCCGCCATGAGCTGGTGACCGGAATAGGTTGGATGCACCCCGTCCGCAGTCCAGAACTCGGCGGGTGCCCGCTTGCAGGCATCGTCAAAGACCTTCTGATACTTCACCAACGCGGCTTGATACTTGGTGGCCAGCTTCGCGACAATCGCCTGTCGTTGCCTGATGAACTGGTAACCTTGCCCGAGAAGCAGGTGCGGACAGTCATTGCGATTGCGTTCCCCGTCGGTGATTGAGTCGCCCTGGAACAAGACCCGTGTATTTTCCTTGAACAACGGCACAGCAACGGCTCCAGCCTGAGTCAACTGACCCTGCAACTCCTGTTGCACCGATGGCACAATGATTCCCTTGGCACCTTGGGCATTGGGATGGATGCCGTCAGGCACATAGCTGTTCCACGTCGCGTGATCCGGCTGGCTGTTGTAAAGATCGAGCCACTTTTGATAGGTATCAATGAACAGCACACCCTTGTTGTCCTGCGCCATTTCGCGATAGCCCTGATAGTATTGCGCCAGCTCCGGGCGCTGATCGGCATGCGCATTGACGCAGTTGTTCATCGTTTGCACGACAATCTCGACGTTCTTGCCCTTGCCCTGGTTCTGCTTGGCGGCCCAGGCGCGGATCTGGTCGATCATCGACTGCAGGTTGGCCCGCGACGCCTGCTTGGAAATCTTGTACTGCAGATAGGCGTCGTTGATGCCAAACTCAATAAACACCGCATCCGGGTTGTCCTTGGCCAGCAGGTCGGCGAGCTGGCTCACTCCATCCCGGTAATCAGCCGTGCCGGGCACGAGTTTGGAGGCCGAACCACACACGGCGCGGTTGGCCAGCGTGACCTTGCCAGGAAATCCCTGCCCATTGAGCCAATCGCCGGTGGGCTGAAACCAATACCCCCAGTTCACGGCAGTCAAACTGGTGCCGATGGCGGTAACCGTCAGGTTCTCGCCGTTCTTTAGCCGCTCGAGGATCGCGCCCCAGGCAGTCGAAGGGATCCAGATGAGAGCCGTCGCCAAGGCAAGCTGCAGCAGACGCGTCAAGTTCGCCATCCTGCTGGCATTTGTTTTTCCATGAAGTTGCATTCTCACTGCATTTTCCTTCTATAATCTTCTTGAGATTTCCACGACCAGTGCCGGGTCTGACAGGTCGCCGTGAGTGGCGGCTGAGAGTCCTATGTTTTTGATCAATTCGCCAGGGAAGACAAGCCTGTTGCCATCCACTAACACCTTGGACGTGATGTTCACCGCACCATCGCCGGCAAGATCCTGTGCCCAGATCCGAAACTCTCCAAGCGGCTTATCGAGCACCAGCGCCAGACTCTTGTAATAGCCGAAAATGCCGATCTTACCTGTTATACGCCCGATTTTCAAACTGACATCCGCCTCGGGAAAATAACAGCCGCGTTCAGGGCTCAATCTGCCGAGCGTGCCGATGCTGACCGACCCATTGGGATTGCGCGAAGCCAGAACGTAAGGCGGTTCGCCATCGCATTTGACTTCCGGCAGGGGAAGTCCCCGGGTGACCCGGGCGGGCGCGCCCTGCGCCACCACCTTATTCACGCACGCATACGGCGAAGCGTACGTCGTGGCCCAATCCTCCGTACTGGTCCAGAATTCGCCGGCCGGAAATTTGTAGGAATCAACCAGCACCTTGGTATCGACATGCGTCTTCATCACCCCGGTGCCGAAGGCGGGCGCGATACGCTGCCACCTGACGCCCCGGACCACTTCATCCATGCGCTTCTTGAGATTTCGCGGCCCTTTGAGGAAAATGTCCGGATCGTCGCCGGGGCGGCGTCCGATCATCGGGCTGCGCATGACGCCCATGGCGCCGCCGAGCACTGCGGCAATAGAGACTTCATCCTCACAGTTGAGATAGCCAGTTTTGGCCGGCTTGGTCTTCACCGCGTCAAGGATGCTGGCCATGCGGCCGAGCATGGTCGGGATGCCAAGCTGCGGCGAGATATCGTGAAGCCGCATCACTTCGGAGTACTGGATCACCCGCTTGCCCGCTTCGACATAACCGGGATAGACCCGGCCGCTGCCTGGATAAGAGTTGAAGGGGCCGTCCTTCGAGGCATTGCCATGTTCTAACACGAGTCCCGGATACTTTTCGTCGACAAGACTGGTCATCATCCTCCAGTCCGCCTCGTCGCCGCCCCCGTCCATCTTCCAATACCCGATGCCCGCCGCCTTTGACCACGCAAGCCGCTCGCTCCAGAAGACTTTCTTATACTCGGCCTCCGAACTGAAGGTCTTCTTCCGCTCCGCATCGACGGCCGGTTCATAAGCCCGATACCAGAGGCCGACACCCCGCCAGCCGCATTCCATCACTTTTTTGTTTAGAGTCACAAGATTCTCTGGAATCGAGCCTTTGAATGAGGGAAATTTTTCAGGATCAAGCTTGGAGTAGTTCCTGTAACCGAGATCCCTATTTACCGGGAGATCCCAACCATCGTCCAGAACCACCCACAGATCACCTCTGACCTTCTGATAGAACTTCTTGAGCCAGCCGTTGGCGCCAAACAGGTTTTCCTCGTTGAGCTGAAGGGCCGCATATCTATCAATCGATGCCACCTGGTACAGGATCGGGTCATTGTCCTTGGCGCCCTGGCCCTGCATGTAACTCTGGGCCGACCAAGTACACCAGTAGTTCGGCGATTTGCCCGGCTCGGAGGGCACCAGATTGAGCGGCTCAGCCGACATTCCTGTGAGGACGACAAAGGCCGCCTTGGCCATCTCGCGGTGGCCGTCGATATTCGGGTGGACGTTGACCACGAAATTGCCGATCCGCCACAAGGCACCGAGCAGGCCCTGGAGTTGTTCTGGCCAGGATGTCACCGGTAACACCCCTGCCCCGGCCCCCTCTGTGATGCTGTCGCCAATGCAGGCGATGCGCACCGGCGCCTTGAAGGCGGCCGGATTGATCGGCGCCATCGGATCAGCGGCCATGCAGCGTAAAGCCGTGACGGCCATCAGCAGGGCTGAAGCTAAGGTTAATTTCATTATGTGTGAAGACATCATGGCTGCCTAAGGTTGAGGAAGAGTCACGCGGAAGTCTGCCGGCTTGGTGCCGCTCTTGACCACCACGATATTTTCACCAGCCTTTGTTTCGAACGTCAGCAACTCGTCTGCCAGCGTTTCGCTCTTCGCATTATTTCGATAGAGATTGACGCTTTGCTTGCCCCAGTAATTGCGCAGCGTACATGGCCCGCCTCGCTGCGAGGTGACTTCGATGAAATCGACCTTGCCGCCTTTCATCAGCGAGGTGACGATAAAATCGCCCTTGGCACGCAGGCTGAAGCTCGCAGCCATCTCCTTGGGTAAGGCGGGAAACACCCGGATGATGGGCGTGCCGCCAGGCGCGGCCGCGCCCGATTGGAGCAAGGCGGCGGACATCCCCTCGCTGAACGTGGCCTCCTGCTGCCAGTCGAGGGCAAATCCGCCCTCCGGGTTGTACTCGCGGATGCGGTTGATCCAGCGTGTGGGGGCATCTTGACACGTCTTCCAATAGGATTGCTGGTAAATAAAGCATTTCTTCACCCACTCGGCGCTGCCGAGTCTCGCCGCTTCGCCACAGAACCTTGCCAGCGCTGACGCTCCGCCGCCGTTCGCGCCTTCGTTCTTGTTCAGCGCAATCCATTTGGCCTGCCTCAGACTGGTCAGCGTGTTCAGCGCCATCTGCCATTCGTCGGGCTTGGTCAGCTTCGATTCGGTATTCACCAGATCGAAGACGTTGACCAGCATTAGGCGCGGGTCGTGGTCCGAGCCCGTGGAATTGCCACCGCCGACCCCGATCGCGAACACCGGTTCCTTGGCCTGCTGCAGCACGCCCATGGCCTGCGGGGTCGCATCGGTCGGATAGGGCGCCAGCTTGTCGAGCATCTCCCGCCACAAGGGGACCAGTTCTGCATCGACGTTGAGCAGTTTTGCGGCCTTGATGGTAACCGGAAAGATTCCCCTGACCGCAGCCAGATCATTGACGCCGTCGCGGACGTTGTCCCGGTAGGTTTCCGCCCAAGAGGTGTTGTTGATATGGTATTTGCCGTCTGCTTCCAATTTCGTTCCAGGATAGGTGCGGTACAATTCGGCGGTACCTTTGAGCATCGGATAGGCCCGCTCTTTCAACCACGCGAGGTCGTGCGTGTACTCGTAGCGTTCCCAATACCACTGCGCCGCCTCGGCCGTGTTATAGAGAAGACTGGGGCCGGCACCCCCCCAGCGCGATTCCCAATCGCTGCGCGTCTTGGCATTCGGCCGTGGCCGGTCTTTTTCCGGCAAGACCTCCGGTCCATCGAACGTAAAGGTCTCCTGGATCCAGACGGCATCCTTGCCGCAACCGAACTGCTGAGCGGCAACCTTATTGATACGCGGGAATATCCGGCTGAGCATGCTGAAATAGGGATCGGCCAGTTCCGGGTGGTTCGCCTGTTCAAAGACCGGCGTCAGGGTCTGGCGGGAACTGTTGAACCACCAGAACATCGAACCCCAATACTGCCAGCCGTCCTGCACATTGAAGATGCCGCCGTTGGCATGGATCGGATACTTGCCCCGGTTGCAGGTGTTCATGCCGTAAAGGTAATAGAGCCAGTGCTGGTCGAAGCTCTCGTCGAAAGGCCGGTTATGCGTGGCTGGCAAATAGATGAATGACCGCTTCCAGAAGTCATGCCATTGGGCCGTGGTAGAATCAAAGATGGCATTGAAGGTGGTGGCCAGGGCCGCTTTCACTTCCGCGCTCGCCATCGCCGTGACATCCTTCTTGGGCGTCATTGCCGCCGCGCTGCCGATGTAGATGGTAAATGTTCCCTTGCCGGCAGTGATGGTCAATTGTTTGTCCGTTGCGGTTGCCGTCCGTCCTTTCACGGCAACGACACACGCCGACGAGCAATAGACATCGTTGACCGCCATGCCGGTATCGCACGTGCTGCTGAAAACCTGCTTGAGCACGAGCATGTTATCCTGCTGCACTTGCACCGACGCATTGCTGTACCGGTCGGTCACAATCGTCGCTAGAAGCCTGTACAGGTCGACCGTGATGGCGGAGGGCGCGGCACGGTTGTCGGTGATTTCGATGGCAAAAACGTCGCGGTCCCGCCATGGGACGATGCGCACGCTGACGTCAGCGCCCTGGATACTCTCGTAACCATCATACGCATGCAGATCCTGATTGCAGGCGCCGGCAAAGGGGCTGCCTTGAAAACCGATATCGACATTGCCTATCTTGGAGTTGCCGTCGGTATGGCTCTTGTTGCCCCAGTCGGAGGTGGCACTGCCCCTGTAGAAAACATCCGGCCGGCCGAAATTGAACTGCAACTTGGAACCCGAGCCGTCGATCCAGACCAGTGTTCCCATCTTGCCGTTGCCCAGCGGGATGCCTTCGATCGGTTTGGTCGGCTTGGTGAAGTGTAGATCAATCGGCGCCAGGTAGCGGGCGTAATCCATCGTGATCATGGACGGACTCACCGCGGATTCGGCGGCGTCAGCTTGCGCACTTGCGAGTCCGAACAACACACCGACTGTTGCGGCGAATGTTATGATTTGGCGGGGCACCTGTCTAGCCTTTCATTTCTGCTTGTTTGTTCACGTTCATTTCGCCAGCATGTTGACAACATCCGCTGTACGCGACTCGGGCGTGACCTTGAGCGACGTTACCTTGCCGCCGCACAGTTCCCCTTCCACGGTGGTGTTATAGAGCGCGTGGAGCTTGAAGTATACATCCCAGTCCTTCGGCCAGGCAGGAAACAGATAAATCTTCTTGCCCACAACCTGCATCAGCATCGCCTGCAATGCGGTCATCGTAATGCCGCCGTGGCTCTGGTCTAATTGGCCGACCTGATTTGGCCCCCAGAACGCGGGAAAGCGACTGTAGGGTTCATGCGACGCGAAGTTTGATGTGACCATCCGGGCCGCCTGCTCGGCTTTGCCCACGAATGCGACCTGGACGGCTTGCAGTCGCCAACCGCCTATCGGTAATTTTTTCAAGGGTTGATCCTCATTGATCGAATCGTACCCTGGGAGAGGGGCACCGGCAAACTCGCCAGGTTGTCGGTTTCGGGATTGGCTCTTGGCAGGCGTTGTCATGCTGAGCGATCGATATTGCCGGCGTCAAACAACACCGACTGCCGTAAATTTCCTCGTAAAACGGATTTTGATCCATTCCAACGGAACGAATTCCGTTCTACACAAAAACCGGCTGCCGCGGCAGATCCATGCTTGAAAAACGCGGGTGTCAGGGTTGGGGTTATGGGTGTTCTCGGACCCGTGCCGGCATCTGGGGTTAAGCCGGCAAGGGGTAGAGAATGCGTTTCCCGTCGATCTGACTGCCACGGCAGCCGGATGTTTTGTCGTTAGGCCCTAAGTCCTTTCCTTCTTCGCCAGGCGACAAATCCCGCAACCGCTCCCGCAGCCAGCAAGGCCAAGGTTCCCGGTTCGGGAACGGGCGAAACCACAAGCGGGGAGACCGGGGTCGCGATGATCGAGGATCCACTGTACGAAGGATCGAAGATCAATGTCCCGCCAGCGCCGACGGTCAAGCTCTGATTGTCGGGGAGGGCGGTGCTGGAAGTGACGGCCAGCGTGCCGGCATTGACGATCGTGCCTCCGGTGTAGAGGCCGGTGCCGCTGAGGATCAAGGTGCCGCCGGTGCCGCTCATCGTCAAGGAATGGACGCCGCCATTTTCAGTGATGCTGCTGCTGAACGTCAGCGTCCCGCTGCCGCTGACCACGAGGTCGTTTTCGAGAACGACGGGTACGTCGATGGCATGTTTGCCATCGGTTACCGTGATCGAGGTAGTGCCGTTATTGTTCAGCGTCAAGGTGTCCGTGCTAGCGCCGCTGAGCGAGTAGCCGTGGGTCGGGCTGCCGGCATTACCGAATTCCAGCGTACCGACGGTCTTGGGACCGTCGAGGGTGATGGTGAGGTCGCTGCTGGTGGGCGGGTTGATCACGGCCCCTGCGCCGGGGCTATTGGGCTCGCCGCCCGTCCAATTGCTCGACCCGGTCCAGCTTTCGCTCACCGCCGCTGCCCAGACGGATGAACCGCCGATGAGGTCGAGTTCACCGGGGATGGCGAAACTCAGCGAATATCCGGGGGGTGGCGTGTAGGAGAGGCTGCCGGAATAGCTGCCATAGGTCATCAATGTGTTCTTACCACCGTGAAGGCCGGTGAGATTGACGTTGAGTGTACCGTCGAAGGCCGCCAAGCCGGTGCTCCTGAGAATACTCCCGACGTGGAGATTCAACGTGCCTGAAGAACTCATCGTCAGGGAATTGATGGTTTGGGCAAAGCCTTGGGTGTCGAGCGTGCCGCCGTTGATGGTCAGGTCCGTACTGGACGGCAAGGCACCAGCTACACCGATAAGGAGCGCACCGCCGTTGACGACGGTGCCGCCGCTGTAGGTATTCAGGCCGGAGAGGGTTTGCGTGCCGCCGGAGATGGTCAGGGCGGTCTTGCTCAGCCCGTCGCTGATGACTCCGCTGAATACTGTACTGCTGCCGCCGCTAATGGTCAGCATGGCGTCGGCGTTCCCGCCGTTGATCACACTGCCGGCGCCCGACAGGGAGGCAACCTGCTGGCTAACACTGTTGAGGTCCAGAGTTCCGGCGGAAGTGATCGTCAGAGGTGTGCTGCTAGGCAAGAGATTACTGACGCCGCCAAGCGCCGTCGCGTCGAGGCGAACATTGTCGAACTCGGTCTGAACGCCATAGCCACCGAGCGATATCTGAAGGGTCTGGCCAGGCGTAACGGACGCGGGTGTTGTATACGTAGCCACAGCGGTAATCCAGCCGGGACCAAAAGAGCTGTCGCCGCCTGAGGCGGAAGTTAAGGAATTACCGCCAGCCGATAGGGAGATCGAGTAACCTGGCATCCCAAGGTCATTCCGAGCCCCCACATCCACGCTAAGGCTATAGGTGGTATTGGGCTGAAGAGTAGCCACGAGCGTCTGAGAGGCGTTGCCGTTACCATTAGCGAACGCAACCCAACTGCCATTCGTAGCGGATACACCGCCAAACGTTCCGTTTTGGTAACCCCAGAAGTCCGGTGAAGACCAAGGGGATGCAAGGGGGTGATTTACACCACCGGGCAATAACGACGCCGCTCCCCCGATCTCGAAACTGGGGTCCCCGACTGTCACGGCATATGTGGAGCGACCTTGGAGCTTTACCACGCCGCCGCTGATGGTCGTTTTGCCGGTGTAGGTTTGCTGGGCTGTTAACGTCAAAGTACCGTTGCCAGTCTTCGCAACATTTCCAGGCCCCGACGTGGTGGAGATCACGCCACTATAGGTCTGGTCCGAGCCGTTATGGAATACCACGCTGCCGTTGTTGACGACGCTGCCGATCGAGCCGTTGGTGGTCCCGTCACCGATCTGGAGCGTGCTGCTGGGATTGACCGTCGTCCCGCCGCTGTGGGCGGCCGTGCCGGTCAGGACCAGCGTACCGCCGCCGCCGACGGTCACGCTGCCCTCGCCGCTGATGGAGTTGGCAAACGGGTAAGTGTCGTTGCGGCTGAAGACGAGCGAACCGTTGTTGGCGACCGCGCCGCCGCCGAGCGTGCCGCTGGCGCCGCCTTTGCCCACCTGCACGGTGCTCCCGTTTGTGATGATCGTATTGTTGTACGAATTTGTCCCGGCAAGCAGCAGTGTGCCGGTGCCCGCGGCGGTCAGATCGCTGCTGCCGCTGATCGGGCCATTCACCGTGAGAGTCCGAGTACCGCTGATCGTCCAGGTCTTACTCGCACCCAAGGCCACCGGGGCATTGATCACGTGATCGGCCGAAGCCGGGTCTACGTTCACGCCACCCCCGTTGATGGTCAAGGTGCCGCCCGTGCTGTTGATCGTCACGGGGCTCGTGGCGCTGGCGTTGAAATTAACGCTAAAGACCGTGAAACTCGTCGCACCGAGGGTCGTAGTCAGGTTCGTGCCGCCGGTAGTCGTAAAGCACACGTTGTTGCTGGAGCTCGGCAGCAGGCTTCCGGTCACCGTACCGGCGGAATCGCTCGTCCAGTTGCTGGTTCCCGAGGTTACCGTGCTCCAGTTGCCGTCAGCAGCACCACCTGCCCAATACAAAGGAGTTGATGTCGCCGTCGCGTCTAGACGAACATTGTCGAACTCGGTCTGAACGCCATAGCCACCGAGCGATATCTGAAGGGCCTGGCCAGGCGTAACGGACGCGGGTGTTGTATACGTAGCCACAGCGGTAATCCAGCCGGGG
>Ga0118677_10012497_pt1 | contig 12440 bp, 11 predicted proteins | sample AliMusrvi5mmetaG_FD_86154 | JGI IMG/M metagenome (GOLD analysis project Ga0118677, IMG submission 86154)
GGACCTGGAACGCCATCGCCGCGCCCCAGGCATAGAACCAGGCCGACGGCCCCACGGCATCGAAAAACCAGATGACGACCGCGGTGAGGACGCCGCCGATCACTGCGCCCAGCAGGAGACCCTTGATCTGGTCGAGGGCGAACGTGCGCCAAGTCGTGCGGTTGAACCCATACTTCTGTTCGATGTGGAAAGTCTCCCAGACTGTAAACGGCAGATTGAGCGACAGGGATAGGATCGCGACGATCGCGAGAAACACGAGCCCTGTGACGATGGTGCCGCACCCGAGGCTGTGTGCCATGCGATCCACCCAGGGGAAGCCTCCCAGCAACAGAAAGGCCAGCGTGACCGCCAGGCTGACCGAACTGTGCCAGTCTTGAAAGCGGCTGCGCTCCCGGATATATTCCTGCGAGCGCCGGTACTTCTCCGCATCCAGAAGCGCGCGGAATTCCTCCGGCGGCTCGGGCGACAGGGTGCGCAGATTGCAAATGCGCACCGCCAGATCGAGCAGGTAGTTGCCGATCAGGAAGACGAGAATCAGGATCAGGTAGGTGTTCATACGTCAATTTGCGGTTCCCCGCTCCTAGGAAGCAATCGCTACCACGGCACCACCACGTACGCCCGGTAGGGCTCGTTATCCTTGGCAGGCATGAAGACAAGGTCCTGCTGCATTTGCGCGGGAGTGAACGTGCCCTTGAATTTGGTAAGATAGACAGGTGTATGCGGCACCCGCCCGGCAAAAACTGCATCGACAAACGTATCGCGACCTGCGAAACGGGAAAAACGATGACTCCCCGCAAAAAGCAAAGGCAGTCGCTTATTGCATGCCATCTTCTGGTCGGCCAGGAGGTAGATTAGGACTTCCGTATTGGCGCCAATGGTCGATGTGAGCGCCAATGGGTAGATGGCATGTTCAGCACGAAAAGTCAAAACGAGCGGATCCATCAGGTATCCGGCTTTTTCATACACTTCTTCCAGTTGCGACCCTTCCTTGTTCCGGGCAACCACAAAACACCATCCACCCCGAATATACTGTTCAACCACCGGCATGTCCGTGGAACCGAACCGGAACCCGTTCTCGTTCAGCCAGGCAATCAAGCCGGAACTGTCATTTGCCTTGATGACCTTGGCATCATATATCCCAACTTCTGCAGAACGAAGCACTTCCACGCCACCGCCCGCTCCACCGGCTGAAAAGAAAGCGGGCAAAAGCATGCCCATGAATAAGCAGATAAAAAAACCGCAAAACCCAAAACGGAAGAGGCTCGCGTACTTGGAACGCAACGGCCGAAGAGGCGGAATCACAAAAAAGAGCAGTCCTCCCAGGACGACGAGTACACAAAGCATGCTGACAAGATCGAAAATGATCGGCAGGACTTCAATCTGCGCCGGACTTGAAGCGCGGTCAAATTGTCGGAACATGTTTTGCGCCGCCCATGCATTCGTGCTAGCCAGTTCGGGAACGGACGGAACCGGCACAACCCATCCGAAGGTGGCGTTTGTCTTGCTGTTTCCCGTGGCGTCGAAGCGACTCTGAAGAACAAGCGTCTCCTGCCCCTCATGAAAAAGGATGATCGCCCGCTGATACGGAATCCGCGGCGGAACCATCTCGGACCAGAAAAGTTTGCCGTCGGCAAGTGCGTTTCCGGCAATTGTCAGCAACAACAGCACGAATATCTGAAGTACGTTTTTCATCGATTCATTCACAATCGATTTCCGGAATACGAAACCGAACTACTGCCATTCCCGCTGCGGGATGTCGCCTCCCAGCAAGCGTTCGAACTCCGCCCGCGATGGACGATAGAACGCCAGAGCTGCCGCGCCGAAGATCAGCAGGCCGAATGGCAGCACGTTCGGCATCATGAATGTGACCACAGCCGCGAAGAGCGCACCGCCCTCAATGACAGACGCCCGAATCAGAAAGAACACCTGATAGCGCTGGATGTCTGTCGCCAGGTTCGTCGGCGCGGACGTTTGCCGAAAGAAGAACCGGTGAAGGTTGGCGGCCAGCAATACGCTCGCACCGGAGAATGCGATCACGGCCTGGCAGATGGGATTCTGGAACGCGGGTTCGCGCGACATCTTTCCCTGCGTGACTACAAACAGTACCACGCCAAACAACACGAGCCCCGCCACCATCGCCGGATGGATGAAGCGCATTGCCAGCAGGCGCGCCGGGGCGTCTCCCGATTGTTGTTCCTGTGTCATATTGTCCTTTTGTTTGACCACCCCAACACACCCGCATTATGCCTGTGTCCCTGACGTACGGCAAGTTTCGCAAACCATGCGACGAGACGCCCGTGCTTCCCTAGGACATCGCCGCCCCCATTGCCAGTAAATCATGGTTGCAGCCATCGCGCGGCTCGCGTACTCTTTTGCCCTATCGGACATCGGCAAGGTCCGGAAGGATTGGAACTCATGTTCAAAGGTACGTACACGGCTGTCGTCACGCCCTTCAACCGCTCCGGCGGCGTGGACTTTGGACGCCTGCGCGCGTTGATCGAATGGCAGGTCGCCTCCGGCGTGGAGGGTATCGTGCCGGTCGGCACCACCGGCGAATCGCCCACGCTGGAGGTCGATGAGCACATCGAGGTCATCCGCGTCACGGTGGAAGTCTGCCACGGTCGCGTGGCGGTCATTGCAGGCACGGGCGCCAATTCCACGTCCGAGGCGGTCGATCTCACCCGGCGCGTGCTCGATCTGGGGTGCCAGGGCACCCTCCAGGTCACGCCGTATTACAACAAGCCGACGCCCGAAGGGCTGTACCGCCATTTCAGCACCGTGGCCGATCTCGGTCTGCCGGTGGTGCTCTACAGCGTGCCGAGCCGCTGCGCCCGCGACATCCCGGTGGAGACGATCGCGCGCCTCGCGAAGCACCCGAAGATTGCCGCAGTCAAGGAAGCCGGCGGCAGCGTCGAACGCGTCAGCGCCATTCTCGACGCCTGTGCCATACCCGTGCTGTCCGGCGACGACGTCCTGACCCTGCCGATGATGAGCGTGGGCGCGCAGGGCGTGATCAGCGTGGTCTCGAACGTTGCGCCGCGCGAAGTTTCGGACATGGTGCGGCATGCGCTGCGCGACGACTTTGCCGCGGCCCGGCAGGCGCACCAGCGCCTCTATCCGCTGTTCCGCGATCTCTTCCTGGAGACCAACCCGATCCCCGTCAAGGCCGCGCTGGCCATGATGGACAAGATCGAGGAAGTCTACCGCCTGCCGCTGTGCGAACCATCGGACAAGGTGCGCGCGCAGGTGCGCAAGACCCTGGTCTCGCTGGGGTTGGTGAAGTAGAAACAATCGCGCTGCGGGGCAGCGCTCCTACAGAAAGCCGATAAATTGTAGGAGCGCTGCCCCGCAGCGCGATGATGAGTCTGAACGGCAGAATGTCGAACCAGGAATGTCGAAGGTGGGAGTTTCGAGGACGATCACCCCGACCTGACTTTTCTCCGACAATTTTACGCTTTCTACTGACAGTCTCAACTTCGTGATTCGACATTCCTGGTTCGACATTCTGCCGTTGAACAAACAGACCGGCAATCGTTTTCGACAACGACTGATTACAAAGGTTTTTTTATGACCAACATTGCTATTCTGGGCGCCGCCGGGCGCATGGGCCAGGCGCTGATCCGCTGCGCGCCGCGCCTTCCCGGACTGAAAGTCGTGGCGGCGCTGGAGACCGCGGGCCATGCGGCGCTCGGGCAGGACGCCGGTTTGCAGGCCGGCATCGGCGCCATCCAGATACCCATCTCCGCCGGTACTGCCAAGGGCGTTGATGTGGTGATCGACTTCACGTTCCACACCGCCGTGACCGCCAATCTCGCCGCCGCGGTGGCCGCGCGACAGGCGGTCGTGCTGGGCACCACCGGCCTCACGGAGCAGGAGCAGGCCGCGGTCCGCGCTGCCGCCGTGCAGATACCCATTGTCTGGGCTGCCAACATGAGCCTCGGCGTCAACGTGCTTCTCGACCTCGTGCGCCGCGCCGCCGCCATCCTCGGACCGGACTACGATGCCGAGATCGTCGAGATGCACCATCATTTCAAGAAGGACGCTCCCAGCGGCACGGCCCTCGCGCTGGCCGAATCGCTGGCCAAGGGGCGCGGCGTGGCGCTTATGGATGTGATCTGCCATGGACGCGAAGGGATGGTCGGCGAGCGGCCGCGCGGGCAGATCGGCATGCACGCCCTGCGCGGCGGCGACGTGGTCGGCGACCACACCGTGATGTTCGCCTGCGAAGGGGAGCGCGTCGAACTCACCCACCGCGCCAGCAACCGCGAAGCCTTTGCCATGGGCGCGCTTCGCGCCGCTCTCTGGCTGCATGGCAAAGAACCGGGATTGTATCGCATGCGAGATGTTTTGGGACTCGAGTAAGAGTCATTGGCGCCTGCGGCGCGTTATTGCGAAGAGTCATTGGCCGCTTCGCGGCGTCATTTTTGGATGCATTGACGCTGGACAAAGAACGGAAGTAATCTTGCTGCATCGACTGCTGGCGCGTGATAGCTAACAACATGCCGGCAATCCTGTACGGATGCCAATAGCACGGTGGCAGCAAGATCAAGCACGATGAAATAGAAAGAGAACCGACGCATCACCTTCACCCTTTGGCAGGGCATTGTCTCTGGAGTCACACTGGGTTTCTTCGCATGGGGCATATCTGGAATTGGGGCCATTGGGTGACGACACTGCTTTGAAGAAAACCCGCCAACAACGGCCTGCTCCCGTATTGCTCACCCTGGCGGGTTCGATGGAGAGGCCGGTCGTTCACCGTAAAAAAGTGATTGATGGGAACCAGAGGATAACGTACGATATAGCGTACGAATGGAGATGCTCCCATGACAACGCTGACTGCGACAGAAGCTCGAAAGCAACTCTACACGCTGCTGGACGACGTGACCGGTTCGCATGTGCCGGTCCACATCACCGGCAAACGTCATTCGGCGGTGCTGGTATCGGCAGAGGATTGGCGCGCCATTGAGGAAACGCTTTTTCTCGAATCCATCCCCGGCATGAAAGATTCCATTCTCAAAGGGTTGAAAACTCCGGTTGGAAAGTGCGAGAAGGAGTTGGATTGGTGAGCTGGCAGCTCGTTTATACCCGGCAGGCCAGAAAGGACGCCAGGAAACTTGCCTCCGCTGGTCTCAAGCCGCAGGCAGAACGTCTTCTGGCGGTTGTCGCCAACAACCCGTACCAAACTCCGCCTTTCTTCGAAAAGCTTGTCGGCGATCTGTCCGGCGCCTATTCACGGCGCATCAACATTCAACACAGGCTCGTATACGAAGTGCTGGATTCGATCAAAACCGTCAAGGTTCTTCGCATGTGGACCCACTAGCAATGACGCGGCGAAGCCGCCCGTGACGCGCCGCAGGCGCCACTGACTACCGACTCGCTCTTTCCCCATGGACGCCATCCTCTCACTCGGCTCGAACCTCGGCGACCGGCTGGCGCATCTCGCGCAGGCGCGGGAGGCGCTGGCGCATCTGCCGCAGACGCGGCTGGTGGTCTCGTCGCGCGTCTATGTCACGGATCCGGTGGATGTGGCGGACGCCTGCCGCGATCTGGAGTTCTTCAACGCCGTCGTGATCCTGGAGACCGCGCTGGAGGCGCATGCGTTTTCGGACGCCGTGCATGCCATCGAGACGCGCCTGGGGCGGAAGCGCGCGGCCGACCGGCATGCGCCGCGCACGATCGACATCGACCTGATCTGCTGCGACGGCCTGCAACTCGACGAACCTGCGCTGCAGCTTCCGCACCCCCGCGCCCATTTGCGCCGCTTCGTCTGCGAACCGCTGACCGAACTCCGCCCGAACCTCGTCCTGCCCGGCCAGCATCTGCCGATGCGCGCCATCCTCGCCAGCCTCCCCGCCACGCCCTGCGTCGCGCTGGCGGCGGAGCAGTGGCGCTAGGAATTCGGCCGAATTACCTTTTCACAGGGCCTGGTTGACGACTGGCCCGGCGCTGGGTATTCTGCTCCCTGTGCAAAATCGAGATTTTTTGCATACGCACCTGAACAAAACTGAGGTTCAAAATGTTTTTCCGCAAATGGTGGTTGCCGGCGGCGGCAGCGATGTTGGCGAACCTGTTCGTGGCTTCCGCCGCGCCGCTTCCGCCGCTGGCTCCGGGTTCGCGTGACGGGCAGACCGCGAAACAGGTCGCGCGGATGCTGCCGGGTGCGCATCTGCTCCAGTCGCCGCTGAACGAGGAAATGTCCGTGCGTGCCTGGACGAATTACCTGAACATGCTGGATTACGACCACAGCTATCTACTGCAGTCGGACATCGACCGGTTTGCCACCAATCGCCTTTCCATTGGCGATGCGCTCCGTCGCGGCGATGTGCAGTTTGCGTACGATGTTTTCAACGTCTATCGTCAGCGGGTTCAGGAGCGCTGCGCGTTTGCGACGAATCTGGTGGCCAAGGGTTTCGACTTTACGGTGAAGGAAGGTTACGACTGGAAGCGCAAGGATGCGCCCTGGCCACAGGATCGTGCGGCGCAGGACGACCTTTGGCGCCGCCGGATCAAGAACGAATACCTGAGCTTTGTAATCGCGCGCGAAATGGATGCCATCCGGGCGACCAACCAGATCCCGACGGCCGCGACCAATCGGCCGGTTGCGGCGCCGGTCACCAACACCCCGGGTTCGACAGCGACCAATGCCGCTGTGGCAACCAACGGCGTGGCGCATGCGCCGCCGCCGCCAACCGCCGAAGAGTTCGTCTGCAAGCGCTACGAGCAATTCCTGATCGTGCTTCAGGACGAGGATCCGGAGTTTGTGCTTTCCCGCTATCTGGACGCGGTCGCCAATGCCTACGATCCCCATTCGGAATACATGTCGCCGGCCCGGATGGAGGACTTCAACATCGACATGAGCCTTTCGCTTTGCGGCATCGGCGCGCAGCTCCGATCCGAGGATGGCGCGGCCAAAATCGAGGCGGTGATTCCCGGCGGACCGGCGGCGCGCGATCCGCGCGACATACGGCTGTGCGTCGGCGACAAGATCATTGGCGTGGGGCAGGGAAACGGGCAGATCGAAAGCATCCTGCATGTGCCGCTCACCCAGGCCGTGCGCAAGATCCGCGGCGCGAAAGACACCAAGGTGGTGCTCAACGTGATTTCCGCCAGCGATCCGAGCGGAGCCAGCACGCGGCTGGTGGACCTGATCCGCGACGAGGTAAAACTGGAGGCGCAGGCCGCCACGGGGCATGTCGAACGGGTGACGATGCCGGATGGCCGCGAACGCAAACTGGGCGTAGTGCGTCTGCCTGAGTTTTACGGCACCATGCAGCAACGCCCGGGCACGCCGGGCTACCGCAGCGCGGCCGAGGATGTCATGCGCATTCTGGGACGCCTGAACGCCGAGCAGGCCGAGGGGTTGGTGCTGGACCTGCGCAACAACGGCGGCGGCTCGCTCCGCGAGGCGGTCGAACTGGCCGGCGCGTTCATCCGCAGTGGCCCGGTGGTGCAGGTTCGCGAAGTGCGGCAGGTGCATGTGCTGCCGATTCCGGACGCCGGTCCGGCCGTGGCTTTCCGGCGGCCGATGGTCGTGCTGCTGAATCGCGCCAGCGCATCGGCTTCCGAAATCGTGGCCGGCGCGTTGCAGGATTACGGACGCGCGGTGACGGTCGGCGACCCCCAGACACATGGCAAGGGGTCTGTGCAGACCATCCTGCCGCTCGGCGACGAGAAACAAGGGCAATTGAAGGTGACCACCGCGAACTACTACCGCATCAGCGGGCTGTCGACCCAGTTGCGCGGCGTCCGTCCGGACATTGTCATTCCCTCCGTTTTCGACACCCTGGATCTGGGGGAGGACAAACTGCCCAACGCCATGCCCTGGAGCTGCGTGTCGGCGGCACAGTACACACCGGTCTGGGATCTCTCGAAGTGGCTGCCCGCGTTGCGCGCCAAGTCGGCGGAACGCCTGTCGAAAAACCCGCGCTATGCCAGCTACTGCCGTCTGGTGCAGCACCTGCGCGAGCTCAACGAGCGCGCCACCGTGCCGCTGGAGAAGAAAGCGCGGCTGCAGATGGCCACGTCCGAGCGCGAAATCCAGAAGCTGCAGAACGACGAACTCAAGGTTGCGGAGGAGCCCGGCACCAAGGATGACGTGTTGTTGGACGAATCGCTGCACATTCTTTCCGATTTCATCGACGTGAGCGGCGGAGCGGAGATGCCGTGGGAGGAGAAGGAGGATATTCACCAGCAGATGCTGCGGATGTTTGGGATCGGATTGTAGCGGCGCGTGTGGCACGCGCCGACGTCGGCTGACACAGCCGCCGCTACACGTTGGTTCGCCTTCGGCTGAAGGCTGTTAAACTGTAGGCTCGATATGAAATTAAACTTTGTGAAGATGCACGGCGCGGGAAACGACTTTGTCATGCTGGACGACCGCGACGGGCGCATTCCCTGGCAGGACCACATCCTGATGGCGGCCCTGGCCGCTCGCCGCACGGGCGTCGGCAGCGAGGGCGTCATTCTGGTGCAGCCCTCGGCGCGCGCCGATTTTCGCATGCGATTCCTGAATCCCGATGGCGCCGAAGCCGAAATGTGCGGCAACGGCGCGCGCTGCGTGGCCGCCTTCGCCCATGCCATCGGCGCCGCCGGCTGCACGATGACGATGGAGACCATGTGCGGTCTGATGGATGCCGAGTTGACCGACCATGGCGTGCGGGTCTGGATGCCGGAACCAGCCAAACGCAGTTATGCCATCGAGATTTCGCTCGGCGACACGGTTGTGAAAGGACACTTTCTGAACACGGGTGTGCCGCATTTCGTGGTGCCGGTGGAGGAGATCGGCCGCGTGGATGTGGAGCGCGACGGGCGCGCCCTGCGGCGTCATGCGCGGTTCGAGCCCGAAGGAACGAACGTGGATTTTGCCATGTGGCGCACACCTGACCGGATGAGCATGCGCACGTTCGAGCGCGGTCTGGAGGCGGAGTCCGGCGCCTGCGGCACCGGGGCGGTTGCCTGCGCCGTGGTCGCCGTCGAAACCGCCGGGTTCACGCTGCCGGTACGCATCCGCACCACCGCGGGCTATGAGTTGATCGTGGATGGCGATTGGCGCGATGGCAAGTGTACGGGGCTGACCCTTACCGGGCCCGCCAAGGAAGTCTTCCGCGGCACGATTGACCTGGACGCGGTGGAGATGGGCGACGAGATCGAGTGAACCGCATTCTCTTCGAACGCGATGAATTGCAGGCGGACGGCACGGTGGTGTTGACCGATGCGCGCGCCACGCACATCCGGAACGTGCTGGGCGCCGATGTCGGCCGGATCCTGCACGTGGGCATGGTGAATGGACTTGCCGGCGACGGGCGCGTGCTGGATGTCGGTCCGGACGCGGTGTGGCTCGCCGTGACGCTCGATGTGGAAACCCCGCCCCCGTGGATCGATCTCATCCTGGCCGTGCCCCGGCCCAAGGTGCTCAAGCGCCTTTGGGCGCAACTCGCGGCGCTGGGGGTGGGGCGCATCATGCTGATCAACGCGGCACGCGTGGAACGCGAATACTTTGCCACCCATTGGATTGAGGAGTCCCACTATCGGCCATTGCTGATCGAAGGGTTGATGCAGGCCGGAAACACGCACTTGCCTGCGATTTCCATCGAGCGGCGGTTCCGGCCGTACGTCGAGGACCGCCTGGACGCGGCGTTTCCCGGCACCCTGCGATTGGTGGCGCACCCGGAAACGGCGGAGGCGTCGAGGGACTCCACCCTCCAACCTGGAGGGGCGAGCGCTGCGAGCCCTGTTTTGCTGGCGGTCGGTCCGGAAGGCGGGTGGACACCGTTCGAGCTCGAACTTCTCGAACAGCGCGGATTTCGGCGTTTTGCGCTGGGAACCCGCACGTTGCGGACGGACACGGCCTGTATTGCGCTGTTGGCGGTGCTGGGCGCCCAGCAGGGGCAATGAAAAATGATGGACGCGGTCAATTTGACAGACAGGGAACAGGCGGGGGCGGGCCAATGGTCTCGTCTCCATCTGCTGCTGTTTGTCGTTGTGCTGCTGACCTATGTGCTGATCGCCTGGCAGTCGATGCATGCGCCGATCTTTGTTCTGGATGATGCCGCCGAATTTGCTTTTGTACGATTCTGGACGTCATGGGCCGCGCTCTGGCAGCACGATTGTTTCCTTTTTTTCCGGCCGGTCAAAAACCTGTGTTTCCTGATGTTCAATGTGCTTCGGCCGTCCGGCATCGAACCCTGCCGCCTGCTGGTCATCGGGATCGGCTTGCTGAGCGCCGTTGCGGTTCACGCGTTGTTTCGACGGTTGCTGCGCCAGCCGGTCGCATGCCTGGCCGCCACAGCTTGCTGGCTGCTCGCGCCAACCATGGTGTCGTGTACTGCCTGGCTGAGTTGCGTGAACATCCAGATCATGGCCGGCCTTGCCGCCGTCTCGCTCCGGTTGTTCCTGGATGCGCGCGATCGCGCGGGCGCATCCGGTGCCTGCCGTCTGGCGGGCGTCTGGTTGACGAGCCTGCTGGCGATGCTCTGCTACGAAGGCGCCGTGTGCCTTCCGGCGCTGTTTGTCCTGCTCGACTATTTTCGATGCCCGGAACGCCTGCGGACGCGGCGTGCCTGGCGGACGTATGCGATGCTTGGCTCGGCGTTGCTGTTCTACCTCTCGTTGCGGTCGCTACGCGGCGCGGTGCCGCAGCAAATTCTGAGTCCCAGTTTTGGCGAAATGGCGGATGGACAGGTCATCGTTGCTGCGCCCTGGTTTTTCTTCCAGCATTTTTCGATCTGGTTGTGGCCGTTTGGGCGGCAGGCCATCCTGGGAGGATACGTGCCGGGGCAGGTGTCGCCGCTGCTGCTCGGGTGCGCGTGGCTCGGTGTGGCGGCGCTGGCGGCGGGATGCCTGTGGCTGCGTCGGCGTTTGGCGTTCGCCGCTCTGGGCGTGTCCTGGTGCTTGGCGGCGTTTTTGCCCATGAGCAACATCCTGGCTTTCCGCAATGGGCCGTACAGCGATTACTATCTGGCGCTGGCGAGCATGGGACTGGCGCTGGCGTTTGGGTGGCTGGTCGGGGTGCTGGCGCAACGCCGCGCATACGCGCGTGGCGCGTTGCTGGCGCTGGTGGTTGTCGCCACATGGCGCGTGGCGGCCGTGGGCGAAAGTCTGGCCTGGTCGCAGGCATGGAACGATCCCGAAACGATTTTTCGGCACACGCTGCGCACCTTCCCGCAGGCCTTCGGCACCATCAACGAATACGCCCGGATTTGTTATCGTCGGGGCGCCTTGGACGAATGCCAGGCCTTGACCGATCGGGCGCTGGCGCTGGCGCCGCACAACCGGGATTCGTACGAACTGCGCGCGCTCGTGGCAGAGCGGCGCGGCGATATCGCGCTGGCGCGGGCGGAACTCGAGCGGTTCATGCAGTACGGCGGCGCGAACGAATCCTGGGGCTGGTATTTTCAAGGGCATCTGCTCGATGAGCGTTTGGGCGATACGAACGGAGCCATCCGCTGCTACCGGCAGGCGGTGGCCTGCCGGACCGGCTGGAGCCCGGAGGTCCTCGACTCCATGTGTGCCCTGGCGTTCTTCGCCGCACAGCGCGGGGATTGCCGCGAGGCCATTGCTCTCTGGGAACAAGTCGTGCGGATCGATCCCGGGCGAAAGCAGGTGCGGCAGAACCTGGTCCGGGCCTACCTGGAAGCAGGCGACAAAGCCAAAGCGCACGAGCACTGGGAGCTGTTCACGAAACCGCAGAATACCGAATAAAAACCTATTCGAAAACCTCTTCTCGCGCTTGCGGTGGCCGAGGGACCGGCCGCCCTACCTTCCGATTCACGCGCCAAGCGTAAAGTAGGGCGCGCAGTCCCCTGCGCGCCGCAGCGCAAAACAGGTTTTCGACAGGCGCTAAGGAACCATAGAATCATGAAGGAAACAAATTGTCCGATGGACAGCAAAGGCGAATGGATTTACGGCCGGCGGCCGGTGATGGAAGTGCTGCGCGCCAAGCGCCGGCACATCTACGAGGCCGTGCTTCCCTGCGGCGGGCGCGACAGCCCCGACGTGGCGGAACTGCGGACCTTGCTGCTGGCGGGTGGCGTACCGTTGCATGCGCTGCAGCGCCAGGAACTGGATACGCTGTCCGCGGGAGGCAACCATCAGGGTGTGGCCCTGCGCGTGGGCGGCTACCCGTACATCAGCCTCGAACAAGTGGTGCATGATGTCCGGCAGCAACCGCAGGCGCTGGTGCTGCTGCTGGATCACATCGAGGATCCGCAGAATGTCGGCGCGTTGCTGCGCAGCGCCGAGGCGGCGGGGATCACCGGCATCATCCTGCCGGAAGACCGTGCTGCGGCCGTCACTCCGGCGGTGGTGCGGGCGTCCGCCGGCGCCTCCGAGCATCTGCGTGTCGCGCGCACCGTCAACCTGGTGCGCGCCATGAAGACGCTCCAGGAAGCGGAACTCTGGCTGGCGGGGCTGGACATGGGCGACGATGCCCGGCTCTATAC
>Ga0118677_10012499_pt1 | contig 12439 bp, 10 predicted proteins | sample AliMusrvi5mmetaG_FD_86154 | JGI IMG/M metagenome (GOLD analysis project Ga0118677, IMG submission 86154)
CTTCTGTCGAAGTCTCGAAAAACATCCCAACAAATGTATCTGTTTTCTCAAAACGGAGAACAAATATGTGCAAATTGATTGCGCACTGACCATTTCGAAATCTCCCCCCTCCCCAAAAAACAATATGAAGTGAAGTTTATTAAAAGATCTAAAAACAGAGAGCAGCAACATTCACACAAGGCTTCAGTGTTTTAAATCTCCACAACATTTTCAGTTAAGTTAACACCATCCTGTACGGGTTCTTGCTGTGCGGAGTTCCCTCTCAAAATTGTAACAGCTGTGATCCAGGTTAGCTGGCCTGTGCGGCGTCGTTTCCCGGTGGATGTCTCCCTGGGCAGGGAAATCACAGTACTGCATTGTTCAAAAATTGCAATAGCTTCTTCTTCTGAGGGAGAACTTTTCGCAATACCAAGCTCCTCTGCACGTTTCTCTATTTTGGTCATCAAAAATTTGAAATCTGACAACCGCTTGCGAAGATTCATGTTTGACAACTCATCTGGAGTCAATCGTTTTAATGGAGGATATCCTTTCGATTCATTCCCCATGCACCAATACCTCCAAGCCTCAAGAACGCTGCCTTTTGGGAACGTAAAATCTTCTGGAAAGTAGTGCAATTTTCCTCCCCAAGTGTACACAGGAAGTGCACGCAGACGAGAATCAGTAGCAGGCCTTTCGATTGAATGGGATGGATTTTCTATGTTCCTCACAAGCTTCATAACACCAGATTTTTCGAGGCACTTCATTAACGTGTCCTCAAGACCAGCATGAGTGACTGTACCTAATCCAATCGCCTTTTCTTCTAACTTTGCCATTATTGCATCAACTATTCTGGACACATTCTGATTTTGAACCTCAATGTTCCTTTTTAATTCTTCTGACATCAGTTTCATTTGTGAAAGAATTGAAACATGAGGAGGAATGCCAGTTCCTTTTAAATCTCCCCCCTCGTGTGATAATTTGCACTGCACCAAGCATTTTAGTTTGTTGTAGACTATGTCATTTCGAAACAAAACAGATTCGAGGAGTGGATGTGACTTTGGTAGATTTTCCAGAAGGAATTCTCGGTGGTACACCAGCGATGCCATTGCAAATTCACCAATTCTGTTCAGACTTTTTGGTAAAGTTGGAAATACCAATCTTAGTGCTTCTTTGATGGCTTGTGCATCTGCTCCTTCAAAGTTTGGTGGAAGTACTGCAAACTCAGGCTTATCAATTGGAAGGCCAGATACAGTTCTGCCAACATACATATCACCAGCAGCTTCGTATCGCAGGTAACTACCCTGTACACCAGGTAAAGTCCAGCCAGCCCGCAACTGAAGAGCTGCTGAAGGTGGACATGCAGTAGAACCTGAAGCTCCATAAGTAGATGCCCCTTTTCGCATCGAATGAGTTCCTAAACTTTGTGGATCAATTGCGCGACGCTCCAATTCCAAAGCAACATTTTCTAACACAACCATTCTTGACAAGATTTTCCGAAAACGCTCATACTGATTGTTACCTGGAAAAAGCCTCACTTCCCCTTCCTCAAAGGTGTAGCAACTCCAATAAATACCAAGAGCAAGAATCCCACAAATCTCAGGGTGCAAAGGATTTGCATATATGTGGCGGGGGTCCCTCGGTCTTTCGGCACACTGATCGTTCTTCATTTGTGAAAAAAACACACACAAAGAATCTTCGCTCCATTCCATATGATCCAAGCACACCTGAAATGTATTTGAGGCTCTGCAAATAAGATTCCATGTCAGAATCATGAATGTGCGTGCAAAAACACTATCTCGATTATCCATCCGAAGAAGCTCCAAGCCAAGAAATCGATACAGAGAGATTGAAAGTGGGTCTTTCCCAGACTTGATTTTTGTTCCTCCTGCTGCAATATTTGAAGCAATTGTCCGTTTTAAACCTTTGTAATGATTCTTCAATTCACTTTGTAATTCAAGGGACATTGTGACTTTAAAACTTCGGAAAAGGTCAAATAGACCAGAGCGGTGAGAGGCATATGTCTGTCCTCCTGGTTTTTCGCCATCATTTTTACGCAGTGAGACTATCCAAGTGAGGAAGACTTCTGCTGTGAGTGCTTCAAAAAATATAGGTGGATCGTTTGGAGCATTTTGTAAAGCCGTTTTAAGAAAAAGTTTCTTGTTTCCTGCTAAATCATACCTCAACGCAAATTCAGGATTTACCAGTTCCCTCTTATTTTCCACCATCCAAGGTAAAAACTTCAACATTGAACCATTGTACACACCTTTTGATTTTTTGGACACAAGATTGTTTCTCATAGCTGCCACCTCTTCTTCAAAACTGGAAGTATCACCCCGAGCACCCCCTTTAAGTGCAGAATAATTTCCACGCTTTGCTCCACATTTCGGATGAAAATGCCGACAAAAACAGCAACGATAGCCTTCACAAACCCAACTTCGAAAGAAAACAGGCTCCCAGCAACGACAGGAAGAAAATAGCATCACACTCTTCAGAAAAATAAGCAGAAGAAATAGAATTGCTCTGTCATACATGTACAATAGCCAAGTTGTAACGTTTATAGAGAGGCCGTCCTTTACTTGATCAACGGTACAGTCCCAAACAAGCAACAAAATATCAGAAGGAAGCACATTAAATGCCATACCCAGCACAATAGCACTGAAGAAAAATTGTGTTCTGATGTAAAAGTAGCGAGTTGTTGCAGGAATGTTGAGTATTCGAAGCGTAATCCTTGTACACATACAAACACGAGGGCAAGAATCAGAGCAGACGCAAATAGGGTCAGGATAAATTCGTAGATTGAATAAACAGCACCAATTATGTTGAGATCAAAAATACCGCACTCCATGTAATCGAGAAAAAACTTCCATATTACAATCAGAATAATATTGCGAGGAACCAAATATGCGAGAAAAGTTTCAGGGTTCAAAGGGATTTGATGTAACAAGCTGGCAGGTACATGCAGCCCTGCTGTGATTTCATAATCATATGGATTAAAATTCATCAATTGGCAATTGCAAGAATTGACACGAATGTTCAGGGGATTTACAATGTTAGAAAAAAAATTTTATATTTGCAAATATATATGTTTGTGCAGGAGTAAAGTCACCGGACAAACAAAAATTTAAACGGACATCCCCGTTAAATAGTATTGGGCGATCGTGGAATAAATGTATTTTCTACCGGTAAACAAAAACCAGCCGGCCCGAACCACTGCTCATCCTGTTGTTATTGGTGACGCTTAACCGGTAAATATAAACACCAGCTTTCATTTTAAGTTTTCTGTCTGCCGGATTCCAGACCAAAGGCACACTCTCCGTTCCTGAAGAACCCACCTTAGTCTCCAGTAAATCTATTCGTGATCCATTGGTTTCGAATATCTCCAGACTGACTTTAAATGTTTCATCCGGTAGATTATGCGTAAATATAAACTGTGTCTGTCCCTGGGTTGGATTGGGATAGCAGCTTACTGTTTCAATTCTGAAAACATCCTTCACCACAAAATGAATTTCTTTTTCTGAAGAATTATTCAATACATCCCAAACCTTTAATTTTAAAACATGCTCCCCTGAAGCCAACCTGGTTAATGGGAAAACAATTTTGCCTGTTTTATAATTGTCTTTGTCAGCCTGAAAATAGTCATTTAACACCATGACCTTTGAATATTCATTATCAAGAATTGCAGTTATGTCATGACCGATTCCTGTTCCCGAGGTATTTATGCCTGTTTCATCACTAATAGTGGCTAATAATACCGAACTGGCGCTTACCGTACCCCCGTCCTTAAATGAATTTGAATTTAAGAACAAGTCAATCTGTGGTCCGTTGGAGTCAGAAATAGCCACATTGGATGAGCCTCCGATATAAAAATCATTAAAATAAAAGAAATCTTTGGCTTTGTCGGCGAAAGTATACTCCAACGGAGCCTGTTCACTTTCTACCTGGCCACTTGAACGTATTTGAACAACTTCATTGCGTTTAAGACGCAAAAATTGATCGGCAATACGATACGCTTGAAGCTGGCCCGCCTCAATAAGATCCATTACCTTTTTTTCAGAGACCCCTAGAATCTGTGAAGTTTCGCGAACTGTAATATATTGGCCACTCATAATTTAACCTTACCGGCCAGCGCCCATTGGTCAATCTTAATACGCTCAAACTTCCAACCATGCTCATCTTTAATAGCTGGGATTTTACCCGTTGCGGCCAGCTCTTCAATGGAGGCAATATCAATTTCTAAATATTGAGACAAATCCTCCGCATTTAAGAATTCATCAAGCATTTGGCAATGACCTTGAAAAATAGCCCCTTCGACAATATTAAGTTTTGGGGTAGTAAGATCTCCAGTTAAAAAAGCAGTTGGCATAAGAACAAGCATTTTCTTAGCTATGACATTTCCTTTTACCTTACCTGCGACAATAATATTTTCCCCTTGAATATTCGCCTCGACAGTCGCCGTTTGCCCAATAGTTAACGTCCCTTTAGTATCCAATTTACCAGAAAACCGTCCCGTAATCTTTAAGTTCACTGGATCTGCAAAAACTAATGTTCCTTCCATTTGGGCATTAATTTCAATGACTTTTTCCTCTGGTGATTCCTTAACTTCTCGACGGTTAAAAGCCATAAGTTCTCCTTTTTTAACAAAAACAATTCTTAACTTCTTTTCTTACTTATATTTTATATCAAATTACCTATACTTCGTCAATTGTCCTGAGTTAAGCTTAGGCCTAGAGCTTACTTAAAGTTTCACCTTAACCAATACCCCAAACCGGCTATCATAGCCGCATTGTCTAAACAAAACGCCATAGGTGGGAAATACACGCTTATTCCCTCTTTTTCTCCAGCCTGTAGAAGACTTTCTCTTAAGGCAGAATTCGCCGCCACTCCACCCCCAATGAGCAAGGTCTTAACCTTCTTACGCAGACACACGGCAATGGCTTTATCCGTAAGAACTCCAACGACGCTTTTTTGAAAAGAATAGGCCACTTGCTCAACTTTAAAATTCTTATTACTACGAGTAAAATACAAAACCGATGTCTTTAGTCCGCTGAAACTAAAATCATAACTACCCGACATTTCAGCACGAGGAAATCGAATTTCCTGATTAACCCCCTCTTTCGCTAAACGATCAATCACCGGCCCTCCTGGATAACCCAAGTTTAAAAGCCTAGCCACCTTATCAAAGGCTTCTCCAGCAGCATCGTCTCTGGTCTGCCCCAATAATTTCACTCGATTGTAATCTTTGATAAAAAAAAGACTCGTATGACCACCAGACACAACCAGCCCTACTGCAGGTAACTCCGGTATGGGTCTTTGATCATCTTTAAGGCGTAAAAAGTTCGCATACCAATGCGCTTGGATATGGTCTACTTCAATTAAAGGCTTACGAGCCGCATATGCTAACGCCCTAGCAAAAGAAATCCCTACAAGCAATGAACCAAGGAGTCCGGGTTTAACAGTGACGGCAACAGCATCCACATCCTTTAATGTTTTGCCCCCTTGGACTAACGCTTGAGATACAACACTATTAATGGATTCGATTTGCCGACGAGAGGCGATTTCAGGTATAATCCCACCAAATGCTGCATGTTCTTTAAGGCTGCTGGCAACCACATTAGAATGCACCCTAACGCCATCACTGACAATGGCAGCCGCAGTTTCATCACAAGAGGTTTCAATGCCTAATATATTCATTAATTTGTATTACGTAAGAGTTCTTTGACGTGAACAATTTTAAATCCTTGTTTTTCAAGAATCGGAATTTCATCTTCCAATATTTGCATGGTCAATTGGCGGTCGTGACCAATAGCAATCGCATAACCTTTACGACGGGCTTTTTGAGCAAGGTCTACCAATTGCTTTTCAATAGCCTCTTTTGTATTAATGTTATCCAAAAAAACGTCCCTTTGTCCAAAAGGGACCTTCATTTCATCCGCTAATTGCCCGCAAATAGAATGATGCGGGGCTGTCATACTGTCAACAAAGAACAATCCCTTTTTCTTGATTTTCTTAAGAATAATTCTCATTAAAGGCCTATCCTCCGTGGCCTTGGATCCCATATGGTTATTGACCCCTAAAATCAAGGGCATTTTCTTGAAAGTACTGTCTATAAGACTCTCTACCTTTACCGAGGACATTTTAGTAGAAATTAAATAATTATCCGGATAAAGGTCAGGATTATGATAGGGCTCTAAAGGCAAATGCAACATGATGTCCTTATCATAGATACTGGCACATTTCATAATATCATTGCTGTGGCGTAAATTTGGCAAAATAGAAATCGCCAAGGGGGCTTTTATCTCTTTTAAGTAATGACAATTACTCATGCGATATCCCCAGTCATCAAGGATAAAAGCAATCCTCACACCTGTTACTGAAGGCACTTTATCAAGAAATACTTTTTTGGATTTTATCGCGGCAACCAAGACTTTATTGGTACGCACAGCTTTTGGAGTGGTGACTATACGTTGAGGCTCTTTTTCTTTATGGAGGAATAAAAAAACACCCGCTCCTAAGATAAAAAACAACAGAATGACAAATGTTGTTTTAAACGCCTTCTTATCGTCAGATGAAATTTTACCTTTTTTGGCCATAATCACTTTGAATTACTAAAACTACTGTAAATCTTAATCCCCTTGATAACATCAATTGCTGTTTGCAATTGATTATCCGTATCATCTTTCTTTTTTTGTTCTACTTCTTTCTTCTTATTACCCGTCAGATTTTCTGGTGCTTTCTGGTCTTTATTTTTCACATCTTCAAAAATTTCATCTAAGTCTTTTTTATCTTCTTTTTCTTGCTTGCCCTTACTATCTAAATCTTTAGTTTCTTTAGAATTAGTTTTAGCAACAACTATGTCAGGGGTAATGCCTATACCATGAATACAGACCCCAGAGGGTGTAAAATACTTAGCCGTTGTCAAACGCAAACCTGAACCATCCGGCAAAGGAATCACTGACTGTACAGAACCTTTACCAAAAGATTTAGCCCCCACTGTTACCGCACGCTTATTATCTTTCAAGGCTCCAGCGAGAATTTCACTAGCTGATGCGCTTCCTTCGTTAATAAGTACAACCATAGGCCAAGATAAAAAATCACCATTTGAATTGTTAGATTTAGCTATAGTATCACTATTCATATGCCGCCCCTTGGTAGAGACAATAGTTTTACCCGCAGGTAAGAAATCCTCGCTGATTTTAATGGCCACATTAAGCAAACCGCCGGGATTATTACGTAAATCCACAATTAAACTATCCGCGCCTTTTTCTTTTAGTTTCTTTAGACCTTCATGAAAATCTCTATAACTATCTTCTCTAAATTCTGTCAAACGAATATAACCAATGTGACCTTCAATTAAATGCACATCCTTAACATCTTGAACATGGATTAACTCTCTGGTCATTGTGAAATCTTTAATAAGCCCTTCATTTTCACGCAAGACAGTAATGTGAATGACTGTTCCTGGGTCTCCTCTTAAAAGTTTGACCGCGTCATCCAAGGTCATATCACGGGTCAATGATTTTTCAATCTTAACTATACGATCTCCCGCTTTAATCCCCACCTTCCACGCGGGAGTATCTTCAACGGGAGTGATGATGGTTAATAAACTATCTTTAATCGTAATTTCAACACCGATTCCACCAAATTTACCTTCTGTTTCTGTCTTTAAATCTTTATAGTCATCGGGGTCTAAGAATTGGCTGTGCGGGTCAAGTGAAGATAGCAATCCTTTAAGTGATCCATAAATCAAATCTTTTGGGGTTTTCTCATCAACATATTCAGATTGGATGGTCGTCAAAGCATAGCTAAAAATTTCAACCTTAGAATATAAATCATCCTTATTTTCTTTTGAATACTCTTTAATTTCTGCTTTCTTACTTTCATCCGCCCAGACCTTAGCATTAAATGTTAACAATCCCAACGAAAAGAAAATCATTAAAATTACAGCAACAGTCAACTTATTTTTAAGCATTGGAAAGCCTCTTTGTAATTAACTCATTAAGTTTCTTAGGATTAGCCTTACCGCCACTCTTCTTCATTGCTTGTCCAACTAAAAATCCAGCGGCAGAAGGTTTACCTTGTCTAATCTGTTCAACAACGGTTGGATTCTGAATAATAATCTCTTCAATAATAGATATCAGTGCTGAATCATCGGAAACTTGCGCCAAACCTTTTTCCTTAATAATTTCTGATGGACTTTTACCGAAATCTAACATAGCTCCTAAAACTTCTTTACCCACGAGATTACTAACAACCCCATCTTCAACTGATTTTATTAATTCCACTAGATTAGTAGGCGTTAATTTAAGAGAATTAATATCAATTTTACGCTCATTCATCTCTTTTAAAACAGCCCCATTAAACCAATTAGCCACTTTTTTATATTGATTATACTGTTGGCAACACTGTTCAAAAAAGTAAGCTAACGCCTTGTCCATCACCAGAACTTTCGCATCATATTCACTCAAACCATACTGTTGAATAAAACGTTCAAGCTTAACCTGCGGCATTTCTGGTAATTGGGCCCGCACCTGATCAATGACCTTTAAATCAATAGTAAATGGCACAAGATCAGGATCTGGAAAATAGCGGTAGTCATGGGCCTGTTCTTTAGAACGCATGGCAATCGTTACACCTTTTTCATCATTCCAAAGCAAGGTTTCCTGTGTAATTTTCCCGCCTGACACAATGACTTGAGTATGTCGAGAAACTTCATATTCCAAAGCTGTTTTAACAGCCCTAAATGAATTCATATTTTTTAATTCTGTTTTTGTTCCTAATGCCTCTTGACCAACAGGCCTAATAGAAACATTAGCATCACAACGCAGGCTCCCCTTTTCCATATCACAATCAGAGACATCCAAATATTGCAAAGTTAACTTTAAAGTATTCAAATAATCATAAGCCTCTTGGGGTGAACGCAAATCTGGTTCCGTAACAATCTCAATCAGTGGCGTTCCCGTACGGTTATAATCAACTAAAGAACAGTTGCCTTGATTATCATGCATCAATTTTCCAGCGTCTTCTTCCAAATGAGCGCGTTTAATACCAATACGTTTCTCTATATTGTCTAACTTAATCATTAAAAAGCCGTCTCGAGCGACAGGTAAGTCATATTGAGAAATTTGATACCCTTTAGGTAAATCAGGATAATAATAATTCTTTCGGTCAAATTTAATAAAAGGATTGATCTGGGCGTTTAAAGCAAGCCCCACCTTAATGCCCGACAATAATGCCTGATGGTTTAAAACGGGCAATGTCCCAGGTAAACCTAAACATACCGGACAGACATTGGTGTTGGGCGCAGAACCAAATACATTGGCGCATCCACAAAATATTTTTGTTTTAGTCGACAATTGAAGATGAACTTCAAGACCTATAACTGTTTCAAATTGTTGGCTCATAAATTTGGTTTCTTGGTGTGCCACGGGGTGTTTTGTTCATAAGTAAAACAGACTCGCAGCAACATTTCTTCATCAAAAGCTTTTCCCATCAACTGCAATCCTATAGGAAGACCCTCTTTGGACAAACCGCATGGAATTGAAATGGATGGAATACCCGCTAAATTGGCAGGGATGGTATAAATATCAGAAAGATACATGCTTAAAGGATCCGAAATCTTCTCCCCCACCTTAAAGGCTGTCGTTGGAGCTGTTGGCGTTAAAATGACATCACAATCTTTAAAAGCTTCATCTAAATCCTGCTTTATAAGGGTGCGCACCTTCTGTCCCCGCAAATAATAAGCATCATAATAACCCGACGATAAAACATAGGTACCCAACATAATACGACGCTTGGCTTCATCACCAAATCCTTTTGACCTGGTTTCTTCATACATATCCATCAAGGCATTCTTGCGAACACTCGTTGGAGACTGACGAAGGCCATAGCGAACACCGTCGAAACGTGCCAAATTAGAACTAGCCTCGGCAGTTGCAACAATATAATAAGTAGCAACAGCATAAGGTGTATGCGGAAGCGATACTTCTTTAACTATGGCTCCCAATTTCTTAAGTTGCTCTATAGCCGCCTCTACTGACGAGCGAACTTGAGGATCTAAACCTTCGACAAAAGCCTCTTTAGGAACTCCAATTTTAATACCACGCACGTCATTGACTAAAGCCTTGGTGTAATCCGGGACTGGTTCATTAACCGAAGTTGAATCTCTTTGGTCATAGCCGGCAATTATGTTCATTAACAAAGCGCAATCCGTCACATCCTTGGTTAAGGGACCAATTTGATCCAAACTCGAAGCAAAGGCAATCAAGCCATAACGGGATACCCGGCCATAGGTGGGTTTTAAACCCACAATCCCGCAAAAAGAAGCTGGCTGACGAATGGATCCCCCTGTATCAGAACCCAAGGCCCAAATAGTTTCATCAGCGGCTACAGAAGCCGCGGAACCGCCACTGGAACCGCCTGGCACGCGTAACAAATCCCAAGGATTATATGTCGGACCGTAACAAGAGCTTTCCGTCGATGAACCAAAAGCAAACTCATCCATATTGGCAAAGCCCATGATCAAACCACCGCTTTGTTTTACCTTTTCAATAACACAGGCATCATAAGGAGGATGAAAACCTTTCAAAATTCTGGAAGAACAAGTTATTTCCTCACCTTGAGTACACATATTATCTTTAATGGCAATAGGAATAGATAGCAGCCCTTCACCTGCTGATGTTTGTGTACTTAAGCGGGCATAAGCTTTAACTTTAGAATCTACAGTTTTAATACGGGTCAAAACATCGTCGTAAACTTCCTTAGAAGAAGCCTGTTTAGTTTTATAAAGCTCTAGAATCTGATGGGCAGTTAGACTATGAAGTTTCATTCGATAACCAAAGGTACTTTAAAGAAGCCATCCTTGGCCTCAGGAGCAATCGATAAGGCTTGTTCATTCGATAGCGAGGGTTTAACAATATCTTCGCGCAAAGCATTCGTTAAAGGTACAGCATGGCTGGTAGGTTTAACATTTTCTAAATCTAACTTTTGCAATTGCTCAACATAGCCAACAATATCTGTTAGATTCTTAGTTAAGTCTTCCAATTTTTCTTCTGCCACATGGATTCTAGCCAAAGCGGCGATATATTTGACATCATCTTTTGTAATCATAAGAGGTAAATACTAACATTCCAGAGCATTAAAAACAAGATTTTGTTAATTCTTTGATATCCCAGCTGTATCATGTTGATCTTGGCGCATCCCCAATTCAATGGACAAGTTGAAAAACCAAATTACCCATCCCTACCCGATGCTCTCTTTAATTTCTCCAAAAATTCAGGATCAAGAAATCCATTCAACGATTCTACTTTATGCACATCAATCCAAGCTTTATCAAAATCTTTTATAATAAAATAAATCATGGCTCGCGTAAAATAATTGATAAATTCTTTAGGATTTCGTTCAATAGTCCTGTTTGCATATAATAAAGCATTATTGTAATCTTTCTTTACCATAAAAACGGCTACAAGAGTTCCGTAAACCACAGAATTAGAAGGATCAATTTCAATCGATTTATTGTAATCCTTAATCGCAGCATCATCATTGTGTTCTACTGCATACATCAATCCACGTCTGAAATAAGCGTCTGCATTTTTAGGATTAATTTCTATAACTTTGCTATAATCAGAAATAGCATTAACATAATTCTTCTCCCTCGCATATGCCTGTGCACGATATCGGTAGGGGTTTTCATCTTTAGGATCGATTTCTATCGATTTGGTACAGTCGACGATGGTTTTATCATTTTGCTTTTCTAATAAATAAATGTAACCCCTTAATGAAAGCGAAAACGAACAATTCGGCATAAGAGCAATACTTTGATTTATATCCGATAAAGCTTGATCAAGATTCCCGTTTTTAACATAAACATAGGCACGATCATAATAAGTCTTCCAATCCTCCTTATTAACCTGCGCTTGACAATTTAAAACAGACAATAATATTACCGATAAACTTAAAAAAAAGACACTGATAAACTTTTGATATTTAGCCATAAGCCTTCTTCTTTAAATTATTTGCTTCCGTCTTCGTATTCAAACGAACTAAAATATCTTAGCTTCAAATACTTTTCTAAACTTTAGTCTCTTCTCAAACTGCCGGTATCTATCGATACCGCCTTCTTTCATACCCTTAAAATATTTTGGCGCGTTTGGTAGAGATTGCGCCGGATTGGTAGTAGACGTCAGCATTGCTTTAAGCGGTTTGGTTTGGTCATTTTCCGCTCCCAGCTTCGCGAACATCTCCATGGTGTGAAACCCGGGTTTGGGATCAATTGTCCCTGGTGGCAGCTTCCAGGTTTTCTCAACATCGGCTCTCGCTGCGGCATCGGTTACGGACCTGGTCCCAGGAAGCAACTGACACAAGGATCCTGTTTCTCTGACCCCACCGCACGCGTTAGGCTGACCGGTAATTGAGAACGAATCAGCTCCCTCTTTGCATATATTGCCTGAAATCAAATGCAGAT
>Ga0118677_10012500_pt1 | contig 12438 bp, 14 predicted proteins | sample AliMusrvi5mmetaG_FD_86154 | JGI IMG/M metagenome (GOLD analysis project Ga0118677, IMG submission 86154)
ATATCGTCTTGGGCTCAAAGAGACCGTCGGCGCTGTTCGAGCGCGCCCTTCCGGCCGCGCACGCCGTACCGCGACCGGCTCAATAGCGGACTGGCCGCGCCGTTGCGGGCGCTGGCGCTGGCGCTCTGCCTGCTGCTCGCGCCCGCTCTCGCCGGCCCCTCCGCCGCCTTCGGCCAGGAGCTGACCGACGACGCCTACGCCGCCCAGGTCCCGGGCTGGCGTCATGTGCTCGACAAGGCGGCGGCGTCGCTCCTGCGCACCAACCTCCCCGAGGCCGACCACGATCCAGTCGCGCAGCTGCGAGCTGAAGTAGAGGTCGAGCATCCCGGAGCTCCCGTTCTCCCCGGAGACCCGTACCAGGTCCTGCCCGGAGATGAGGGGGGCGCGCACCCGGAACACCCCGATCCCGTCCACCACCCGTACCTGGTGCCCCGGCTTAGCCGGGTCCAGGTCCTTCTCGACGATCGCCCCGCGGGCCAGGGTCACGGTCACCAGCCGCTCCCCGGGCACCCGCCGCCCCGCCGCGACCAACGGGGGGAGGCCTGGCGTGTATTACAATAAAGGGAGGTACGAGTATGCAGATTACGACGACATTTAGGCACATGGAACCGAGCGAAGCCCTGAAGAGCTACGCGGAAGAGAAGCTGGAGAGGGTGAAGAAATATATCGACGAGCCGATAGTCGTCCAGGTATTCCTGACCGTGGAAAAGATCCGCCACTCAGCCGAGGTGACCATCACCGCGAAGGGGATCACCATCAAGGCAGCCGAAGAGACCAACGACATGTATGCCTCGATCGACGCGGTTTCCGATAAGATCGAGCGCCAGCTGCGCCGCTTCAAGGAGCGCATCAAGGCCCACAAGCCCTCCAGCGACACCTCCCGTGAGCGCCAGGTGCAAAAGAGCATCGTGGAAGCCCAGAACATAGAGGAGAGCGACAGCGCGCCCGTCAGCGGCATGGCAGGCAAGGCACCCTGCAGGTGTGCGGAGAGATACTCGGCCGCCGAAAGGGAGACCGCACGGTCCTCGGGGCCTTGTTCGGCCTCCTGGAGGAGCCGCTTGCGGAAATCCGCACCGATCGGTCGACTCCGGAGGAATCCCTTCATCAGCTCGCCGACGATGTGCTCGGCATCCGCCGCACTTCCCCCGTAGCCGCAGACGAGGACCTTGCCGCCCCTGAGATACGTAAGCGTAAAACTGTGACCACGTAGCGGATCAGGCCGAGACGGTGGTATCCTCGACAACGTCGGCAGGGGCGTTGTGCATGACCTTCTTCATCCTGCAGCAGTCGGGGATCGAATCCGACCAGGGCAGCAGGTCCTCAATGGCTGCCGAATCAGCCTCGTCGAGGTTCGGCAGCCGCTCGAACAGGAAGGTCAGGTACTCGAAGGGCTTGAGACCGTTCTCCTTTGCGGTTTCGACGATGCTGTAGACGATTGCGCTGGCCCTGGCCCCGCGGGGCGTGTTGCTGAAAAGCCAGTTCTTCCTTCCGATCACGAAGGGCTTGATCGAGCGTTCAGCGCGGTTGTTGTCGAGTTCCAGACCGCCGTCCTGAAGGAAGGCCGTGAGCTTTGGCCACTGGTTCAGGCAGTAGACGACGGCCTTGCCGAGCAGGCTCTTCGGCGCCACTCCCGGGCGGGTCTTCCTGAGCCAGTCATGGAACGCGTCGAGAATGGGTGGACAAAGCTCCCGCCGTGCCGCAAGCCTCGCCGCGTCGTCCACCTCCGCGAGTCCGCGTTCGACGTCGAACAGGCGGTTGCAGAAGGCGAGTCCTTCGCGGGATGCGCAGGGAGCGTTCTTCAGTTCCTTCGGCAGCACAGCGAGTGCGTTGGTGAAATATCTTCGGGCATGAGCCCAGCACCCTGCCTGCCGGATTCCCGGCACGGCGTCGTAGCCGGAATACCCGTCCGTCTGCAGCCAGCCCGTGTATCCCGAGAGGAACCGCCCGGCGTGCTTGGCGGCGCGGGTGGTCTGGTAGTCGTACAGCACGATATGCGGACCGTCCCGTCCGGTGCGGTACATCCACATGTACGAATCCGTCTCCGGTTCCCGGTCCGATTCCCGCAACACCTGCAGCGTGGTCTCGTCGGCCTGCAGGATTCTCCGCGACAACAGGTGTCGATGTAGCGGCTCATAGAGCAGGTCGAGCCACTCCGAACCCCGGATCACCCAGTTCGCCAGCGTCTGTCGGGACAGGCCCACGCCCAGACGGCTGAACAACTGCTCCTGGCGATACAGCGGCATGGCGTACGTGTACTTCTGGTCGCAGACGTAGGCGACGGCCGAGGCGGACGCCAGACTCTTCGGGAAGGCCGGTACCGGCATGGGCGCCGTACGGATCGTCGTCGTGATTCCGTCGGTCTCGCAGGCGCGACAGGAGTAGACGTGCTGGACATGCTCGACGACCACGACCTGCGCGGGAACGAGCTTCAGTTCGCGCCGGACCTGGGTGCTCATCTCAGTCAGTGTGCCGGCGCAGTCCGGGCAGACGCGCTCATCTTCCGGGATCGTGTACTCGACGGTCTCCACCGGCAGGTCCGCCAGCATCTCCTCGCGCTGGCCGACGCGCTTCTTCCGCTGGTAGGTGATCGTCTCCAGCGTGGGCTCCGGCTGCTGAGGGGACGCCGTATCCTCGGCCTCGTTGAAAAGGGAGAGCTGCAGGTCGTCCGACGTCTCGCTGGACGTGCCGAACCGCTTCTTCTGGGACAGGAGGTACTGCTCCTCGTAGTATTTCAGCTTGGCGTCAAGCACGGCAATGGTTTCCGATTGCTCCGTGACCGTACGTTCCAACAACGAAATCGCCTCCTCCTGGGAGACGATCCGAGCGCTCATTTCATCGATTCGCGAGGGGGATTCCGCATTGGATTTCATGTCTGGATTATACCAATAACGACCTCGGAATGCAAGCGGAATATGCCTTGTAATACCTTATTTCAATAGGGTTTACGGCATTCTCAAGAGTCAAATCGCAGTGCGCAGCCGGACCTCCTTGTGTGCCTGTTTCTGGGTCAGCGGAAGCCCGTCCAGAAGCCAGCGGAACTCCCGATGACTGACAGCGACGGTGGCCTTCCCAGCCGGCCACTGGAACCGTCCGCGTTCCAGGCGACGGTAGTGCAACCAGAACCCGTTGTGGTCCCACTGCAGGATCTTGAGTTTGTCCTGACCCCGGTTGCAGAACACGAACAGGCAGGAGCTGAACGGATCCAACCGGAAACTCAACTGGACCAGCGCCGCCAGCCCGTCGATGGATTTCCGCATGTCGGTGCTCCCGCAAGCCAGGTACACCTGCTGGGTCGATGTCTCCCCAATCATGCCGACGCCAGCGCGCGCACGATTTCACGCAGCAGTTCCGGGTCGAACCCCCGGCGCAGCTCGACGACCACTTCGCCGATGTGGATGACGAGACCGTCGGACGCCGACGGAATCGGAAGTTCGGATGCCGGACTCAGCTCCAGCCAGGTCGGCATCGTCTGGGCAGCCACCTTCGCCGGACAGCCGATGCGATCCCGCCAGTACCGGAACTGGTGATAGCTGATCCCCTCTTGAGCGCACCAGGCCATACCCGACATGCCGGAACTCTTCATTTTTGCAAGCCGCTGCACCCAGACAGCCTGCAGGGCCTTGTTCTCGCTCTTCATCCGGTTCGTCCTCCCACGTAAAAGCATCTACAGCGATTCTCTCACGCGGCTGGCCTCATGAAAATGTGGTCATTATTGGACGCTTACGAGAAGACCGTCAGTCCTCCTGAGAATCACAGGTTGGCGGACGTCGGAGCGGAGAACGGCACATTCCGGGACTGGAACGTCTGGTTCCGCGGGCAGGCAGGCTACTGGCGGGGCTGTCTCGAGGCCATCCACCACAGACTGGGACGAACGTCTGCGGAAGACGCTGCGTCGTCTTCGCAATCGCCACTCCAGGCGCTCCATGCACTCGTAGGTTCGCATCCCGGATGGCTGGCTATAATGACCCCATAGGGTGAGACACAGAAACGAAGGAATGCATTAGGAAAGAGAAGGATGGATAAGAGACAGAAGTACCCAGCGGAGTTCAAGCTGAAGGTGGTCCTGGAGATTCTGCGGGAGGTGGACACGCTGAGCGCGATCGCGACGAAATACCAGTTGCACCCGGTGATGCTGTCGAACTGGAAGACGGACTTTCTGAAGCGGGCCTCGAGCGTGTTCGAGAAGGACAACCGCGAACTGGACAAGGTGAAGAAGGAATCCGAGGAGAAGATCGACGACTTGAAGAAACTGGTTGGCCAGTTGACGTACGAAGTCGACTGGATGAAAAAAAAAGGTGGCTTCTGACATGCCGGTCGAGGAGCGGAGAACCCTTGCCGATCTGAGCGAAGCCCGGATTTCGGTCAAACGGCAGGCGGAACTCCTGACGTTGAATCGCAGCAGCCTGTATCGGAGCCCGAAGACTGCTTACAGGGTCAGCCACGAAGACCTGGATCTGATGGACAAGATCGATAGGATCCACACGGCGGAGCCATGCTACGGCTACCGGAGAATCCTTCGCGAGTTGCGCCGGGGCGGCGTAGAAGTAGGCAAGAAGCGCCTGTGCAGGCTCATGCACGTGATGGATATCCACGCCATCTACCCTGGACCCAACCTCAGCAAGTTGTATCAGGCGCAGTATCGGCATCCGTACCTGCTCCGCAGCCTTCCCATCACGGCCCCTGACCAGGTCTGGGGCATCGATATCACCTATATCCGGATGAAGCACGGTTTCATGTACCTGTTCGTGATCATCGACTGGTACAGCCGCCTGATCGTGGACTACGAGCTATCCAGCACGTTGGAGAAGGATTTCGTCCTGAACTGCCTGAAACGCGCCTTCCAACTGCGGGGCAAGCCCGATATCATGAACAGCGACCAGGGCTGCCACTTCACGTGCGCCGATTACGTCGCTCTCCTTCAGGAAAACGGCGTGCGGATCTCCATGGACGGTCGTGGGCGTGCGAGGGACAACGCCAGGACCGAGCGGTTCTTCCGGTCCCTGAAGTACGAGGATATCTTCCTGAACGAATACCCGACCCCCAGAGTCCTCCGAAACGGCATCGACGCGTACATCACCAAGTACAACACGAAGCGCATCCACCAGGCCCTCGACTACATCACTCCTGCCGAAGCCTACTATTCCCTGCCGGTCCCAAAAGCATGCTGACCGTCGTCAGCGGAAAGGAGATTCCTAACGCATTTCTTCAAAAATATGTCTTGACAACCGGGGGCATTACAGGCGCGGATTGTCCATCCTGTCGTCAACGCGGGCCTCTGGGTGCATACCCGTTCGGAATGGGTGACGGAACCACCGTGAGATAAAGTCATGTCGTAAGCCGCCCTTGAAGGAGGAATCGACATGAAAGACAAGAAGAAGGCATCGGAAATCGCATCGAATCGCATGCAGCTGGTGGCACCACTGCTCCAGGACGGGCTGGATGCCGCCGAACAACGGCAGCTCCGGCACCGGATCATGGTGCAGACGGGACTATCGGAACGAACGTTGCGCAGATATCTGGAGGGATATCGGCAACAGGGGTACGAGGGTCTTCTGCCGAAGCCGCGCGGGCAGAATATCGCCACTTCGACCATTCCGGAGAACCTGTTCCAGCAGGCGGTCCTGCTACGACGGGAAGTGCCCGGGAGGAGCATCTCGAGCATCATCCACATCCTCGAGATGGAGGGACTGGCAGCCCCGGGCCAGATCCGGCGGACGACGCTGCAGGACAGGCTCGCCGCAAACGGCTACAGCGCCCGGCACATGAGGCTGTACCAGTCCTCCAGCACGGCCGCCCGCAGGTTCCAGCGGACCAGCCGGAACGACCTCTGGCATGCGGACATCAAATTCGGGCCCTATCTTCCCATCGGTCCCAACGGGGAGAAGAAGCAGGTGCATCTCGTCGCCTTCCTGGACGACGCCACCCGTTTCATCGTGCATGCGGCCTTCTACCCCTCACTGGACGCAGCCATCGTCCAGGACTGCTTCCGTCAGGCCATCGCCAAGTACGGCGTCCCATCGGCCACGTTCTTCGACAACGGGAAACAGTTCCGGAACAGATGGATGGAGCGGGCCTGCTCGAAGATGGGCGTACGGCTGCTCTTCGCGGCACCCTACTCCCCGGAGGCCAAGGGCAAGATCGAACGATTCAACCGTACGGTCGGTCAGTTCCTCGCCGAACAGCATCTGGAGAAGCGGAACACCCTCGACGACATCAACCGGAATCTGGGCGTCTGGCTGGAGGAGTGCTACCAGAATAAGCCGCACGGTGGCCTGAAGTCCCTGGAGACACCGCTGCAGGCATACCAGATGGATTGCAAGCCACTGCGCTTCCTTGCCCCCGAAGTCGTCTCCGACGCCTTCCTCCACTGCGAGGACCGCAAGGTGGACAAGGCGGGCTGCATCAGCTTCGGCGGCAGGAAATACGAGGCAGGTCTCAATTTCGTCGGAAACACCGTACAGGTCGTCTACGACCTCGCCGACACCTCCGTTCTGACCTTGGAGTACGAGAACCACCCATCCTGGCAGGCCAGAGAACTGGTCATCGGCGCAAGGACCGGCCCGAGACCCAAGCTACCGGAACGGATGACACCGCTGCCTGCCGACGGATCCCGCCTGCTGACGGCGGCCACCATAAAGAACGACGAGCGTCGCCAGCGCCAGTATTCCGCCGTGTCCTACCGCCGGAGAAGGGGCGGTGACAGCCATGTATGAAGCCTTCTATGAATTGACGGCCACCCCCTTCTCCCGGGATATTCCCGCAGACGAACTACTCATCTCCACGGAAACGGAGGAGCTATTGGGTCGCATGGAGTACGCGGCGAGCAAGCAGTTGTTCATGGTCGTCACGGGAGACTGCGGCACCGGCAAGACCACGCTGGTCCGCAAGTTCCAGGCGATGCTGGATCCAGGTGCCTTCACCCTGCTGTATCTCGCAGATTCCAAGCTGACGCCCCGGCATTTCTACAAGGGTCTCCTGACCCAACTCGGCGTCGAGGCCCGGTTCTACCGCGGCGACGCCAAACGGCAGCTGCATCACGAGATCGAGCTCATGCGCGGCATCCATCATCGCCGTCCGGTCGTCGTCGTGGACGAAGCCCATCTTCTGGACCGGGAGATGCTCGAGGAGGTCCGGTTCCTTCTGAACTTCAAGATGGACGCCGAAAGCCCCATGGCGCTCCTCCTCGTCGGCCAGAACGAGCTGTGGGACAAACTCCAGCTTCAGGCCTACACGGCCATCCGCCAGCGCATCGACCTCCAGTCGAAGCTCTACTACATGGACCGCGCACAGGTCGGCGATTACGTGAAGCGCCATCTGGCCTACGCGGGAACCTCCCACGACATCTTCTCGGATTCCGCGCTGGACGAGGTGTTCAGCCTTTCCAGCGGTGCCGCGCGCATGGTCAACAAGATCTGCACGCATTGCCTGCTATACGGAAGCCAGAACGGCAAGCGCATCATCGACGACCGCATGGTGAAACGCGTCGCGGAAGGTGAAGTCGCATGAGGTCCTTCGTCTGCCGACACCTTCGGTCCAGCCGGCGGTTCGAGAAATGGGACGCGTTCATCACGGACATCGTCCAGCACGAGGCTTGGTGCGAGTTCTTCATTGAAAGCCGGTCCAATATCCACGTCTTCGTCGGAAAGGGCAAGGCCGGCAGGCTCGTTTCGATTCCGGATTGGCGAACGTCCTGCTGGCTCGAAGACCCGGGAGACCTTTCCTTCAATATCGGCAAACTGGGGAAATTGATGAGAAATGCCGTCGATGGCGCCACCGTCGCTCACGCTCTGCTGAATATCGCCGATCTGTTGCCCTGACTCGCAACACCCCTAGAAGTCCGGGTGGCCTTGCATGAAGGTGCGTGGCCACCTTTCTAATTGCAGATTTCTTCAAGACAGCTTCTTCGTCATATTCCGGCATATAACACCGTCAATATCCGGTCACGTAGCGCCGGCAGCAACACTACAAGGCGATTGAGAAGAACCAGTCTCCGGATCGGAACGAGCAGTTCGAGCTGATCCACGAAGCGGCGAAGGAATTCGCAAGAGCGTCACAGCCTGTGATCTCGGTGGACACCAAGAAGAAGGAACTCATCGGGAACTTCAAGAACAATGGGCGGAACTGGCTGCCCCAAGGCAGTCCTGAACGGGTGAACGTCCATGACTTCGAAGACGAGGAGCTGGGCAAGGCGGTTCCGTTCGGTGTTTATGATGTCCGTGAGAATACCGGCTGGGTGAACGTTGGACTGGACAACGACACGTCCGCCTTCGCGGTCGCAAGCGTCCGCGGGTGGTGGGACAACATGGGCAAGAACGTGTATCCTGCGGCCGATAGGCTCATGATCACCGCAGACGGCGGTGGGAGCAACGGGTACAGGCGTAGGCTATGGAAGACAGAACTCCAGTCGTTCGCCGATGATACGGGTCTGAGCATTCATGTCCACCATCTGCCACCAGGCACAAGCAAGTGGAACAAGATCGAGCATTGCCTGTTCTCCTTCATCAGCATGAACTGGCGTGGGAAGCCCCTGGTCAGCTACGAGGTGATCGTCAGCCTGATCGGCGCCACCACGACGAGCAAGGGACTCAAAGTGCATTGCCAGTTGGATGAAAGAAAATATGATAAAGGAATCAAGATCACTACAGAGAAAATGGATTCTCTGAACATCGAACGAAATGATTTCCACGGTGAATGGAACTACACCATCCGACCAAAGGCAATCCTGTGAATCAGTTGTTTATAGACAAGCCCTAATTCCGCTGAACGAAATTGTCACGGATGTATTAAAATTCGAGGATGTTTCAAAGGCTTTGAAGTATTCAGTGGAAAACCGGAAGGATATTGTTAAAGCTATAATAGAATTCAAATAACTCAACTTGTCCACCCATACAACCACCGGTATTGGCAGGATATAGATATACAGATCCTCTCCATCACCTTCTACCTGAGTCTCGAAGTTCGCAACCCGTTGAGCTGCTTTCCCCGTCCTACATGCAAATATAACGCGTTCCCCTCGTCTTTTTCATATATTCGCTCGGAGAAATTCCCTCTTTCTCCTTGAAGTAGCGACTGAAGTGATGTATGTCCTTGAAACCTGTGCTGTTGGCTATCTGTGTTACATTAAGATCTGAATACTGCAGGAGCGCGCAAGCGCGGGACAATCTCAGTTTATGTAGGTACTGCATTGGCGATATGCCATAAATCTTGCTGAATACCTTGTCAAAATAGAACCTGTCCATCTTACAGAATCTAGAAATATCTTCAAGCTTCAACTGATAGCCGGCATTCCTTTCCATATATATAATGGCATTGCTAAGATCTTTGTTGTCAGAACCTTTTATTTCAATCATGTCATGAAAGTTGATTTGCATTAGGTTGTTTATAACGCTTGCTGCGCTTTCAGACATCCTCAGCAAATAAATGATTATCTCAAGGAGTTTGATGTTGACAATATCATTGTAATAAACGACCTTGCTAATGCCTTCAATAATAAGGCTTTCAAGGAGATATCTTACTCTCGGGTCTGAAAATTTAAAGCACTCATCAATATTTTTCAATTTAGAGGAAAGTTGTTTATTGCCGACCGTAAACTTGACTTCAATGGTCACAAGTCCGGTGATGCGATCCGCCGTGAAGCTGTGGAAGGCATCTTCATGAACGAGGTAGAATTCTTCTTCCCTCAGGGTGTATTCATTATCTCCAATCTTCATTCCTCCACTTCCACCTATAATATACATGTAATGAAAAACAGCATGGTTATGGCACGGGATAATATATCCTGGCATATATGAACACTTCGATATCCATTCGACATTTACTCCTAGGTCCAGCATAGCTTCCCGCCTGTCTGAATAGCTTAATAGCTATTGCTTATTCCGGTCAATTCCGGCATGAGTTACGGCTGAACTCGGACATCCGAATCCGGAGCGATTCAGACACCGAACGAGGATATTTTCACTATAGCAGAAATCAGGTGAGTATTCTGGATTGAGTTGAGTGAATATACCGATGCGGCGGAGCCGCGGTTCCGGAGCGTGTACGGATCATGACGGAAGAAAGACTGAAATCGAGTTTTCCCGGCGCAGACAGCGTTCCCTGAGCATTCCGGAGTGAGTTGAACCCGCCTTCGACACGTACAGGCACACGAAACCGCCTGAAAGGTTGCAACGGCAGGCCTTGCAGGCGGTTTGCGGATTATAAGGCGTGTGCCTATGTCACTCCACGGGGGCTAAACCACTGAAATCCAGTATTTTCGGGGGTTCCGGGACTTTCAGCTTGCGGAACAGGTTCTTCTGGTCCTGATTCAATTGCGTACGTCTGACCAATCTGGCACCTTGGCTCTCCACGGTGACGGCGTGGATCTGGTCCAGCGTCTGGCGCATGTTCCGGAATGTATCGTCGCCCCGGTTCTTCAGAACGCGGACCAGGACCAGCGCAAGATAGCACAATAGGTGTTTGTCGTACAGTAAAAGTGACAGGAAACGGCGAACACCATCCCTAAAAACGGCGTGAAGAATTCCTGCAAACGGCGAATGGATCCAGGCGGGAGTAATCGTTCCGGTTGATCCGGCAGAGAAATTCGAAATCTCCTTCGCGAATGCGACGGACCGTGTTCCTGCTGACACCCCATGCAATCGCTATCTGGCGCTCACTGACGTGCTGTTCGTCAAGGAGGCGGCGTGCCTCCAGGATCATGCCGCGCTTCAACTCCTGTCTAGCGAGTCGTTTCTGGGCGTGACCCGTTTTTTTTTGGCTTGGCCGCATCTTCGGTCGGTATCGACAATTGTGCTTCCAATTCTTCCAAACGGATATTGGAGGGCATGTAGGCGGATAGGCTCAGTTTCAAGGCATCCAGAAGATTCTTGCTGATATGGAAGCGGTCGGCGACCTGTATGGCGTTCGGCAGGACCTCCTCGACCACACTGGCATAGGCACTCGACCTGTCCCTCGCGACGATTCCGATGTCCGGATGCCGTCCGAGCAGCTCCTTGAAAGCCTTTCCGTCACGGCCTTCCAGCAATTCCAGTGGCTGATGGGTTTCCAGATCGACGATGATGGTCCCGTAGGTGCGCCGCTTCCGAAAAGCCCAGTCGTCCACGCCAATCCCTTTCGTCTGCGGTAGTTCGACGGCTTCACCCTGTTCCCTGGTGTAGCGCAGCAAGGTATCTCCACTTGCCTTGATGTGGATGCTTCGCAGGATCTTGCTGGCGGTCTCGGCATCCGTCGCCACAGCCAGTCTTGTGATGAAGTCATTGCATCGATTGGTGAAGCGCGCGTATCGTTCCAGGAATCGATCGTACCGTTCCATGAACACCTTCTCGGAACAGCCCTTGTTCGTGCAGAAGTATCGATTCGATTCGATGCTCAGCTCCACACCGTGGTCCAGCAAGGACAGGTCCTGTGCATTCCGGATGTGAGCACTGTGAACCCTCCGTGAACGCCTGCCGCAAGCTGGGCACACCGCCGATTTCGTATGAGAAACCATCTTCACGTGGATTATTCTAGGGGTCGTATGGATTGATTCGATGGCAAGGTATTTCGGGTAGAACACCTTCAATGCTCGCGCAATATCTGACATGGCAATCCACCTCCATGATTAGTGTACTCCATGCCACTCTTCAGTGCATTACAGTTGTGTTTCACTTCCTCACATATGCGGTTGAACCCGCGCTTTCCGGAACCGCGGCTCCGCCGCATCGGTATATTCATCGGTACCGGGTACATTTTCGGAACGGACGCAAATCGAGGCTGGGAATACAGTTGGGGAGAGGGTTTCCGGACACGGAAAAAGTTCGTGCCGATTTTGTACCCGACACTAGTTCGGCAAGAACGGAACGAACTCCTATACGTTGCCCCCCTGTGTCAAGATCGTTGTCGTAAGGAGTCTGAGCACACATCCTTATGGCTTCAGGCAGAACAAGGAATACAGCGGGAGGCTCCGGATTCCATTCTCGAATCCGAAGTTCCTGGAGGAAACACGGAGCGAAACGGACGGTTTGTACACGGCTGCATAGGTTCGAAGACTCTTCGACCTTACGTTATCCGCTGATTTCGCTTCGAGAGGGAGAATATTGCCTTGCCGGTCCTGAATCAGGAAATCAAGTTCGGCTTTGCCGGGTGAACTCCAGTAATAGGGGGTGAACCCGTTCGCGACAAGAGCCTGCATGATGTAGTTCTCCGTCAGGGCTCCCTTGAAGCCGTCGAAGTTGGGCGTGCCGCTGATCACGACATTCGCCGCCAGGTCGAATTTCGAACACAGGAGCCCGGTGTCCATCATGTAGACCTTGAAGGAATCATTGTCGGCATAGGCGGCGAGGGGCACCTTTCCTTCGGTGACCCGAACGCACTTGTGGACAATTCCGGCTGATTTCAACCAATCGAGCGGAGTCTCGTACTCGAAGGCCCTGGCGCCGGATCGGATCACCTTGTACTGGAACT
>Ga0118677_10012501_pt1 | contig 12437 bp, 11 predicted proteins | sample AliMusrvi5mmetaG_FD_86154 | JGI IMG/M metagenome (GOLD analysis project Ga0118677, IMG submission 86154)
CTAAGTACAGCCCATTCGCCGCAGCCAGATTTACTTCTGCTCGGAGCCGACCAGCGAGAAAGAGACCGATTCCGCCAAAGGCCACCGACCCGACGATGCAGGCAACGACAGCGACCATTCCCCCCGCGAGGCCGCCCGACGGCCTCCACCCCAAGGCCAATCCAACAACCACGATGAGCGCGCCTTGGAGAACTTCAATCAAAAGTGTGGCGATAATTTTTGCCCCAAGGAGTCGACTCGTCCCTAACGGAGTCGAACCCAGACGTTTGAGAACGCCATAGCCACGTTCAAATCCTGTGGCGATCCCAAGTGAGACCATTGACGTCGACATGATGGCCAGCGCCAAAATTCCAGGCGTGACGACATCGACGGGCCGAGCAGTCTCTGAGGAGACGATCTTGACTTCGGAGAAGAACACCAACAACAACAGTGGGATGCCGAGTGTTAACAATAAAGTCTCGCCACGACGTAAGGTCATGGTGATCTCGGCGACGATTTGAGCTCGCAGCGCGCGCATTAACGTCTCCGCGTTCGACGAGAACTGGTTGGTGGCTCACTCGGTGGCTCAAGAGCGAGATCTCCAACGATTCCAACGTAGGTGTCTTCTAAACTTGCGCCGCTCCGTAGTTCACCCAAGGTGGCACCCTGTTCAGCCAGCCAGGTGCCAAGCGCTGCGACGAGCGTTGGTGAGGTCTCACTCATAATCTTGTAGCGGCCAGGAAGAGTTTCCTCGACGCTCTCTGAGAGAGCTTCCCCAAGTGAGACCGTGTCTAATCCTGGAGGAGCCTGAAAGAACACGCCGCCACCGGTGAGCTCGTCGAGTGATCCAGAAAGGGCGAGCTTTCCGCGATGGAGAATTGCGACCCGGTCTGCACTGGCTTGGGCTTCTGCCATCTCGTGCGTGGTGATCAAGACCGTGGTTCCATGACTGGCCTGTTCGGCGATGACCTCACGGATGGCGTGTCGACCATGAAGGTCAACACCAGCGGTCGGTTCGTCAAGGAACAGCACCGTGGGTTTTCCGATGAGGGCTAAGGCCAGCGAGACTCGTTGTTGTTCTCCGCCTGAGAGTCGCCGCCACGGTGTTGTCGCAACCCCAAGGAGTCCAAGTCGCTCAAGAAGCGACTCGGGGCTGAGCGCGTGTTCGTAGTACGACGAGAAGAGGCGAAGAGCCTGGAGTGGCGTCATGATTGGATACACCCCACCTTGTTGAAGCATGACGCCCATAGATGCGACCAAGTGGCGCCGTTCGGAGATGGGATCGAAGCCGAGGACTGAGACCGATCCAGATGTGGGGGATCGATATCCCTCAAGTGTTTCAACCGTCGTGGTCTTTCCCGCTCCATTCGGACCAAGGAGTGCCACCACCTCTCCATGACCAATGGTCAATGAAAGGTGGTCGACGGCGACAAGGTCTCCGTGGCGGACTGTGAGATCCCTGATGGCAATTGCGCTCTCCATTCCTCCTCACGCTAGCGACTCAACGCTCAGGGCAACTACCCTTGAGGTTTGTGATCGATCTTCACCTCATACGTTCGGATCCGAGCGCCGTGGCCGCCGCTTTAGCCCGGCGCGGAGTCGAGGCCAAGGAGATCGAAGACATTGCCGATCTTGATGTCGTACACCGAGGCCTCTTGCAGCGCCAGGAGAGTCTTCGAGCAGAAGTGAAGTCCCTCTCAAAAGATGTTGGTGCCGCAAAGAAATCAGGCGACGAGGCGAAGGCGACAGCGTTGATGGAGCGCAGCCGATTGATAGGCGACGAAGAACGCGAGGCGGCTCATGAGGCTGACGTGGCAGGAGCAGCTCTTCATACTGCGCTGTTGCTGCTTCCAAACTTTCCGTCGGAGGAGACGCCAGAAGGACTGAGTGACGCACACAATATTGAGATCTCACGATGGTGGCCAGGAAAAGAAGATGGCGAAGCTGAGCCGACCTACAGCGAATCCCAACGGGTTCCCCACTGGGAGGTCGGCGAGGAACTTGGCCTTCTCGATATGGAACGTGGCGCAAGATTGGCTGGGTCGATGTTCCCGCTCTACCGGGGCAAGGGAGCGCGCCTGCTTCGTGCCTTAGGTGCGTATGCACTCAATGCACATAGTGATTCCTACGAGGAAATTCGTCCTCCTTCGCTGGTGTTGACGGAAACGCTGACCTCAACAGGTCATCTTCCAAAGTTCTCTGAAGAGGCGTATCACTTAGAACGCGATGACCTCTGGGCGATTCCAACCGCCGAAGTTCCATTGACCTCGATGCATCGAGGTGAGATTTTGGAAGAAGCGAGTCTCCCGATTCGATTCACTGCGCAAACGGCCTGCTTTCGAAGAGAAGCAGGAGCAGCAGGTCGAGATACTCGAGGACTCCTTCGGGTCCACGAGTTCGACAAAGTGGAACTCTTCGCCTACGTCACGCCTGACCAAGCATATGAAGCACACCGAGACATTTTGGAACGTGCCGAATCGATGCTGAGAGACTTCGGCTTGCACTACCGAGTTCTGGACTTGTGCTGTGGAGACCTTGGCGGGTCCGCTGCGCGGACCTTCGACCTCGAGGTCTATGCCCCGGGATGTGATCAGTGGTTAGAAGTCTCTTCGGTGAGTTGGTTTGCGGACTATCAAGCCCGACGAGCCAACGTACGCTTTCGCCATCAAGAGGATGGCTCCCTGGAGTTTGTCCATACCGTAAATGGTTCAGCCTTGGCCTGGGCTCGTATATGGGCAGCGCTCATTGAAACGGGGCGTCAGAGTGATGGTTCAATCGAACTTCCAGAGGTCTTAGGACCATTCATGGGTTCAACAACGATTCCCGCTCGTTAGCGAGAACTAGTTGCCGTCGAAGCGGTAACCGACTCCTCTGATCGTTGTGATGAGAGTAGGTGTCTTTGGGTCTTCTTCAACTTGAGAGCGAAGACGCTTGATGTGGACATCTAACGTCTTGGTGTCTCCGACGTAGTCGCTGCCCCACACCCGATCGATGAGCACGTCACGAGTGAGAACTCGCCCCGCGTTTTCCATCAAAATTTGGAGGAGTTCGAACTCTTTCCGACGCAAGTGAACCTCATCGCCTCGAACGTAGGCTCGACGCGTCGATGGTTCGAGGCGGATATTACTGAGATCCGTCGGCGCTTTTTCATGATCAATGCCAGTTTTTGTCTTTTCTTCGCTTGGCGTTCTGCGCAAGACCGCTCTCATGCGAGCAACGAGTTCTCGCATTCGATAGGGCTTGGTGACGTAATCGTCAGCACCGACTTCCAAGGCCACGACCGTGTCGATTTCTTCGCCTTTGGCGGTCACCATGATGACGGGCACGTCAGAGGTGTTTCGAATCGTTCGACAGACGTCTAAGCCCGACATCTTTGGAAGCATGAGATCAAGAAGAATGAGGTCAGGCTCACTCTCTTCAAACATTTCGAGTGCTTCGACGCCGTCTCGAGCAACGCTGACCTCAAATCCTTCTCGAGCGAGGCCTAGGGTGAGGGCTTCGATAAAACTCTCCTCGTCCTCAACGAGAAGGACATGAACGGGACTGTCTTTTTTTGACGACTTCGCTGCCTTCTTCTTATCTTTCGGCATCAGCTGTCCTCAACCATTGGAAGGATCAACGTGAACGTTGATCCTTCTCCTTCTCGAGATTCAACTTCAATAGCGCCTCCATGGTTTTGCGCGACGTGCCGAACGATGGCAAGGCCGAGCCCAGTTCCACCAGTTTCGCGACTTCGACCGCGATCGACTCGGTAGAACCGCTCAAAGATTCTCTCAAGATCCTTGGCGGGGATCCCCACTCCTTTGTCCGTCACAGAGATTCGAATGGTCTTGCCTTTGACAACGTTCCCTAGGGTGTCTGTTGACGTCCAGCCAGCCTTCGTGCTCACTTCGCTTCCTTCTGGAAGCGAATCGCGTGGAGTACGTCCATCGGTCTCTGCGTTGACGACCGCCGAACTGAGTCGAACCGTACTTGACTCGTCAGCGTAGGCAATAGCGTTTTCTAACAAGGCGTGTAAGGCAGAAACGATCTGGCGTCGGTCTCCCCGAACGGTGACTGGCTGTTCGAGTTCTTCAGCGTCAACTCGAATCTCTTGTTGTTCAGCAGCCGAGCGAATACGGTCGATCGATTCCACAATGGCCAAGTTGATGGGAACAAGATCATGCGGTGGCTCAAGTTCAGATTCGAGTCGAGAAAGATCGAGCAGATCGTCAATGATGCGACTCACCCGAAAGGCTTCAGAGTGGATTCGATCCGCCAAACGTTTCGCAACGTCTCTATCCTTCTCAACCATAAGTGTCTCTGAGAGGAGCCCCATTGCCCCCATCGGTGTCTTCAGCTCATGGCTGACGTTGGCGATGAAATCTCGGCGAACTTCGTCGAGTCGTTTTCGCTCAGAAATATCTTCAATGATTGCGATGACACCGAGAGGGCGACGCCCATCATCAATTTGGTCTGCTCGAACGCCGAGTGTTCGTCGCGGTGGTCCGTAGAGATCCAGAATCCGTTCTGCGGTTCCATGTTCCCACGCTTCGGCCAAGAGTTCGGTCACTGCTTGGGCCGCGAGAACGTCACCTTGACGAGACGCCATCATCGATGATGCCATCTCGTTTCGGTAGAGCACTGTTCCGCTTTCGTCACAGAGCACAAGTCCCAAGGGGAGTGTGTCGAGTGAGCGGCGAAGTCGAATTGCATCAGCACTTGATTCGGTGACTGCCTCGGTCGCTGCACCAGTGACCTGCTCGAGGTAACTCAGGGCACTTTCAATTGAAGTTTCGTCAATAGGTGGCCCGACTCCAAGCCGACTCCCGAGAGCGATGAGCCGTTGGGCAAGTGCTCGTCGCCCAAGTCGTCGTCCAACAAGAAGCCCGATGATGATGCCGACGATCACGATGGCGACGGCAAGACCAATTAATGCGGCCACAGGAAGTGATCCCGATGAGCTGGCGAGGACTCCGTTCACCCCTAGAGCATGGCAGACCAGAACAGTCCAGATGAGCGGTCTCTCAGGGAAAGAGGAGAGACCGTTGTGGAGTCCTCGCCAGAAGACGAGGGTGTCCCAAAGGAGTCAAGGCCCATGGCAGTCCTCACCCTGATGCAATCCATACCCCAAGGCCTGGCTGATGTGGTGCTCAACCCCACGCCGAGCGCCCTGCCGGGAAGCGGGACCCTTCAACAGATGGCCAATGGAATCGCTGGATGGGGGCTGATTCTCGCACTTGTTGCAGTGGTGATCGGGGCGGTGACCTGGGCATTAGGTTCCCACTCCCAAAACCTTCACCATGCGGTGACGGGACGGCGGACGGTGCTTGTTGCCGGTGGAGCGGCGCTCATGATTGGAGCGGCACCGATTCTGATCAACTTCTTCTTTAAGGCAGGGACTGGTCTCCACTGATGATCTCTGGCATCGCAGTCGTCTCGTCAAACTGTGTTGGAGCCGGACTTTCAAATCCCCTTTGTCAGGGTGTTGGTGGTGTTGGCTCAGCAATCTTTGGCACTGGAGCATCGGCTGCGCTTGATGCCCTTTCCACCTGGGTGGGAACAGGATCAGCGTGGCTTCTCCAACAGATTGGAACTGGACTCAACTCCTCGACCACGGTAGATCTGGGTTCTCCTTGGTTTCTTCAGCGATACCACGCTGCTGAAGTTCTCGTGGGAACCATCGCGCTTCCACTGTTCCTAGCCGCAACAGTTCAGGCAATTATCCGACAGGATTTTGGGCTCTTATTGCGTGCAGCATTTGTACAACTCCCACTTGCCATGGTGTTAGCAGGAGCTGCAATTGAACTCACGTCATTGGCTATCGGACTAACAGACGAATTAGCTATTGCCCTCTCAAGCACTGACCCGCACGCCGTCCAAGATCTCATGGCGCAGTTAGCGAGTGCCGTTGTCAATGCTGGAGCATCCACTGGAAGTGCGGCCCCTGCCTTTGTCGCACTCTTGGCAGCGTTGATTGTGGCTCTTGCGGGTTTAGTTCTCTGGATAGAACTCGTGGTTCGAACCGCAGCAATCTATGTAGCCGTCGCATTTTTCCCCCTAGTGGTTGTTTCGATGGTGTGGCCTGCACTGACCAGGTGGTCTCGACGCCTCGCTGAGACACTTCTCGCCCTCATTGCGTCAAAGCTTGTGGTTGTCGTGGTTTTGAACATGGCGGTTGGGGCCCTTGGAACTCGGCAAGACAGATCATTTGCAACCGTCGTGACTGGAATCGGTCTTCTTGTCATGGCAGCGCTAGCTCCCTTTTCACTCCTTCGATTGTTACCGATGTTTGAGTCAAGTGCGGCACTTCATCTCGAAGGTCTCCGTCATCGGGCCGTGTCTTCTGTGATGAACGGGACTCCTCGAAAGGCTCTTGATATGGCTCTCGCTCGGGGTCAGTGGACGCCTCCCCTTCCCGCACTCCTTCAGGAAGGTGCTTCTCCCTCACAACAACAGCCCGGTGAAACGGTTGGGGAGAGTTCACAGGTGAGCCCCTTGGACCAACGACCTCCTCCTTCGCAAGGATTGGTTCCATCGCCGTTTGTCCGCTCGACCGAACAAGGCGTTACCCCTTCGCAACCTGTTTCAGAGAGTACGCAACCGTCCAGAGTGCAATGGTCAAATGGAATCGAGTCTCCGAAACAAACGCCATCTCGTCGCACTCCTTCGCTGGTCATTGAACAAGACGCTATTGGGCCATTAATAAAAATGGTTCCGAATCATCCGTCGGCGCGCGATGCAAGGTAGCCAACGCTTTCTTCTTGGACCACTCGAGCACAAAGGTCGAATAGCGGGATGGAGGGTTGGACAAGTCCTCTGCGCAGGCATCGCCTGTCTCGCAGCCCTCGGAGTCCTTGCGCTCTCCTCTGGCGTTCTTGGAATTTTCTGTGCCCTTTGTATCGTGGTGGCAGCGATTGTGATTGCAAGTTTCCCGTTAAGAGGGAGAACCATTGAAGAGTGGATGCCAGTCGTCATTCGGTACGCGTTCCGCCATTCGAAGGTAACGATTATGGAGTGTGTACTCACTGAGTTTGAGGATGAGAGTGACAAGCACCATATTGGCGTACTCGCAGACTCCAATGGAGCCCTCAGCGTTATTTTGAAATTGGAAAGTACGGGAATCTCGCTTCTCGATGAAGGTTCGACGCATCGGAGAGTAGAAGGGTTTGGATCAGCACTCTCAGTTATCGCACGAGAAGGTTCAGTGATCGATCGAGCAAGTTGGACAGCGTGGTCAGTTCCAGGAGATGGCAAAGATCTCAAGAGAGATTTAAGAATCAGAGGAGTGAATGGAATAGACCACGCAGTAGCGTCGTATCGAGCACTCATCGAATCAGTGAGCTCAATGGCGGTAAACCGAAATATCACCTTGACTCTTCGAGCTCGGACTACTTCTCGGCGTGGGAACGGGGTTATTTCGAGTCTGATTGAAGAAGCAAAGACTATTGCCCGCGCATTTGAGGACTCTGGCCACCGAAAGTGCCGGCTTTTAGGTCCCAGCGCCGTGGAACAGCTTTTTCTGGATCGTCAAGGAACATTGATTGATAATTCGCTTGAAGAAAGACGCATCGTATTGCAGGGTTCTCAGAAATTCTCATCACTTTCCCTCAACAATGAGCTATTTGTGTCGTGGTGGATTGCGGAGTGGCCGCGACACGAAGTCTCAGCCGAACTGCTTGCTCCACTTTTATTGGGTGAGGCATATCGATCGGTCAGTGTGACGGTTGAGCCAGTATCGCCAAGTATTGCACTTCGTCGAGCACAGAATGCTCGAACTTCGGGTGCTGCAGATGATGAACTAAGACGACGAGGTGGATTTATGAGCGATCGTCGACGCGAGCGTGAAACAGATCATTTGATGACCAGAGAATCTGAACTTGTTGATGGACATAGCTCATTACGTTTTGCTGGTTACATCACGGTGAGCGCGAGCGATGAGGCTCTCCTGTTCACGAGAGCAGCAGAAACGGAGTTGGCCGGTGCACAGTCTCGATTACTCCTTCGTCGCCTTCAAGGTGATCATGCACGCGGCTATGTTTCCACTCTTCCCCTCGGTGCGGGACTTCCATGAAATTTCGAGACGCATCTGCCCCCCTCTCAGTGGCCGCTCATGAGACCACCACGCGCCATGTTGGCGCGCTCTATCCACTTCTTCATGACACTGGACATGGAACCCCGGGAGTCGTGATTGGTCTGGATCTCTTAGGAGGATGTTTTTCGTATGATCCTTTCGAGCTTTATGCGGCGGGAATTCTCTCAAGCCCCAACGTGGTGGTTTTTGGACAGATTGGCCGGGGCAAAAGTTCATTTGTGAAGACCTATCTTCATCGCCAACTGGCGTTTGGCCGTTCGACTTTTGTGGTTGACCCAAAGGGAGAGTATGGCCCTCTCGCTCGATCTATCGGTTGCGAACCGTTATCACTTCGTCCGGGAGGGAGCCTCCGGCTGAACCCACTTGATCTTGTGGGTTCAAGTGGCGATGACATCGATGCGCAACGTCTTCAGCTTCTTGAATCTCTTTTGGGATCAAGCCTGACTCGAGATCTTGTTCCCCGGGAGCGAACCGTTCTTGAGTTTGCGTTAGCGAGCGTGACTCAACGTGTGCAAGTTCCAACCCTTCCTCATCTCATCGAGGCTCTTTTTTCTCCTGAAGAGAATTCGGCAAAACAAGTGAACTCAACGTGTCATGAACTTGCTGAAGATGGAAGAGATATCGCGTTGGAACTGCGTCGCTTGGTTCATGGAGACCTCAAGGGAATGTTTGACGCTGAGACGTCCTCATCGATCGATCTCAACGGCCGTGTCATCGTGCTGGATCTTTCTGCGCTCTATGGCTCTGAAGCACTTGGATTACTCATGGTGTGCGCCACGTCGTGGCTCCATGGTGTTATTCAACGCCATGCTTTGCTTCACCGTCGAGTGATTTTGGTTGTTGATGAAGCTTGGGCGATTCTGAAAGATGTCGCAGTAGCTCGATGGCTCCAATCATCCTGGAAACTCGCGCGAGCATGGGGAATTTCAAATATGGCGGTTCTTCACCGTGTCTCTGACCTTCAGGCTGTTGGGGGAGAGGGTTCTGAACAGCGCAGCCTTGCAGAAGGCATCTTGCTTGATTCCGAAACACGAGTGATCTATGCCCAGCCTGCTGGTGAAATTGACTCGGCAGCTGAGCTGCTTAGTTTGACAAAGCCAGAGGTGGAACTGCTGGGCCGTCTCAATCGGGGAACGGCGCTTTGGAAAGTGGGAAATCACTCTTCCCTTGTTCACCACATTGTTGGACCGGGAGAACATTCTTTGATTGACACAGACGAAGCAATGCGTTCGCTGTGAACGTTCTTCTTATCCTCTTTTGTGGTGGTGGACTCATCGCACTGGCATGGAAATCGCGGATGTCCACCCCAACGCGTGATGCACACTTCGCTACTCGTCACCAGATACAAGAATTGACGAAGTCAAAAACTGATTTTCAGCGCCTGACTCTTGGCTTTCTGGGGTCATCCTCGTGGCGGCGCAGCCGGACACGGATTACTTCGCCACCACGGGACTCTGTGTTAATTGTGGGACCAACTCAGTCTGGAAAAACATCTTCTCTCGTTATTCCTTCAATTCTTGGGTGGGATGGGCCAGTGATTGCTGCAAGTGTGAAAGATGATCTGGTGGTGGCAACTCAGTTATTTCGTGAGAGAAGAGGTCCACTTGGAGTTCTTGATCCAAGTTCTTCTCAGAATCTATTCCCGGTTCGTTTTGATCCTGTGGCGTTGAGCAATTCATGGGAGCGTTCCCGAAGAATTGCTATGGAGCTCGCAAGTTCAGCCGCTGATGCTCGGCGTTCCGCTGAGGCAATGTTCTGGGGGCAACTTGCCGGAAAGTTTCTTGCCCCACTTTTGTTGGCGGCAGCCGTCACTGACGGGGATCTTGGGTTAGTCATCGAGTGGGTGAATCATCGCGAGGAATCAGAACCCCTTAATATTCTTGAGGATCGAGGCCATGCAAGTGCGGCCGATGCATGGGCATCTTCGCTTTCACGAGATGAACGCCAACTGAGTTCGGTCTATGCCACCGTTGAAGCACTCTTAGAACCGCTTCAAAGCACGATAGACCGACGAGTACCACCGATCATTCCCTCTGAGTTCCTGAGGATGAGTGGGACCTTGTATCTGTGTGCTCCAGCTCACGACCAGCAACGGTTCCGGTCCTTGTTTACCGCGACGACGAGTGAGGTCCTCGCCGAAGCATTTCGACTTGCGCGAAGCCAAGGGGGCCAACTGGTCAGCCCATTATTGGTGGTTCTCGATGAGGCCGCCGCTATTGCGCCCCTTGAAGAATTAGATGTCATCGCCGCAACTTGCGCGAGTCATGGCATCACGCTCGTGACCTGTTTCCAGGATGTAGCTCAAGTGCGTGCTCGTTATGGAGAGCGGGCTGCCACAGTGATCAATAATCATCGGACCCGGGTGGTGCTCTCAGGGTTAGCGGATCCAAGCACATCAGATTTGTTGGGCTCCCTTGTCGGAACAACTAACCACAGGCGTGAAGGGGGAAGAGGAATTCGAATGATGAGTGAACCAAGGACAAGTGATCGGAGACTCCTCATTGAGCCCTATGAAATCCGTGGAATGCCTCAGTACTGCGGGGTGGTCGTCAGTGGTCGCCTTCCTCCAGCGCGACTCGTGCTCCGCCCATACAACTAGTTATGTTGGCAAGATTCGACAGGAGCCATTCCTACTGACGAGTCGAGCTACTCCGTCCAACACCCGAAGATACTAAACAACGACAATCGTGAGCAGTTCCTCAAGACCAAGAAAATCGTCACCATTTCTTGTGTAGAGATCAAACCCTCGAGACATTGCGGTGGCGGCGATCATGAGATCCGCAACCCTGCGCCTCTGAGATCTTCCATAGTCTTCGATAGACACGACAATCTGTCCGTAGCATCGCGCGGCACCAGCATCAAAAGGAATTGGCGCAAAGTCCGACTCGACCTGCTGGAGCCGGAACTGGCGTCGAGCTTGCTCCACTCGGTCTCTCGCCAACGATGTTCCAGCAGCGAGCTCGCCCAAGGTCACTGCGCTGACGGTGGTCTCCTCTGGGAGCTGATCAAAAACTTCGGCTCTGTCGAGATCAATGATGACAGAGGTGTCTAAAAGGCCAATCATTCTTTAGAGTGAGGAATCGATTGCACCGTCTAGGTCCTTACGAAATGTTTCGAAATCAATTGTGGGACCAACACCAACCCAGTTTCTAAGTGTTGCCTTGCCGACGATCTCAGACTTGGTCCCATCGAGCGGTCGCAGTTCTGCGACCGCAACGCCATTTCGAGTCACGATAAAGGTCTCCCCATCAATGACGGATTTGATGATTGCGGCGTTGTCGTTACGCAGAGAGCGCTGAGGAATAATCTGAGACATCTTCTCAGTGTAGCAAAAGCGCTACGATTTGCGACACTACATCAAGACCATTCAAAAAGTCCTTGGAAGAGCCGGGAAGATGGCGAGCGATGCACCCCAAGGGGCTGCCCCACGAAGGAATGCGGATGGGCCGGCGACAACTGGAAAATATCTCAGAACTACGCTGTCGAACATGATCACTTATGACGTGGCAGATCCACGGTGGTCGAGCGAGCCGGGTCCACTGTTTGACCAAATCAGGGAAGAGAATCCGATTCACAAATCAGCTCAAGGTTTCTGGGTCCTGTCGCGCCATCAAGACTGCCTCAACATATTGCGCAGTAGACAGTCTTCATCAGACGCCACCAAGTTGCGCCCTGCCTATGCACCAAAAGGCTTGAACTCGGTAGAGCCAAAAGTAGATGGCGAGAGCGCAATGGACGAAGTTGTCGAAGACGCACGACCATTTCTCTTTCGAGATCCACCAGATCACACTCGTCTTCGAGGACTTGTTGCGAAAGCGTTCACACCAAAGATGGTGAATGAATTGCTCCCCTTCGTCGAAGAGCGAACCGATGAACTCCTCGATGCATGTTTAGGCTCGGGAACTGTTGATCTCCAGCAAGCACTGTGTTATCCACTGCCAGTTGCAGTGATTTGCAAGATGCTTGGAGTTCCAGAGGAAGATGAAACTCGTTTTAGTAAGTGGTCAGAGCTGCTCGCCCGGGGCCTCGATCCAGACTTTCTTCTCCCCCCCGAAGTACTCGAAGCCCGAAATCTTGCAGTCACGGAGTTCACTGGTTACTTTTTCGAACTTCTCGCCGAGCGGAAAAAAAATCTCGGTGATGACCTTCTCTCTGCCTTGGTCGTGGCGGAAGAGCATGGTGACAAACTGACTGAAGTTGAAATGCTCTCCACTTCCATTTTGTTGCTTGTTGCTGGTCATGAGACAACGGTGAATCTGATGACCGGCAGTGTCGTGGCGTTCGCAGCGCACCCCGAAGCTCAAGAACAATTACGAAATAATCCTTCGCTTTGGCCAAGCGCTGTCGATGAGCTCATGCGTTACGTATCACCAGTGCAATTGAC
>Ga0118677_10012502_pt1 | contig 12437 bp, 4 predicted proteins | sample AliMusrvi5mmetaG_FD_86154 | JGI IMG/M metagenome (GOLD analysis project Ga0118677, IMG submission 86154)
AATCGTTTAAAATCAGTTGGTTTCATTTTTTGCAATCGTTCATATTTTTTCATACCAACACAAAGCAATTTTTGAACCGCTTTTGGGGTTATGCAAGAAGTCTATTAAATTTATAGATAAAGTTGGATTATGAATAAATATATCGGTACTGTCCACGGCATAAGTGGCGTCTTTTTTGTAAAATATCCTTCAGGAGATGTTATACAGCTCAGAAGTGGCGATAGAATCACTGAGGGAATGCTTGTATTTGGAGATAAACATAATCCAACTTCTGCACATATCAATATTAAATTAAATATAGATGGTAAGATTTTTGCCTTAGAAGGGGCGCAGCAGCAACTTTTTAATGCAGTAACTTTAAATGGCATTATTGATGCTGCAGAAGACAAAGATAATACAGCAGCAGGAAGTGAACAAGCTAAAGACGATGATGCCGCTGCACAATTTGATGCACGTGATGGTGCTATCGTTGATGTTAACAGTACACTGCGAGATGCAAAATTCATAACAACAAGCCATACTTTTATATTAGAATCTTTCGTCCAAAATGAATCTGACCGCGGTTTAAGCCCGATATCTCATGGCAATCCGTTAAATCCGACAAGCTCTCAGATTCCAGATCGTCCAACACCAATCTCGAGTCCTATAGTACCAATATCTTTACCGACTCCAACACCACCTCCAGTAGTCTCTTCAAAACCAGGGCTGTTTGGAATAATCAGTATGACGGGTGATAATATTGTACATGAGAGTGAAACAGCATCCTATAAGTTATCTGTTACAAATGCACCACTAACAAATCTTGTAATCGCAGTGCAAATATCCAACGTTACAACTCAAGATACTGACATAACTCCTAAAACTATCTATGTGACTATTCCTCAAGGTCAGACGAGTGTGACCTTTAATATAACGAATCTTTATTCAAGCCAAATAGAGTCAAATGAGATATATAGTGTTAAAGTCATTGGCACGTCAGGTGGTGGATATACTGCTTTGACATTGCCATCAGAGAATGTTGATACAACTATCATAGACAGTGTAAAGCCACTAAATGATAGTGTATCTGTACCTGAGGGAAATAATACTCTTACAAGTACAGATACTACGAACCTCCTTGCTAATGATGAAAAAGGTACAAACGGCAAGATAACGCAATTCAATTATACTGACACGAATGGAGCCCCGCAAACGACAGCACTTACTGGTGGAACAGCGACAGTAACGACGCAAAATGGAAGGATTACTATAAATGATGATGGCTCATGGAGTTTCACGTCCAATAAATCCGTTTCTAATCCACAAGATGCTCCTCTCCCTGATAAGATCACATATACAGTTGTTGATGGTACAGCTGAAACGGGAATAAGATCAGGAACTGGGGTATTTACTTTAAATATTACAGACAGTAATCCTACACCAAACAGTGCAACTACAACTATTGATGAAAAAAATATAGAAAATCTAGGAAGCGATGGCAATACAACCACTGTTGATACAGTGACACAACTCTTAGATATTACTCAAGGAAAAGATGATATAAAAGATGTTCAGTTCACATCAGCGACTACGGATACTTTGACTACTGCGGCACTTACATCGGGCGGTGTAGCTCTTAGTTATGCCATTACTGATGGGGGACATATATTGACTGCAACAGCCGGAAGCAATACGGTTTTTACAGCAGTGATAAATAATGCAACAACGGACGTAACAGGTGCAGCTCAATCGGTAACATTTACACTTGATAAACCACTAGATCAAGTGGTCGGCAATAGTACAAATACATTGAATATACCGTTAGATTATAAAATATCCGACATAGACTCATCTATAACGACAGATAGTACAAATAGACTCAACGTCACAGTCGTAGATGATGTGCCAACAGCAAGAGCAGATACTAACAACGTCACAGAAGATGCTGCAGACCAAGCTGGATACATTGATGGAAGTAGTGCTACAACTATTATTGCAGGTAATGTCATCACAAATGCCAGTGATACCACTCAAAGTGATACGATAGGCGCAGACACTACAAGCTCTCCAGTTTCAGGTGTACAAGCTGGAAGCAATATAAGCAGTCCAGTAAGCGGTCATGTAGGCAGTGATGTAATAGGAACATATGGAAAAGTAAATATAGCAAGTGATGGAACTTATACTTATACCCTTGATAATACAAACGTAAATGTACAACACTTAGCATCAGGTGAAACAGCTATAGATACATTTGTTTACACTATCAAAGATAGCGATGGAGATACCTCTACAACAACCCTCTCTATCACAATCAATGGAACGAACGATGCACCAACAATCGTTCCAGCAGATATCAATAACTCAGATGCCAACCCAGCAGGAGAAGCAACAGTTTATGAAGCAGGACTCGCAAGTGGATCAGCACATGATGGAACAAACATTACAACAGGAACAATAAATATCTCTGCAAAAGATGGACTCACTAATGTGATCATCGGTGGAACAACTATAACAGAAGCACAACTTCTAGGAGCATCACCAACAAGTCCAGTTAGTATTACAACCGCAGATGGTAGTACGCTAAAAGTGACAGGATTTGCTCCGAGTGATTCTACACACCAAGATGGAAGCGGAACAATCAGCTATACCTACACACTTAACACCGCACAACCAAGTGGAGCAGTAGCAGGTAATAACGATATCACAGATAGTATCGATCTTACAGTCACAGATAGAAATAGCGTTCAATCAACTGGAACCTTACATGTAACAATCGTAGATGATGTGCCAACAGCAAACAATGATAGTGCAACAGTTGTTGAAGGTGCTAGTCAAATCAGTGGAAATGTTATCACTACAGGTGCAGGAAAAGATGTGGTTGGTGCAGATGGTGCATCACTTCATACATTCACGTACACAGATAGTACTGGAACCACTCAAACAAATACTTTTGATACAAATAATACAAGTTATTCTGTAACTACGTTTGATGGATCGCTTAGTGTTTCTCAAAGTGGAGCTTGGACATTTACTCCAAACAGTTCTATTAATCAACCGACCGATAGCACAAAAGGAAGTTTTAGCTATACCCTTATTGATGGTGATGGAGATATCTCAAATAGTGCGACAAATACTATAACTGTAACAGATACAAATCCAACAGCAAATGCAGCAGCAGCATCGATTTTGGAAGCTAATATTCCGACTATAGGAAGTAATAATGCTATAGCATTGATAACAACCCCAGATACTGTCACACAAACTTTAGGTATAACTCATGGCAAAGATAATATCACGGATGTTCAGTTTACATCCACAACAACAGCTACACTTACAACTGCCGCTTTAAAATCTGGTGGCGTAGCGTTAAGTTATAGTATTAGTTCGGATGGTCACACTCTTACTGCAACAGCTGGAGGGAATACAGTATTTACAGCAGTACTTCAAAATACAAATGATACAACTGGCGCAACTCAACAAGTGTTGTTTACACTTGATAAGCCACTAGATGATGCTACGGGAGGTGCTGCTAACTCTATAGGTGTGCCGCTTGATTATAAAGTATTTGATACCGACTCTTCTATCACGACGACTTTATCTAATAGATTGACTGTCACTGTTGTAGATGATGTACCGACTGCAAATCCAGAGGCAACTATAACAGTTTCTGAGGGTGTTGTTGCTGCTACTGGTATGGTCAACCTTCTTGCAAATGATGTGCAGGGTGCGGATGGAGCGACAGTATCAAGTTTTAATTTTGATGGTTCAAGTCATGCAGTGTCTGGCTCAGGGTTTACAACGGTTACCTCAACGACAAACGGAACACTAAGCGTTAAAGCAGACGGTACATGGACATACACTTCTCCACAAAGTGTGGACAATGCAAGTGGTGATGTCACAAAAAGTTTTACTTATACCATTACGGATAAAGATGGAGACACTTCAACTGCTACTCAAAATATCAGTGTCACAGATGGTGCAAATCCAACTATAGCTCCAGATAGTCAGATAATTAGCGAGGCAGATTTAGGAAGTGGAGCGACTTTGACACCTACAGATGTTACAGCATCTTTACATGTAGTGCAGGGTGCCGATATGATTGCGAGTACAAAATTCACAACTTTACAAAGTGATTTAACTTCTTTAGGCATTACTTCAGATGGACATGCTTTGTCTTACACAGTTGCTTCCGATGGCAGTAGTATTATCGCTACAAGAGCGGGAGATAATGCAGAGGTGTTTAGAATTACACTGACAGGCTCAGGCGCAACTGGCGGATATGATTTTAAACTTTCATTACCGATTGATCATATAAAAAATGCTGATCCACTACTTGATCATGATTTGAAATGGGATATCCCTTTAAGCGTTACTACAACAGACAGCGATGGAAGTACAGTGAGTGGCAGTTTTATAGTTTCTATACTTGACTCTATTCCAAGTGCTTCAGATATCAATGTAACCCTCGCAGAGGATAATACGGGAACGATTATCCGTTTAGGAAGTGATGCTTTTCTAAATGGAGATGTTACTATTAATGGTAGTGTAATCGCAAACGGAAATAGTGCAAATGTGTATGATCCAAATGCTACAAGTACTGTTGTCGGGCATGTGGTCAATAATGGAAACGGCACGGTTACTTTTACGCCTATAGCAGATTACAGCAACTATAATGCTAAGCCAACATTTAGTTATACAGTAACCGACAGTGATGGTGATACAGCAAGTGCAAATGTGATTTTGACTATTACTCCAGTTGCCGATGCTCCGACGATGCAAGCAGATCAAATGGTCACAACTTATGAAGATAGTAGTTGGAATGGAACATCTTATACCGGAGATATTACAAAAGCGATTGGGCTTGGATTAACATTGCCGACAAGAAATGATCAAACCGATATAAATACAGGATCAACTGGAGATGCACCTGAAAGAGTCGGTGTATTGACGCTCAGTTTTACAGGAAGTGCTGATTTTGGCACTGCAACGATCGGTTATGATACTAATGGCGATGGAACGTTAGATGGAATATTAACTACTATTACAAAAAGTAGCAGCTTTACGATTGATATAACCGATGTCGCAAATTATCATCCTATAGGAACAAGTGGAACATACCACTTAACACAGGCTCAATACGACTCTTTGGCAATTATTCCAGCTGAAAATAATGCAACAAATATAAAAATGACTGTGAAAACAGCTTCTCATGAAGTTACGGACAGTGGAGCACTTTTAAGTACAGATATCGTTTCAGCGACACAAACGCAAAACGTAACACTCGATGTTAAAGCCGTTACAGATCCAATCACGCTCTCTTTTGATACCAGTACAGGCGGGACTCTTTCTGCTCATCCAAATAGTAATGATACATATACGGCTACTGCCTCTATAGCAGAGGGCATACATGTAATAGATCTGCAAGCCTTACTGACAAATACGTCGGGAACATCTTTATTGCACGGTGACCTTGACGGTTCTGAACTTCGTTCATACACCATTTCTGGTATTCCTGAGGGAACTATTATCAATCTTGGTGGAACAACGGCGACAGCTAATGCCTCTGGAATTGCAACTGTTTCTTTTTCAAGTACAAGTAATACACAAGCAGACCCAACTTTCACTATGACACCACCAGAGCATTTCAGTGGACAGATAGATGCGACAATCACATTAAGTGTGCACGATACGGATAGCGACAGTACTGTAACTCCGGCTACAAATACTCAAATCGTATATTTTCATCAAGAGATCACACCGGTTGCGGGTCCTGTTACACTCCAAGTAGCACAAGCTAAAGGGTACGAAGATAACGGCATCCCTTTACACATCAATGTGACTTCAGCTGATACAGATGGTTCGGAAACATATACGGTTGAAATTAGTGCTATTCCTGCAGGTGCAACATTATATTATAATGGTTTAGAAGTTACTCAATCTCCTACAGGAACGATTAGTATTGCTAATTTTAACAACAGCACACCTTTGACAATTGTTCCTCCGCTTAACAGTGATGTGGACTTTATTCTTCAAGTAAAAGCACACTCGGTTGATTATAATGGTATATCATCATCTACTGGAGCCGACAGTGTTTCACTCTCACTCAATGTTCAAGTTATAGGCGTTGCAGATATTCCTGTTAATGATTCTTTGGCGACAGTGACAGTAAATGATGACACTTCAGTTGCACGAACATTTAATCTTGTGACAACAGAGGATCATAGTGTCAATCTTAAAGATGTTTTGGCTACACCAAGTACGTTAAGCTCTTATGATAGTGATGGTTCTGAAGCTTTGTCGATAAAAGTAACAGGACTTGCGGCGGGTTTTGATATATCGGGAGCGACCTTCTTGGGCGGAAGTGGAACGAGCAGAATCTGGTATGTAGATGTTGCAGACTTAAAAGCAGGAAATGTTATATTAAGCGCACCGACGAACTATGCAGGTGAAGTTGACTTTAAGATGAGTATGATTACGACAGAGCGTGAAGGAAACAGTAAAACTAGCCCTGACCAAAATGTTTCTATTATGATAACACCTGTAGTTGATGCGTCAATCAATAATCACAGTACACAAAATGAGGACCAAATACTAACACTTGATTTTGGACTCAATAAACCGGATAGTGATACGGTTGCGACATCAGGCGTTGAGACACTTACCTCTTTTGGTATAGATCTCAGTACGGTCGATGCCGGTGTAATACTGAAAGATTCACATGGAAACGTTCTTGTTGACAGCGGCGATGGATATGCTTATTTGAATGTGACAAATGGTGTTCTTGAAGCTGTTACAGCCACACTTCCTCCAAATTCTCATATGAACGGCAGCTATGATTTCGGAATAAAATACACTATCACAGATGTTGCAACTGACGGAGCCGGTCATACATATACGGATACGAAAAATGCTACGGATACGTACACGGTACATGTAAATGCCATAACAGATACCGATACTACGCTAAGCGTCGCTTCTACTTTGGTTACGGACGGTGTCAGCGAGAGCGGCGGAACGGTAACCGTTTTAAATAACGGTACATTTACTCAGACTCTCGACCTTCATGCTCCGTCTGATATTGACGGTTCTGAGAGCTTAACGCGCATAGAAATTTCCGGCGTTCCTCAAGGTGTGAGTGTCGTTGGCGGACATTATGCAGGAAATATAGACGGTATTACAAATACAGGCGTCTGGTATGTTGATGTTAACCCTGATGAAGTAATTAGCAGTGCAGATACTTTGCACAACCTTGTATTTAATGTTGACGGAGCACCTATTATTGGAAACTATGCGATAACCGTAACAGCGTTCAATCAAGATATAGGTTCATCCGAACATGCAAATACTACAACATTCAATTTGGATATTTCAAATAGCGCAGTCTTTACAAATACAAACATAGGGACTCCTGCTACGATAGATAGTTTTTATCAAGATATAAATCAGGATAACACAAACGACACTTCTGCGCCGAGCGATGCGGTATATGCAGGCAGTGTCATTAGAGAAGACACACAGTTTACACTTGGCAGTGTTGTAGATGTTAATACGACAAACAGTAGTGATTTTGCGATCACGCTGAAAAATGTACCGGCTGGTGTCCATGTAGAGGGGATGACATATAGCAACGGTTTTTATACTATCTATGGCAGTGGAGACAGCGCAGCTGTTTTAGCAGCACTGAACGCCATACTTATAACTCCGGCGGCAAACTCTAGCACGGATGCAAATAATATATCATCGACAGACTTGAATTTTGATGTCGAGTTGACGACATACTCGACCGGTGGGGCTCAAAACACCTCTCTCATCAACTTTACGGGTTCTGTATTGCCGGTGACCGACAGTATGACTTTGACGACTGTAAACGATGGTACGACAACAGAAGATACAGCGCAGACATTCAGCGTAACGCTTGACAATGCGGCGGATGGTTCAAATACGGTTATAGTTGGCGGTAAAGCATATGTACAGTTAAATGAAAACTATACTGATGCGCAAGGAACTGACGGAACAAACGGAGTGTTGACGGTTGCCGGACATACAATGAATATTCAGACTCTCGATATCGGAAATGGTTCTCAAAGTTATTATGTGATCGCTGGGGTTACAAACAACGAGACATTAAACTTTAGTTATGAACCTGCATCTAACAGAGACGGAAATGTGAGTGTAGATGTTTCTGTACAAAATCAAGAAGCTAGTAACTGGAATGGGTACAGTACTGCTACTTTACTCTCAACTAAAACTGTAACATTCTCTGTAACTCCTGTTCAAGACGGATTTACTTTTGACACGACAACTACACCTTCAGTTGGGACTGAAGACTATATGACGCAGTTACATGTAGCAGTGACTAATCCTGACAGTTCAGAAAAACTTCTTGCAGTCTCTTTAAACAATGTACCAAATAATTTCTTGGTATATTACGGTGCAGATGCCGCTCATGTGACCCTTGCAAACAATGTGGGTGCAAACGGAATGACAACAATAGTACAGATGACTTATGGTGTGAATACAACTGTTGTAGCCAACTTGTGGAACATACCGCTCACTGGTGGAGCACTTCCAGCATATATTGGTATAGCAGCACCAATAAACTGGTCAGGAACTCTCTCTAATTTGAGTTTTGATGTTATTGATAACTCGGGAGAAACTCAGAGTTCAGCATTTGCTGTAACAGTAAATGCTGTAGCAGATGGAATGAGCATAAACCCTACTATGGCATTGAACAGTGCATATAGCTGGACAAATATAAATCTCAATGCAAGTATGGTAGATTTGGATGGTTCTGAAAGTATGACCCTTCAATTAAGTGCAAAATCGGGTTCAACCGCACTTGATAGCACAGCAATTTTTAGACTTGTAGATGGAACTGCAATAGATAGTTCTCATGCCGTTTTTGATAGCAGTACACATACTTGGACACTAAGTGGTATCGCTTCAAGCGATATAAATAATCTACAGATGCTTTATCATGATTATACAGGCACTGTTCAAGCAACAGCTCAAACGGTTGAAGCTAGTGATACTTCACATCCATCAAGCACTATTACTGGCGAGTTTCCTCTCAGTCTTACAGCTACAACAAGTATAGATTTGCACACTGAAACAAGAGATCTTAATATTGTGACAACAGACATTGCTACTACAGTTTTAGGCGGTAGCGGAAATGATACTATCCATACGGGTATTGGGAACAATGTGATAGATGGCGGCGGGGGTGCGGATACTATAACAGCAGGTGCGGGCAATGATACCATAACAACAGATGGTTTAGATACCATAGACGGGGGTGCTGGGCTTGATACTATCAAACTCGTAAGCGGGATCACTTTAGATTTCAGTAAGTTGCATAACATTGAAACTATAGATCTTACAGCCAACGGAGCACATACAATCTCAAACTTGAAACTGAGTGATGTTTTTAATATAACAGACTCTAATCATATTTTAGAGATTAAAGGGGATGGTACTGATAGTGTTAACGCTGTCGATAAAACAGGATGGACAAAGACAAGCGGAGTTGACAATGGAACATCTACGACCTATATCTATCACGATAGTTCATCAAATAGCATAACACTCAAAGTCGATGACAATATAAATCATACAGCACTGTAACTTACTGAGCAAAATATTTTTAAAGTTCATATTAAAAGTGTATAAATAGGAGTTTAAAGGTGAAAATACGAGTCTATTACGAAGATACTGATGTTGGTGGTGTTGTGTTTTATGCGAACTATCTCAAGTTTTGTGAACGAGCGCGGAGTGAGGCTTTTTTTTTGCGAGGTCTAACGCCGATATTGGACAATGGACACTTTGTTGTCAAAGATCTGAATGCTTCGTATCACGCGTCTGCGAAGCTTGGAGATCTCTTAGATGTAAGTACTTCTCTTGTGGAAGTTAAAAAAGTTTCATTTAAATTACATCAGAGTGTTTACAAAGATAAAGAGAAGATATTTGAGATGGATATTACTCTTGTCTTTATTGATTTTAATGGTAAAGTGAAAAAATTTGAACCAGAAAACTTAGAATTGCTTCACTCACTTTTCACTTGAGCCATAATTGACAAAATTTGAATACGAGGGTTGAACAAGATTGATAGGATAGATGATCTGATTGTTTGTTATCGCCAGCGGATATTCTCTAGCTTCATTTGTTATACGATTGTAAAAATAATCCACTCCAATAGTTGAGGCATAGTTAATCCAATCATAGGTGATGTCATTATTTAGGATCAGATTTGTATCTGTAATAGCAGTGTTATCTTTTGAGATAGAGTTTGCGATGATCATATTTTTTCTATCATTGTACTGCGTCATCGAGAGAATTAGCGGATCATAATTGATCTGAGTCGATAAAATATTTGCTTCATTCACCTTATAAAGTGTTATCTGAGAGATGATAATTCCTGTTTTTGAAACAGGTGTATTTGTCAAAAATGATGCATTGCTTAGTCTGTTGTTTTTCAGCTGTTTTTTGAGATTTGTCGATTTTTCTATAGAAAAAGTATAGTTTTTTCCGTGATATTTACTTTGAGCGTAATCGCTGATATTTTCTGTAATAGGTGATGCATCTTTAAAGATAACCAATGGAGAGTGCGCTTCTTTTAAAAGTCTATCAGTTTGTGCTTTATAGTCAATACCGCCAAAGTAAAGATGAGAAGAGGAAGAAGAAACTTCGCTTTTATTGATAGTTGGGATAAACACATTTATTTGGGGATTGAGACTGATAAGTTTTTCGGCACCATCTTTGGTTAAGACTGCAATAGCATAATGAAATCCCTCTTTTTGCGCATCTTGTAAAGCTTTTGCTAAATTATTTTTGTCTTGAGTCTGTGTGTCAAATGTTTTGATCTCAAAGGGACGATTTTTGCTCAGCATGTAAGCAAACACGGCATTTGTTGTAGAAGTTGCATATCTTCCGATGATTTTTGATGGAATAATGATCGCAATTTTGAGTTTTTCGTGCTCTTGAGGTTTTTGGATAGCTACTGCTACTTTTTTTATTTCCGGCTTTTTAACACGCTCGATATGAATTTTAAAAGGAGTTTCCTGTGGTGTTTGTGCTGGAATTTCTTGTTTTACGGGAGTAGGGTTAAAATCTTGTATATACGTATTTGGCATTTTCATAGGCGTATCAAAAGGAGTTTCTTGACAAAAGAGCAGGGTTGGCGCCAAAGTGATGAGTGTAAGGATTTTTAATTTCATAATAAACTCTTTATAATTTTAAGATCATTGAACGTTTCTATTTTTAATGATGGATTTCTCAGTAGAAATTGAGGATGGTAGATGGGAACGACTATATATTCTTTAAGATCTATAATGTGTCCTCTTACTTGATTAAATTCCTCTTTGGTTTGGGAAAATAAATTATAAGCATCTTCACCCAAAACCATGATAATTTTTGGTTTTATAAGCTCAATTTGTTTGAAAAGATAGGGTTTACAGCTATTGTATTCTGACTCAGAGGGCTTATTTGAACCAAGAGGTTTACACTTGATTGCATGTGTATAGTACACATCTTCGATACTGAGTTCAAGTACATTTTCTACCATTTTTCTAAGTGAATTTCCCGCTCTTCCTGCATAATAGCTTGAAGATTCATCTTCGCTTGCAGAAACAACAGAATCCACAATCATCAGCTTTGCATCTTTGTTTCCATACCCACACATACTTTGTTTTCTGGATTTACTCAGATCGCAAAGATGACACGAAGTTATGCTTGCATGTAAGCTTTCCAGATCATCGGCAAGAGAGTCTAAACTCTTTTCGTTGATATTCATGAGCTCTGTATATTCAAATCCTAAGGCTTTTAATCGATATAAGTTTTGTAACATCACAAGATTTTGATATGATTTCAATAATATGTTTCTCTAGCCTTCTTTAAAAGATATTGTAGTATAGTTTAAGAGGTGTTAAATACAGATAAAAATGGACGAATATGGATGAATATGAAAAATAAACTGACTATATATCGATATACTTTATTATCTTTGAACGAAGTAGAGGATTTGGTTAGAAAATTACAAAAAGATTCGCAAGAATATCTTTTCGTTCAAATCTCTGCTCATTCTCAAAATATACTATTGATAGAAAGCCTAAGCAATTCTTTAAAAAAATTATTTCCCTCTCTTGAAATCTCGTTCCTTAATTCACAAAACACAATAGAAACTGATATAGTGCTTTATACTATGGATACAGAGTTCAGCAAAGATGAGATTATTTATTACCTTCAAGAAGATGGACTCAAAACTCAAAATGATTTAAAAACTTGCAAAACAGACCTAATAAACAAATACTTTTCAGATCAACTTACAGGTTTTCCAAACCTTTATCAGCTTCGCCGTGATGTTCAAGATCATGACAATAAAACTTATATTTGTATGACGATAGACAATTTTAAAATGATTAATGATTTTTATGGTTTTTTAGTTGGAGACTATGTCTTAGAAC
>Ga0118677_10012503_pt1 | contig 12436 bp, 16 predicted proteins | sample AliMusrvi5mmetaG_FD_86154 | JGI IMG/M metagenome (GOLD analysis project Ga0118677, IMG submission 86154)
GCCGTCATGGCACAAAACGCCTCTCCAAAGCCGCACTGATATCAGCAGTTCCGCCATTGATGCTGAAAACAGCAGATAATCCCCTTGGATTGCCGATAGAGGTGTTCGACAAGATTCGCCTTAATGCAGCTGCTGACCGGTCACAGCTTTACAAGGATTTCGCCAGCGGCCCGTTCTTCGGTGCTAATAGAGTTGGTTCCAAGGTCTCCCAAGGCATGATCGACTCATTCTGGCTCCAGGGAATGCAGGCCGGTCACAAAAACACCTACGATTGTATCAAGGCGTTCTCCGAGACGGATTTTACTGAAGACCTCAAGAAGTTCGACGTCCCGACATTAATCCTTCATGGTGACGACGATCAGATTGTCCCGATTGCAGCTGCAGCTTTACGTTCAGCTAAACTGGTGAAAAATGCAACACTGAAGATTTACGAGGGAGCGCCTCACGGTCTGGCGGAAACGCACAAAGAGAGGCTCAATAGTGACCTGCTGGAATTTCTGAAAAGTTGAACGTAAGGCCAAACACTATTGCAATGACCTGACCATGTCCATGAAACAGATTCGGTTCCTTGTAGCAGCTGGACTTTTTTTTCTCGTTGCCTGCGACGCTCGAAATTCATTCGATAGCAAAAATGCATCAAAACCCTTGCAGTTTTCTGAAGGGAAAAAACTTTACGAATCCAACTGCTCCAGATGTCATGATATAGGTATGTCCGGAGCTCCAAAACTTAGTGACAAAAAAGATTGGAGTGATCGCATTGTTGATGGAGAAGATGTCATGCTTAGAAAAGCAATTGCCGGCATCGAAGGTAAAAACGGGACGATGCCGCCAAAAGGAGGCCGTTACAATCTTACCGATGAACAAGTAAAAATGGCCATCCAATACATGATTTCCAAAATAGACACAACAAATTCAAATACCAGAATATACCCCACCATGCATTGATGCATTAATCACCCATCCAATTACTCTTTGACGGTAATTGTCCCCACCATATCTTCATGTCCGTCACCACAGACAATATCGCAATGAAATGCAAAAACCCCTGTTTTAACAGGCACTACACGTATTCTGGTAACTTTACCCTGTAAAAGATCCGCATGTATTTGCAGGTCAGGGCAAAAGAATCCGTGGAGTCTATCCAGTGCGGTGATTTCCAAAACCACAGGCACACCTTTCTTGAGCGTGATCTCTTTAGGTGAATACTCAAACTTCTTTGCAGTCATTTTTATGACCTGCTCCTGTTGCTCGGCACAAACCTTACTGTAACCAGTGCCGACGACGAGAACAATCAGAAAAATTCCTATAATTTCTGGCCTTATGGTTATTTTTTTCATTGCTTAAACTTTTGTGACAGGATATTCGGTTAAGACACAATCGTTCTGTTTCGGTCTTGTATCTATCTCCCGAAAACCTAACCCCTTATAGGGAGCAGTCGGGTCCCATGGAATCGGTGCGCGCTTGGCTACTGAACCGGGAGCCGGCAGCGGATAGATGGAGGATTTGGCCGCATGGTGTGGAATATGCCCCGTGAAATGATTGTGTTCCTGATGAATGTGACCGTAGAATACAGTCACATGCTTGAAGGGCATAAGCAATGTCACCACCTTGTCTCCATCGCGTGTCGCCCAGTCCCATTGTGGGTAGAGGTCAAAAAGAGGTCGATGGGTTAAAACGACGATTTGCGCATTCTTGTCAATTTTTTTCAATGTGTCGCCCAGCCAGACCAATTGTGCTTCTCCAACGCTCCCTCTCGGATCAGAGACATTGTCAATGGTGATGAAATGGACACCTTTATGATTGAACGTATAGTGTGTTTCTCCAAAGAATTCCTTGTATGCGGCACCGTTGTCCAATGACGCATCATGTTCTCCCGGAATGAGCCGGATGTTCTTGACCTTCAACTGGCTGATGATATCCTTGAATTCTCTCAGACGTTTTCTGCGTTCCTGCGGGTCATCGGTTGTATGGGTCAAATCACCGGTGAAGACTATAAAATCAGGTTGGTTTGTTAAACTATTGACAGCGGCAACGGCTTTTTGAAGAGTTCCTTTCGCATCCGGGTTTAATTGAGCACCTTCAAATCCCCAATGTGTATCCGAGAGTTGAACAAAGAAAAAATCATCTGCAGCAGCACTCTTGCCTATAGCATCTACCAGAGTACCCAGCCCGGAGAAAAACACCACTCCACCCATTCCAGCTAACTTTAAGAAATCCCGCCTGTCCATCTCATTCATGACTTCTCCTTTTTAATTGGTTTCAACGAAGATGATTTAAAATATAACGGCCTGAATAGTCGCCACGTATCAATATTTTAATCAGTACCTGAAGTCACAGAGAATTAGTTCCCTGCATAGTTCATGACAGAAAACCCCTGGGTTTTAAAAATCCTACAACTTTGTCGGGCCCCGGGCGGTCAATTGAATTTCCAGACACATTGAACATTCTTGACAGAATCGCCTTGTCCACTTGCGTTTGCAAGGGCTTTCCAGTATTCTTGACTCTCATGCCGCGGCAAACTCTTTCAGTACCAGTCAAGGCTATTGCCCGCACATGACGAGAATCCAGTTGGGTAAGTAGCTCAATTTTTTCCTTAAACTCTTTGCCTGTATGCAGTATTGTATATATAGAAGGCAGAAGCCCATCAAAACGGACATCAAGTATCCCACCCCTTATGGAGATAACTACTCCAGCATTTCCATTTGTTTCTGATTGATCCATCATCAACGGGTATAACGGTGAATATTAGAACCCGAAAGAAAACACTTCTCTTGATGTATCTCTTTTGCCGATTTGCTATAAATCCTCTTTTATCGTTATATATAAATATTATATATATTTAATGAGTTTTAGCTGTTTTTTGTTGTCAAAACAAGACGTTTGATGTATATTTAATGAATAATAAATACAGCAGCACTTCCTTGAGGACAGAGAGTAAAAAAAATGGGGAGGTTGGGCAAGTGTAGTTTAGTTCTATCACATAAGCAGGATGATCTTGGTTTGATCTTCATGCTCTTGGCAGGGTTCAATCAGCGGTAAATTTTTTTCTAATACTCAACAAGAAGAATCAATTATGTCACAGGAACAGGCGAAAGAGCTTATAACAAGGATAAAATCTGATGCAGCCTTCAAAGATCGCATACAGGTGTTGAAGGATGCTGAAAAGAAAATTGCGTTCATCAATGATGCAGGATACAATTGTACACTCTCAGAGATTGAACAAGAGCAAAAAGAGGTAATTGAAAATCAGATAGAAGGTGCTGCTGGTGGCAATTTATTGTGGTTTCATGATTTAGGAATATGAAGGGAGAATAGGTCGACGATGTATAAGGCGCTATTATGCTGATGCAGTTGCTCAGGCAGTGTCGCGTCAAGTCACCTGTAGCCATAAAGCGCATTATATTATTGATTGCGCGGTCAAATTTGTAGAGAGTAACGTGGTTCTTGAATCTGGCTCAGCCTTGGCAAATCCATGAACCAGAAGATTATTGTGTTATTTGTTCCTGCACCCTGTAAACCTCAAGGTTTTCACCCTTCTCTTCAACCTCTTTTACCCATTTAGGTTTTGGCCCTCTACCTCCCCAATATTCATATTCACTTTTCCTGTATTTAATTGGAGTTGAAGTACTTGAGGCAGATCCGGCTGCTTTTCCACGTTTCTGAAGTTCCGGGATACTGATATTGTAGGCAAACATTTTTGATGTAATATCAGCAATGGCAGCTTTTTTGTCACGTTTAAAGGTTTCACCCGCCTCTTTTTGAAGTTCAGCTATTTGAGATTTGATTTCTTTAAGTTTCGTCATATATACGCTCATGTTAATATTTTCCTGTTAACTATTGTATATAATAGGTGTATAAATTTACAAGAAAATCAAAGAGAATACAACAATCCTTCCACATGCAGTGTTTCATGGCGCTGAGTCTGCTGCAGAAAATTGGTCGCAGCTTAAATCTTTCGATGTAAACAATGAAGTCCTCTTTTTTCCGCCCGCCAGTAAACACAGTCAGGGGGAGATGAAGGGCATATTTCCAGATACTCACCAGACACTTTTGAGATGATCAGCGGATGTCCTGCACTCTTTTGCAGACACTCCTCAGCCTCATCAATTGTGGCCATCCTTGCATGTCCAATCGCTGTCATTTCAACGGCAAGTTCATCGAGGAAAACTGATTCAGTAAAGAGAGACTGCGGACGAAGCGCCCTGCAGACACGTTCTCCGATTGCAATGGATTTGGCGTTACGGATGTATTCTGCTGCCTGATTGAACGACAGTATCAGTGGTTCAAACTCCTTGATATTTTTTTGCAGTCTAATACCTTTTTCATCCTGAGTAAGCGCTCCCTCAGTGGAATCAAAAAAGTGTAACGCTTTCCTTATGCTCTCAAGGATAAAGCCTCCGGTATAATCTGCAATGGTTCCCATAGTAAGGTGTGTGGTTTTTTTATAGGCTTTGTAATATTTATTTACGAAAGATTACCCTGTAAAGGCAACAAAATTTACTTCATGTGCATTCGATTCGGATTCTTTGGACTCAATATTATATCAAGCCACTCGACCAGTAAGAACTGCCCTTTGTCGAGGCGAAAGGGGGTAGGTATTTCAGCGAACTACAACATTGCATCCCGGACCGGTTTTGTCACTCTGCTGCTGTGCAAATTATTTGAACCGTTGGGGGGAAATCGCGTAAAATGCAGTCTTTTGAGCTTTATGTTTTCACTGCACATTTTTTTATGTTACCCACTTTCCAGACGACCATATTGAAAACGCAGTCTTTTCTGGGTAAAACCAGGAAAAATAAGCTCAGGGCGATAAACACCCCGTCAACTCCGGTCAATATCATGGAAGAAAAGTAATAGAAATAGAGTGCAAAAAATCCTAAACTTCCTTATTAGAAGTTGAAAACAGAACAATGAAACCATGAACACACAACTACAAAGCATTATTGACCAGATCGAGGCAGGGCAGTACAAAGAAGCGTATAATGCCCTGAAAGTCATGAGTAAAGACCCGACACTTTCAGACGAGATCGTGGAAGTTGTAGAAATTGCCAGCATTGAAATTGGTGTAACCGAAAAGCGCAGGCAGTTGGAACCGAATGGCGGTTTTTATGCGAAAAGCGCGGTGTTGAGGCTGCAGGACGCGTTAGGCGATCCAAATGCAGCTGAACGGTTGAGACAGCTGAAGGAACAGACGAACCTACTTATAGATGCTCAAGTCAATAGCAGAAACTGACCGTTTTTTCAAATAAACAACATCTATAGGGCAAGCATTATGAATATACTCGAACCTAATAATACTGCCACTGGTTTTCGGGATATCGTTAAACGGGAAATTAAAAAAGAAGGGTTTAAAATAAATATTGTCGGTTTGCTTGCGTCCGATGACCCTGCATCCATAACCTATTCCGAATACGCACGTAATGGATGCGACGATGTCGGCATTTCCTTTAATTTGATCACGGTGAACCCTGATTCGATAGAGCGAATGCTTTCAGACGCAAATAGTGATAAAACCATTCATGGAATATTTATCTATTATCCAATCTGGAACGATCTCCGGGATGCGGAAATTCAGAATAGGGTCTCTCCGCATAAGGATGTAGAAGGGCTTACCGCTTATTGGAGAAGCAAGCTTTATGTTAATGATCGTTTTGATGACACCGAAAAACGAAACAAGGCTATTCTTCCATGCACCCCGCTGGCAATTATTAAATTGCTTGAAGAAACGGAAGCTTATACGCAATTTGGACTGCCTTTCAGAGGACAGACGGTCACTATTTTTAATCGTTCAGAAGTTGTAGGCAGACCACTTGCCTATATGCTTTCCAATGATGGCGCAAAAGTTTATTCTTTTGACGTCAATGGTGGTGTTGTCGTTGATATTTCAGCCACTCAAAAGGACGAAATCGCTGTGACTCGCACCGAGGCGTTAAAAAATTCTGATATCGTGATAACAGGAGTGCCGTCGAAAAACTTCGAGAAGATCCGGGCGGATGAATTGAAACCGGGAGCGATCTGCCTCAATTTTTCTTCAGTGCAGAATTTTGAAAACGATGCGAAAGAAGCCGCTACTCTCTACATTCCCCGGGTTGGCACTATGACAGTAGCCATGTGTATGCGTAATGCCTTGCAGCTCTATCGCAATTATCATCATAATAGATAACTACTGGGTCGCTCACCTCTTCATATCATAATTTTCAGTGAATTCTGAGCGATTCATCAGGGCGCTGACTACCCAGTCATTCGCTGTACTGTTGAGCAGACTTCCGCAGTACGAACACTTGATATCAAGCGTGTCTTTGACAGGTCCACCACAGGATGGACAATTATGTTGATAGATTGAACCCTTGCCGGCCCCGACGCGGGCATCACGGGTTAGAACAATTACTTCTTCCCTGGTCATGATATCCGGATCAACCAGCTCCATTCTATTGTTCGAAACCAGTACTCTCTGGATCGAGCAGACGACTGCAAAGTTGAGTGTGTTTTTATTTTCTTTCTTCTGTGCCCCGATGAGAGTTACCGCGTTCAGGAAAATACGATTGAAAATTTCCTGATTCTTTTCAACTTTTGGAGCAAGCTGCTGGAATAATTCATCCGAGACAAACCTGCGCATAACAGAAGGATCATGCATGGCTTTTGCAGTCATGATCTGCATGTATGCATTTGAAGCCTTGTCCTCAACCAGTTGAACTGAAAAATCTCCATACACCGATACCAGATCATGTATGATGGTTTTCAGATTACCAGGTTTTTCTGAAAAAACATCATTGCTGTAGTAATCATCTTTTTGGGTAATTTCGGCGAGTACCCAGTCGAACTCCCCTGAGTTGACCATTGCATTACAATGTGTACATTTGCAGACCTCGCCTATATTCTCCGGCAGGGGAGCGCCACAGTTAGGACATTTGTCTGAATCATAGATGTCTTTTTTCGGTGCTCCGCGCTTGCGGATGAAAGACCAGAACTCGACAAAATCCTGTAATCCTTCCTCGTCCAGCTCGTGGTTCAGGGCACATTCGAACTTATCGTCCATGCTGGCTTCGATTCCAACCTGCATAATATCATACAGTCCGTCCTGTTCGATCTTATCGACCCATATATTCGCAATTTTGATATTGCTTATAGGATTAGTCTGCTGGAGAAGCTTCATCATCTTGAACTGGGTGTTGAACCGCTGATAGACGCCGTCCGTAATGAACCTGCGCATGTGATTCGTATTTTGTTCAGACCAGGACGTCTGAACTTCGATGAAGGCTTTGCGGACTTTCAGCAAAAATTCGGATAAATAAAAGTTTGGATTCGTTGCAAGAAATTCTTTCCATCCATCAATCTTCTCAAATGACTTTTTTTCATTGACTGCTATCGTGGAGTTCGTTGTAATCGAACCTTTCTTTAAAAATAAAACAAGTCTGAAAGCCAGGAAGAGGAGCACAATGAGAATAATAGCGGTGAGCAATGGAGAAAAACCAAAATGGCTGGATCCACCATTGTAGGCATCAGATCTGACGACTCCACCAGTGGAATGTCCCCAGCCGGAGGATCCACCACTGCTGTGTCCGCTTCCTCCACTATGGCTTCCTCCACCATGGTGTCCTCCACCACCACCCCCCGCCCTTGCAATCAGCTCTTCATTGATGAAAGGAATGCCGAGAAAGGTAAGGGTGATAATAAAAAGGAACTTAAAAAACTGCTTGGATTGCATAGGTGACAGCTGATAGAGTTTCATTCTTGAAATTTGAATCGTATAAGATCGATCACAGTTGTGCAAGAATCTGCTCCTTTTTCGTATCGTACTCTTGCTGGCTGATGAGGTTGCTGTCAAGCATCTGTTTCAATTTGCCAAGCTTGGCTACGGGATCTTCTCCCGTCGTTTGCGGTGCATTCATGTTCGTCATCATGCCAGCCATTGCTTGACCCATGCCAACGCCTGCACCAAGACCAACTCCCATGCCAGCCACTCCGCCCTGGTTCTGGGCCGCATCTCGAAGAGCTGCTAACTGTTGAACTTGAGCAAAATTTAAACCTACAACTTGGGCCGCCTGTGCCTCAGCCTGCATATCTGCAATACGCTGCACTCGATGCTTTGTGTCATCATCAAAATCAGTATTTTCGACGCGAAGATCCTTAAGCTCGAAACCAAGGGTCAGAAAAATAGGAGCAACCTTTTCCTTCAATCCATCAGCAATTTCATTCCTGTTGGCATCAATTTCATTGTATCCGAACTTGGCTTCAGCAAGAAAATCCGTAAGTGGCTGGACAAGCCTTGCCACAATGACAAGGCGGAGTTCATCAACGGAGTAAACATCCTTCTGACCCATAATATTGATGAAGAAACTTCCCGCATCTGAAATACGGAAAGAGAAATTTCCAAAACCTCTCATCCCGACAGGAAACTTGTACTGAGGATCGATATATTTCACTGGACCGGGAGTACCCCAACCCTGGTTCAAAATTTCAGCTGTCCGAAAAAAATAGATCCCGACCTTGTGTTCACTCTTGAACGCCTGCATGAATTTTGTGATAGTAGTCCAGAACGGTATGTTTTGTGTTTTTAAATCTATCATGCCAGGTTCCGTAATAACAGCTTGCGGACGACCCTCATAAACAAAGATTGCGCCTTGTCCGGAACCAACAATAAGTTTCGACGCATTTTTAATCTCATCTCCATTATCCGTCCATCGTTGAAAAAGAACATCCGCAGCGGGATTTTTCCATTCAATGACTGATCGTAACTGCCCTGTAATTGAATTCCATAACGCCATATAAAGCCCCCTCTTATTACGTTTATTTTATACACTGATTGAAAAACGGTTCTCTAAGTCACAATCATACTATTTGTTTTTCCAGACCGTTTTAAATTCCTGAGCCATATTAACAAGCATCCATTTATTTACTGAAAGAGAATCTCTCCATGCAGGAACTGAATCTCCATGATATGGCGGGTATGCATACTCGCGATTTGAATCATCATGATTGAGCAGCAACTCAATATTCGGGTGTTTGTTTGTTGATGTTAAATGAAACATCCCAAAGTCACCATTCGTATTTCCAAAAGCAAATACAGGCTTTTTGCCGATTTGTGAATAAATATTGATACTTTTTCCGTCCTTATCATCCTTCGACGGGAATATACCTTTATGTATAACAAATAATGTTTTATAATCGCCCGGCTTATAAACAGGGCTTAGAACCTGACGGGTGCCAATAAGATGCGCTCTGTCCAGATTGATTATTTGCGGACAAACACTCCATATCACCCCCTGCATGGAACCTGATACGATATAAACAGTAAATTTATTTTGCTTCAAATAACGTATCAATTCAAGCATTGGCTGATAAAACATATTTGCCAGAATGATATTATATTTTTTGTCCTTTGTTGTCGTTAAATACGAACGAGCCGAATGAACATACGTTTCATGGTCAACTCCTTCGTAAGCTTTCCAGACCATTGAGTCAATATAGTTAAAGTAAGGTGCTTTACTGAAGTTAATCCAGTTGTTTATAACTGATGTATCCGCAGGGTTTGCTTTAAGTTTTTTTGCGTATTGATATTCTGGATAGGTTAATAATTCCGGATTTTTTGCGGATTTCCGGTTTAAACCGTCAATAGCAGCATACATTTCAAACCACAAAGGCGCTTCGCAAGCGATAGTGCCATCCATATCAAAAACAGCAATACGATCTTCAACAGGGATTTTCTTTTTTGCTTTGTTAACAAAATCTAAAATTGTTTTTTTAATTGGGGTATTATTCCAGGAAGGAATTGGGTCGCAGTTTGCTTTTTCGCCATAAAACAAGCAGCAAAGCATTAATGCTGCAAATAATGTCAGACAATAAAAATTATTCTTTTTCATATATTGGTTCCGTATTCGGCGACAGGAAGATGTTGATGCTTGAGATGTATGCAAGTGCATTTCACAATACAATAGAGCAGCAAAAGGTAACTTTTCCTTTTGCTGCTCTATGCCGGAGAGTACCGGTAATCATGTCTCAGGGTAATTATTTCTTGTTGTCTTTGTACCTCATATCGGGAGTTCCGTCTTTCTTGGTAGGTCCCGCAGGTTTAGCTTTATTCTTATTCTGCTTGTATCGCATGTCGGGAGTTCCATCCTTCTTGGTCGGCCCTGCAGTGCTCCCCGAAGGCTTTGCTGATGGTTTTGTCTCCGTGATTTTATCGGTTTTGACAGCTGGCTTTACGACGGGTTTTGCAAGCGCTTTCTCGGCAGGTTTCGAGGCTGTTTTCTCGACAGGTTTTGTGGTTTCTTTTTTCACAGCCTTCACCTGTTCGGTTTTTGCCGTGGCCTTTTTTTCCTCTTTCTTTTCAGCGAAGGTTTTCGTCGGACAAAATACAGTGGTTGCGAAGAAAACCATGATCATCAAAAGTGCTGATTTTTTCATGATTTTGTTTTTTTTGTTGAAAAAGAGTCAATAGTTGACAGGGTAACTTCCAGCAGCTTCTTGGGACTTTGCAATTTAAATTTACACATTATTTTACATAAAAAAGGACAGGAGTATCATTCAGGATTGATCAGTTTATATTCCAAACCAGGCAAGCACGCCAAACACAACGCCGATGCTGGCACACGTTAAACTTGCATACTTAAGCCATTTACGGCGTGTAAGGATGGTAATTGCTGCAAGTGAAATAGCTATTTGAAGCATCGTTACTCCAGTAGCCCATCGATGGTGAGAATGCATAAACTTTTCTGAATGTTCATCGGCCTCAAGAGAGAGTTTTTCTGTGGCTTCAGCTTTCTTTTTAATCTCTGCTTTTTCAGCGATGTAACGGGCAACATCATTTTTTTTCTTCTCCTGCTCGTTGCTTGATGTCACTTTTGTGGCAAGCTCTGCAATGTTTTGTTTACTGCTTTTTGCTTGATAATAATTCCATTGATTAGCAGCTTCTGTCTTCCTGATGGCAGCTTCATTTTTCATCATTATGGCTTCACTCAGCGTAAAACTGGCTTCGTAAGAGAGCAAGGCTCCAAGAGTGGCCATGATCGCAGTCATGACGGCAATCTGGTTATTGAACCCTTTCCCTTCTTCGCCGCCTTCCAATACCTCTTCGTGTGGTCCTTTCACTTCAAATTCCTCACCCATTGTAGACTCCTTTTCTTGTTGTTCATGTCAGCAGAGAAAATAATGACAGAACGGTAATAATGAAACATCAGGTATCGAGAGACCGTATCACTGTTATCGATTGTAGTATGAAATAAGAGATGCCTTTGCGATGGCATGTTGATTGAGCATAAATCCAACCAAAGCAGGAGAAGTTTTTTCATCAACATCCAATGCCGGGGTGTTGAGAGCATAAACCGTAAAGATGTACCGATGAGGTTTGTCGCCTACGGGAGGACAAGCACCGCCAAATCCAGCCTTACCATAATCTGTCAAACTTTGAACACTCCCTTTAGGCGCCAGCCCTTTTTGAGGATTACCCGCATCTTTTTTAAGTTCATAGGTGTTTGATGGAATGTTCACTATGACCCAATGCCACCAGCCGCTTCCTGTTGGTGCATCAGGGTCATAAACCGTTACTGCGAAGCTTTTTGTATCGTGAGGTGCATTGATCCATTTCAGGGAGGGTGAGATATTTTTTCCAGTGCATCCAAATCCTGAAAATACCTGCTCTTCTGTCAGCTGTCCTTTTAAATCGTCACTTTTCAAGGTGAATTCTTCGCCACGGGCGTTGCCGACACCGATAAACGCCAGCATAAACACAATAAAAACCAGTTTTTTCATGGTATTTTCTCCGTTGTTGTGTTGATTATTGTATGAACAGGTGGTTTGCATGCTCTTTTTTTATGCAAGCTAAGTAACATACTTATTATGCCGAAAAATGAATAAAAACCTTTTTCTTTATTATCAAAAGACTGATATAGGCCGTGTTGGCATAGCAGAATGCGGAGGGTCAATATCCAACCTCCTCTTAGATGCAAGTTCTCCTTTGCCGGACGCACAACTCTTTGAAACAAAACTTATTGCAGAGGCGTTTCAGCAGTTGAACAGTTATCTTTCTGGAAAGCTGAAACAATTTTCAATACCTCTCACCTTTTCAGGGACAACGTTCACGCAGCATGTCTTGAGAATACTGTGTACGATTCCCTATGGAACCACGGTTACATACAGGGATGTTGCGGCAACTGCAGGAAACTCGCTTGCGGTCCGGGCTGTAGGTATGGTGAATCACAGGAATTCCATTCCATTGTTCATTCCCTGTCATAGAGTTATAGGTAGTGATGGCTCTCTAACCGGCTATAGAGGCGGGCTGGCATTGAAAAAACAGCTGCTTGAGCTCGAAAAGAGGTTCCGTCAATAACCTTTTCCATATAGCTGTTTTCAGGTATGCAACATACCCTGTTAAGGGGATTTTGATACTTGTGTTTATTGCTAAATTGAGAACAATAAAAGTTAACAGGGAGAATAACCG
>Ga0118677_10012504_pt1 | contig 12435 bp, 9 predicted proteins | sample AliMusrvi5mmetaG_FD_86154 | JGI IMG/M metagenome (GOLD analysis project Ga0118677, IMG submission 86154)
GAGCGCACCCACTCGCACAAGTCCGAGCCTGGTTCCAGGCAGTTGTCGGGCACGGTGGTGTCTATCTCTGCCGACCAGGTATTTCTGGATATCGGCTACAAGGCAGAGGGCGTTCTGCCCCGGTCCTCTTTCGAGAACAACGCCGATGGCGTGAAGCCTGGCGACAGCTTCCCGGTGTCCGTCACGGGCCGCAATGAAGAGCACTACTACGAGTTGTCGCGCTTTAAGGTCGCGCAGGTCCGCGACTGGACGGCGATTGAAGCCGCGTTCGCAGACAAGGTCGCGGTTGTGGGCACCGTGACTGAGGTGAGGAAGGGCGGCGTCACGGTGGATATTGGCGTGCGCGCCTTTATGCCCGCCAGCCGCAGCGGAACCCGCGATGCAGTTGAACTGGAAAAGCTGGTCGGCACCGAGATCAACTGCCGCATCACCAAGCTGGACGTGACCGAAGAAGACGTGGTTGTGGATCGCCGCATCGTTCTGGAAGAGCAGGCCCGCGCCGCTACCGCCGAGCGCCACGCCGCCCTGAAGGATGGCGATATCGTGTCCGGCACCGTTCGCACGCTCATGCCCTACGGGGCATTTGTTGACCTGGGCGGCGTGGATGGCCTGCTGCACATCAGCGACATGGCGCACACGCGCATCGCCAAGCCGGAGGACGTGCTGACTGTTGGGCAGGAAATCCAGGTGAAGATCCTAAAGATCGATCCGGAGAACAAGAAGATCTCGCTCGGGCTGAAGCAGTTGCAGGCCGAGCCCTGGCAGACCGCGCCGGATAGGCTGGTGGCCGGGCAGCGCATCTCCGGCACCGTGACGCGACTCATGGACTTCGGGGCGTTTGTTGAGATCGAGCCAGGGGTTGAAGGGCTGATTCATATTTCGGAGATGTCTTACGGAAAGAAGCTTCGCCATCCGAGCGACATGCTCAAGCCGGGCGACCGGGTGGATGCCGTGATTCTCTCAGTGAAGCCCGAGGAGCGCCGCATTGCTCTGGGCCTGAAGCAGACCCTCGTCGATCCATGGACCGAGGTGGAGCGCAACTTCCCGGTGAATTCGCAGATCGAAGGTCCGGTTACCAAGCTGATGAACTTTGGCGCTTTTGTGCAGTTGGCCGATGGAATCGAGGGCCTGGTTCACATCAGCGAGATCGATCCCGACCGCCGCCTCAACCATCCGTCGGACGTGCTGCGCGCGGGCCAGGTGGTGAAGGCGCTGGTTCTGGCCATCGACACAGAAAAGCGTCAGATCAAGCTGAGCATGAAGCAACTGGTTCCGACCGACATCGACGAGTACATCGCCGAGCGCAAGGTGGGCGATACGGTGTCAGGCCGCGTGGTGGAAGCATCGCCGATGCTGACGGTGGTGGAGTTGGGCGACGGCATTCGCGCCCACTGCCGCATCAAGCCGGGCACCACTGTTGCGCCAGCCGCCGCGCCTGAAGCCAAGAGCGCGGGCAAGATCGATATGTCCAACCTGTCGTCGATGCTCAAAGACCGCTGGAAGGGTAACGCTCCGGCAGCGACGAGCAAGCCCGAGGCGCTGGCGGAGGGGCAGATACGCAGCTTCAAGATTGTGAAGCTGGATGCGGACGCCAAGAAAATTGAGGTGGAGTTGGCGTAAGGGCTGATTCCACAACGCTTTCACTTCATGTAAGATAAGCGGGCCATGCAGGAACGGTTGGGGCAGGGGCTCTGGCGCAAGACCGTGAACATGTTGAGGGAGCATCCCGCTCTGTGTCTCCCGCTGGTCTGCGCGAGTTTGCTGGATTTCTACCAGGAGTGGCTGCAGAAAGTCCTTGCGAGAGAAGCAGTCAACTGGTTCATGGCAGCCCACTCGGTCCTGGGCTTCTCGTTTCCGCCTTCTGAGCGAAGCTTCGAGCTTGTTAAGCGAGCCTTGCTTTTTGCACTTCCACTGAGCCTTGGGTTACGGCTGCTGGTCTTCTGCGCATATGTCATTGGATTTCTACTGACGGCAAGAATGGTTCGCGCAGTTTTGTTAGAAGAGCGCCCGAATTGGACATGTGAAGCGATTCTGGTCCGATCGAGGCTTTGGCAAGTTCTACTTTTCTCGACAAAGCTCTTCGTAATGCTTATTTTGGGGATAACACTGGCTAGTGGACTACTCAATCTGGAGAAATTGGCATTTCTGCGGAGCGATTTTCCCTTCCCTGTCCTTGTGGAGGGTATGACGCTCCTGGTGTTTGTCTGCGTCGCCTGGATACTGACGCCCGCAAGCCTTCGGCTGATCGCTGATCGGCAGGTCCAGATCGTTCAGTCCGAGAGGAAGATGCAAGCCCGGATTGCGGCCATCCTCGTTGGAGTGGTCATCATCGTCCTGCTTCACTTCATAAGGGAAGCTACCCCTTCGATCAGATTCAGATTCGAATCAGATGCTTGGCTGCGAAGCTTCGTCATTTGGCCGGGCATCACGATTCTGGGCGACTTGCCACAGGTTTTATTGTGGGTCTTTATGGGCCTGTTGGTGCACAAGGACCTGGAGATGGCTGAGATTCCCAGCCCATCCTAAATCAAGCTGGATGCTACAGATACAGCTCATCGATATAGCACCAGCGCCAATCTTCGCCGCGTTCGGCTGACTGGATGAGCGGGTGGCCGATGGCGTGGAAATGGGCGCGCGCATGGCGGTTCTTCGAGGAGTCGCAGCAGCCGACGTGGCCGCACTCCAGACACATCCGCAGATGTACCCATGTGTCGCCGATTTTGAGACATTCTTCGCACCCCTTGGTGTGGGGCTTGACCTTCTTCATGTGCTCCGCAACATGACTGCAGCTTGTAGCCGTCATCTCAACCTCCGCTTGTGTCGTGTCCCAGAATTTTCTCTCAGAATTCGCCTAATGCAAAAGCAGATTCTTAGCTCACCACCCCCAAACTGAAGTGCGTTTGGGGCCCCGTTCGCTCCTAATGAACGGTCCGGTTGAGTGCTGTTCTGTCCCACCCATTCCGCAAAGAACGCGGAATGGATGGGGCACGGTGCTTAGTCGCGGGGTAGACGGCGTCCGTTCATCTCCGGATGTAACGCGCTGCCGCGAGTAAATCTGCTCAGAATGACAGTGCAATGATGTTAGGAATACTGGGGACAGGACACTGATTCCTCCGTGCCTTACTTTCGTTCTACACTCGCACGGAAGCGCCAGTTTTCTCAAGTCCCATTTGTGAGAGGCGGGAAAGCAGGTTGGATGACTTTGACTTTGCGCGGTCTGGCGGCTTGGCCCATACTACCCAGAATGAAGCGCTTGCTTGCAGCCGTTCTTGCGGTTCTCCTGCTGCCTCCTCTGGCGGGCGCGACGCTGGTGGTGCTGGTTCCCTCAGCGGATGGGCTGGTGGTGGCCGCGGATAGCCGCATCTCCATCCTGGGCGCACAGTGTGACGGTCAGTTCAAGATTGTGCGGCTGACGAAGCCCGCGCGTACGGTGGTGATGGTCACCGGCGACGCGCTGTTTGTTCAGCCGCCGGGGCCGCATGAGACGGACTTTTGCCATTACGTCGAGGCGGCGCCCCGCTTGCTGGATATTGCCGCAGTGGCGCGAGGGTATCTGGAACAAAACTCTGACTCCTCGAAGCCATCGCTGGAAGGGCTGGGGCAGGCTTGCGCGCAGGCTGCTGGGCGCTTCAGGCGGGGGCATCCGGATACGTTTCAGCCTTATGCGGGGAAGGAGATCTTCTCCGTCATCGTTGCCAGTTACGATCCCGGTTCGCGGGTGGCGACGATGCGGAATTTCGTTGTGAGGATCCACGCTGCTACGCATGAGATTCAGGCCGGGCGCTTTGCCGAGACAACTGTGAAACCTGAGGATCGGCGCGGAGTGTGGACCTATGGCGAAACTGGTTATGTGGACAGAAATGTCTATGCCGGATTTGGCAGGAAGTACCTTGCCGCGCCTACGCTCGACTTCATTCTGACGGCCAGGCCGGTGGGAGAGGTCCCAATGGGCGAGTCGGCGGCGGCCGCAGTGAACATCCTGCAGGCGGCCAGTACTACTACGCACACGGTTCCCGCGGCCAGCGGTATTGGCGGGCCTATCGAGGTTGTTCTGCTCGGACGGAAGGCCGAACCCGAGCAGATCGAGTGGGTTGCGCGGTAGCTCTTGCCCTTAGAGAGTTATCTGTTTAGTTGGTTACGGTGGAGATTTGAATTTGTACTTTCCCACCCTTGAATCAAAGAACGATTCAAGGATGGGGCACCCAGATGATTGCTCACATTCACATCCAAAACGCTCTACGCGGTCCAGCTTTTTGCACGGTTCACAGCTTGCTGCCAGCGTGCGCGGCGTTCGGCGCGCTCGCTGGCGTCCATCTGAGGCTCAAAGCGCTTGTCGCCTTCGCGCTTCGTCCGCAGCTCTTCGGGGCCGGCCCAGAATCCGGTTGCCAGGCCTGCCAGATAGGCCGCACCCAAGGCGGTGGTCTCGGTCACCTGGGGGCGAACCACCGGCACGCCTAAAACGTCGGCCTGGAACTGCATGAGCATGTCGTTGACCGAGGCGCCGCCGTCGACGCGGAGCGCGGCCAGGGGGGTTGTCTCGCTTTCGACGGCATCGAGCACGTCCGCCACCTGGAAGGCGATGCCTTCAAGAGCAGCGCGGGCAATGTGTCCGGGCTTGGTGCCGCGACCGAGGCCGATCAACATTCCGCTGGCGTGCGGATCCCAATGCGGCGCACCGAGGCCGACGAAGGCCGGCACGAACACGACGCCGCCTGAATCGGGCACGCTGGCTGCAAGCGCCTCCACCTCAGAGGAGGAGCCGATGAGCTTGAGGTTGTCCCGGAGCCACTGCACCACCGCGCCGCCGATAAAGATGCTGCCCTCGAAGGCGTATTCCAGGCGCTGCCGGGCGCTGGCCGCCAGGGTGGTAATCAGGCGGTGTTTGGAGCGCGCAAAGTCGGTCCCGATATTCTGGAGCAGGAAGCAGCCTGTTCCATATGTGTTTTTGGCTTCGCCCGCGCCCCAGCAGAGTTGCCCGAAGAGCGCCGCCTGCTGATCGCCGGCAATACCCGCAATCGCCACGCCGCCCAAGCCGAGCGTGGTGGTAACTTCGCCGACTATCTGGCTGGACCAGGCCACTTCCGGCAACATGCTTGCCGGGACGCCGAAGATCCTCAGCAGTTCCTCGTCCCACTCGCCCTTGACGATGTTGAAGAGCAGAGTGCGGGAGGCGTTGGTCATATCCGTCACGTGGCGCGACCCGCTGGTCAGGTGCCAGATGAGCCAGCTATCGACAGTTCCAAAGGCCAACTCGCCGCGTTCCGCCTGCGCCCGAGCGCCGGGCACATTGTCCAGAATCCAGGCCACCTTGGTTGCCGAAAAGTAGGGGTCCAGAACCAAGCCGGTCTTTGAGGACACCGTGTCTCCAACGCCACTCTGTTCAAGGGCGCTGCAGCGAGCCGCGGTGCGCCGGTCCTGCCAGACGATGGCGGGATGAATCGGCTTGCCGGTGGCCCGTTCCCACACGACGACCGTCTCGCGCTGGTTGGTGATCCCGATCGCTGCCACATCCCGCGGACGCGCGCCGATTTTGCCCAGCACCTCGACTGCGCAGGAAAGCTGGCTGGTGAGGATTTCAGTCGGGTCGTGCTCCACCCATCCGGCCTGCGGGTAGAACTGCTCAAACTCATGTTGCGCCGTGGCGGCAATAGTGCCGGCTTCGTCAAAGAGGATCGCGCGGGAACTTGTGGTTCCCTGGTCGAGAGCAAGAATGTATCCCATGATGTTCGTCCACCTTCGGCAACCAGTCAAACACGGAGGGCACTGTGGCGGCAAGGAGGCAGGAGCGGGAGGCGCTGCCGCCAACTGCAGCGCATCAGGCAGGTTCGCAGGCTGGGACGAGGACTCGCATTAAAGCACGATCTCCAGTATTCTAAGATGGATGCCCCCGTACGTTGGTGGCGAACTCAAGCAGGAGTCTTCCTATGACTGATACAACGAAGAAAGCCAAGGCCCCCGCAAAAACGTCCGCTAAACCCCGCAAGCCGGCAGCAAAGAAGGAAAAAGCCACTCAACCAGCCAAGGCAATGATGCCCTCGCGCGAGGAAATTGAGCAGCTTGCGCGTGCCTATTGGGCGCAGCGCGGCTACCAGGACGGCTACGCAGAGCAGGATTGGCTGCGTGCCGAGCAGGAATTGCTCCAAATGGCTTCCTAAGAACTCTCAGAGAATAAGATTTTCAAATCGGAATAACGGTATCCGGTAGTCTGCGGTCAACGATGGATTCAGGACATCCCTGCGGGTGGTTCCTGGTTCCAGGTTTCGTTGTCAGCATACTGCGCCGGGACTGGTTCCGACACATGAAGACAAGACTGCATAAGCTGCTATGCACGCACCTGCTTCTCGGCGTTCTCGAGCGTTTTCCGCTTTGGTGTTTACAGTGCAGATTTGAATTTTTGTTATCTCACCCATGAATCACAAAACGATTCATGGATGGGGCACCCAAATTACTGTTCACACTCGCACAGAAAACGCTCTAGCCGCTTAGCAGGTAGCGCGGCTTTCTGCCCGTGAGCAATCGCGCTCCATGGTCATGACGCAGTACGGCATTTTGGCCACCAGCCAAGCTGTTGCGTCGCCGGCCGGAGCCGCGGTGCTGGCGCGCGGCTGCAGGACTGTGGATCACAACGACCGTAATCGAGTGAATTGTGGCGTTAACGACCCGCGCGCGGCGGCGAAGCTGTTCCCGAGCAGGCGTCGTTGTAGGGCCTGCCCGGGGAATTGCGGCTGCTACTTGACCTCTCCGATAAAGACCTCGAACGGGCCAAGCTCGATCGAGGTGAGCGAAGCCGGCTCAGCCGCGCCCGGTGACTTGAGGAGAGTCTTGAGCTTGCCGGTTGATCCGGGAACTGCGAGGCTGACCGTCTGCGGATCGGCGGTGAAATTCGCGGCCACCACCACTGTCGGAGCGCCCGGTGCTTTGCGCAACCAGCTCAGCACCTTGGAGTTATCCGTATCCAGCATCACGTTATCGCCATGCGCAAATGCCAGATTCGTCTTCTTGAGGTGGATGAGGCTTTTGTACCAGGCAAACAGCGAGGCGGAGTCGCTTTTCTCGGCCTCAACGTTGACCGTGGTGGCATTCGGCGGAACCGGCAGCCAGGGTGTCCCCCTGGTAAAGCCGGAGTTCGCGGTCGCGTCCCACTGCATGGGCGTGCGCTCACCGTCGCGGCCCTTCTCCTCGATCTCGTCGCCATAATAGAAGAGCGCCGCGCCGCGGCTCGCGAACAGCACCGTTGAAAGCACGCGCTGGATGGCTTCGTCGTGGACTCCGTCGCCATAGCGCAGGTCGATCCGGGGGTTGTCGTGATTGTCAAACAGCAGCAGGGGCACATGCCCGCCGATCTGTGTCTCTACATCGGTCAGCTTTGAGCGAAAGGCGGCTATGTCCATCTTGTTGATCATGGCCACCTGCGTATCCATGGGAAGGTGGAACTCAGGCTTGCCTTTCGGCCCGTACATTTTGGCCAACTCGCCGATGTTGGGCAGGTAGGTTTCCCCGATCACCACCCGGGTACCGGGGTATGCGCCGGTGCTGAATTTGTCGACCGCCGCCCGCATCTCCTGCATCACGGGGTGAACGCCAGGCTGGTTATTGGTCTTGGTGTCGTCCAGTTGCGGGTCACCGTAGGCATTGATGACCGGATTGCCGTCCTTGTCTTTGACGATGCCTTCGTCGGTCATGGCCGGGTCTTCGTAGAGCGTTGTAATCGCGTCAAACCGGAATCCGCCGACACCGCGCTTGAGCCAGAAGGCCATGATGTCCTTGAAGGCCTCATGTACCTTGGGGTTATTCCAGTTCAGGTCTGGCTGCTGGATATAGAACTTGTGGTAGTAGTACTGGCGTGTGGTCTCGTCCCACTCCCAGGCCGAATGGCCAAAGTAGGACTGCCAGTTGTTGGGCGGGACGCCTTTGTCTGTGGCAGTTTGGCCCTTGCCGTCGCGCCAAACGTACCAGTCCCGGTACGCGTTGCTGCGTGAGGAGCGCGACTGCTGGAACCACTCGTGCTTGTCAGAGGAGTGGTTCATGACCATGTCCATCAGCACGCGGATATGGCGCTTGCCGGCCTCGGCGACAAGGCGGTCAAAATCCGCCAGAGTTCCGTACTGTGGGTCGATTTTCTTGTAATCGGAGATGTCGTAGCCGAAATCCACCAGCGGCGAGGGGAAGCAGGGGGTGAGCCAGATGGCGTCGACGCCCAGTTCCTTGAGGTAGTCCAGGCGCGCGGTGATGCCGTTCAGGTCGCCGATGCCGTCGCCGTTCGAGTCCTGAAAGCTGCGCGGATAGATCTCGTAGATGACGGCGTTCTTCCACCACTCGCGTGCGCTGGCCGGGGCGGCGGCTTGAAGTTTCGCCTGAGGCTTGTTTTCCGGCTTGGCGGGCGCGGATTGCCCAGCGGCTGCCAGTGTTCCTGCTCCCAGCAAAATGGCAAGGGCGCAGCTCTCGATCATTCTTGCGAGGGAATTCGTTGGGTGCATTGGGGTCTCCTCGGTCTTCTTCCGCCGCTCGTAGAGCTGGCAGCGGTGTAACTCAGCCAAACTATCACACTGCCATGTGGGTTCAGGCAAGTGGGCAGCAAATCTTCGGCGGGGATGAGAAATGACAAGGAGACGCCCGTATTCGTCCGGTAGACTGCGCGTTGTCAGGCTTTCCCCAGAGCATCGCTGACTAAATCCAACAGGAGGAACAAGATGACCAGACAATCTTTGAGCGTCTTTGCGAGTTTGTTTTTGCTCGCGGTGTCAACTCTGTGCGTAATGCCGTTGAATGCACAGATGGCCGAAGTAAAGGAGAAGCCGGCGATGTACTCGTATATCGCCAACTGGCAGATTCCGCGGGCGCATTGGGCGGAGATGGAAAAGTCGGCTGCGGGGCGCAACGCGATCCTGGAGAAGGCGCTGGCCGATGGGACCATTGTGGGCTATGGCGACGATATCAACCTGGTGCACACGGCCGAAGGGGAAACCCACGACAACTGGTGGTCGGCAATGTCGATAGCCGGGTTGGTGAAGGTGCTGGACAAGTTTTTTGCAGCGGACATTTCCGCCTCTCCGAATGCAGCCAGTCCTACAAAGCATTGGGACAGCATTTACGTGAGCCACTATTACAACTGGCGCTCGGGGGCTTTCAAGGACGGTTATGTCCACGTGTCAGCCTATAAGTTGAAGGCGGATGCGCCGGACGATGCGGTGGAGTCGCTAAGCAAACACATGATTGTGCCGGTGCTGGAGAAGATGCTGGCCGACAGCACCATTCTTGAATACGAGATCGACACAATGGCAATTCACACGGAGGCGCCCGGCACGTTTTCGATTGTTTATGTAACGCCCACTCCGGAAGGCCTGGATACGGTTCAGGCGGCAATTCGCGGATTAGTGAGTGATCATCCGCTGTCGGGCCAGGCATTTGGTTCCATGACAGACGACAACGGCCATCGCGACGAGTTATTGAAGGGAAGCGGCGTTTTCAAGTAGTTCCCGGAGGGATATTCTGATTCGCGGGCGGCAGGCCTCGAAGCGTGTCGCTCGCGGATGGGATCGGGTCATCGCTATTCATGAGATAGGCGGGATTGGGGGTTCGGTGTCGAAGGTTGCAAGAGGTTGTCTTATGGGGCTGCTAGCGGTTCTGATGCTGGTGGCAGCGATGTTGCCGGCGGCTGCGGGGCAGGCGCAGAAAGCAAGTGGCGCCCATGCGCAGGGGAAGCTTGCGCGGGCTGCGGACGTCACTTTTGAAAAGGGCTTTCATTCAAAGCTGCCGCCGCATATTTCCACACTGCTGGGCCTTTCCAAGGAAAAAGAGTGTGCGGTGATGCAGGGTGTGGTGCGGACGGGAGCGATGGTGCAGGGGTTTGACGTCTCAGTTGCGAACAAGAAGGACATTGTCATTTTTGTTGTGGGCGATACGGCTTCAAACGATCAGGATCTCTATTTGACCTCGCCCGACGGCACGCTGCGGAAAGTGGTTTCAGTGAAGGCGGGCGTGGGCCGCGCGGTGCGGATTACGGACCAAGAGCGGAAATCGTTCAACAAGGAAAAGCAGTTTTGGATAGATCGGCTGGCTCCGCCGGGGGCAGCGAATTGATGCGTGCCGGTTGATTGCCTGAGGGCCGCGGGCTAGCACGCAGACCCTTTAATCGCCCCGGCAGCATAGGCTGTCGGGAGATTGCCACCCACTCTTGATCCGGCAAGAAAGCAGTGGCATCTTCATCCCACCCATTTCCGCAAAAATACGCAGGAATGGATGGGGCGCCCGAACAGTATTCAGTTGCCGGATCAATTAGGTGAATGGAGCAAGAGCGCGATGATTACGGCTCATTCCTTGTTGCTTACGAGCGAGAACATGGCTCCTTGCGGGTCCTGGCCCTGGATGATCCAGCCTCCGCCGGGCACCTGATTCGGACCGTTCAAGACCTTTCCGCCGCCGGACTCAACACGCCGGATGGCGGCCTTGATTGAGTCGACATTGAAGTAGAAGTTCCAGCATGAGACAGGCATTTGCGGCATTTTGTTCATCATTCCGCCGTCGCCCATTTCCTTGTGGTCGCCTTCATCAAAGATGCGATAGACGCCCATGGGCCCCATGTCCATATCGGTGACCTTGGTCCATCCAAAGAGCTTGTTGTAGAAGTCGAACCCGGCCTCGAGGTCGGTTGTATAGAGCTCGTGCCAGCCGATGGTGCCGGGAGTCGGCGGGGCGGGCCGCTCCGGCGAGGGCATGGCCGGGTTGGGCGTGAAGACCACAATGGCGGCGCCCTGCGGGTCAGACAAGACGGCGAAACGAAGCATTCCGGGAACGTCTGTGGCGGGCTTCCACAATTTGCCGCCGGCTTCGACAATCTTTTCGATGTGAGCATCGACATCATCGACGGCGATGTAGCCTATCCAGCCGGTGTGTTGGGGCATGTGCAACATTCCGGCGATGCCCGCGCTGCCGAGGTTGAAGGTGGTGTAGGAGGGGCCGTCGGCGCCGGGCATCTCCTGGGTCGTCCAACCCACAACGTCAGAGTAAAACTTGCCTGCGGCATTCGTATCGCTGGTCATAAGTTCGTACCAGCCGAACTTTCCTTTGGGTGTAAACATAGCGAGTGTTCTCCTTTTTGGCGGATAGACCAGGGTGTCAGCGTGCAGTCGACTCGTAGTTGATATCAACTTAATCAGAGGTATGTCAATCCGTTCGCATGTTAATTTTGGCGCAGCGGATAGGCCGCATTCCCAGGTTCCAATGGCAGGACTGGAGCCCCACTTTTTGCAAAACCTCTTCTACTGCGGCTCCACCGGTTGCTGGGCCGGTTTGCCCTTCATGCGGTCAAAGTCGACGCCGAACTGGAGGTTCTCGCGAGTGCCGCTGATGTGGATGGGAATCTGCATTCCGGCGCCATCCTTTTTGAAGTAGCGGTCCACAGGCTTGAGGAGCAATCCCTTCCATCCGCCCACCATCTGCGACACCGTGGCGTCAGTTCTGGCCGTACCGGCAAAACTCAGCGCGCCGGCCTCGACGCCGTATGTACCCTGCAACTCAATCACCGCGCCGGGCACCGAGTACTTGAGCCTCGGCAGCGTAACCACGCCGCCACCCATCTGGAAATCCCCCTCCATGGTCGATCGGGTCTCTGATCCGCCATCGCCCTTCGCGTCCTTGGGCCGCCCCTGCCCGCGCAGGCTAAGTTCCCCGATACGCTCCTGAATTTTGGCACTGGCGAACCGGGCGTCGTCCAAATTGAAGGTGCCGGCAAGGCGCAGCCTCTCATGGACCGGCGCAGGTCCCGGCGGAATGTGCAACCTGGCTTTGAGGGTTACCGCTCCGGTGAGTAGCGGCGCGTCCGAGCGGCTGGCAAGGCGTAGAAAATCCTCAATCCGCCCACGGTCTACATTCACCGTGAGGGCAATGTCGTGGCCAAGACTCTGTGGCCTCCCGGCGGCATCCTTTGCCATGACGCGTACGACCTGACCTTGCGCGGTAAAGTGCGAGTGGCCCAGCGTCGCTTCCACTGGCTGCAGCCATGTGTCCCCATTGGTCCCGTCGACCAGGGCATGAAACCTGGTGTGGAGCGCAAGCGGCTTATCAAAGGACTTCAGCCGGAAATCCGGCGTATCCGTCTCCCCATTCGCCACCAGGTTGCGCAGGGTTCCCTCGTAGTGGCCGGTCGAGCTGAGAATTCCAGCGATGCCCTTGAAACCGCCCAGGTCGGCATGATCGAAGCTGTAGTCACCCTTGAGCGCACTTTCGCCCGGATCGTCCACCAGCCACGGTCCGAAGCTTCCGGTTGAGTGGATGATCCCGACAGGCCGCGGATTGGTTAGCTCGGCGTCGAAGTTCATCATCCCGCCGGAGCCGATTCTCGTCAGCTTGAGGTGCGCAATCGCGAATTGCAGGGGCAGCTTGCCCGGCTTGCTTGTTTCCAGCGTCAGGTTCGCGTTGCTGCACTCGATACTGTCC
>Ga0118677_10012505_pt1 | contig 12435 bp, 2 predicted proteins | sample AliMusrvi5mmetaG_FD_86154 | JGI IMG/M metagenome (GOLD analysis project Ga0118677, IMG submission 86154)
GCAAATGTTAGGGGCGTCGGAGGCCCGGGGTATTCGTCGCTGACGCGCCTCAACCCCGGGCTAATGGCTGCAATCCCTCCGGGATGAAGACACGGGCGAGTTGCCGTTTTGCCGTAAATTCAGGGAATCCAACTTGCTCCCAAATTTGGCTCTATTGAGGTCGAACACTGAGTTCTAAAGCTTGGCGACCGGGCAAAGATGCCCGCGCCATCGTGGTCCGGGCATCTTGCCCGGATTCAAATGCCGTTGGAGAGGATGAAACGCAAATATAGATGACTGAGCGGCATTCGCTCAAGGCGTCTGAGTCACCTTGAGGCGGATGAAGTTTTTCACTGGGGTGCCCGGGGTGAAGGTGTAGGAGATGGTGGTCGAGTTATTCGTATAAGCAGGTCCCGAGGGAACTTCCGTCCAGAGAACGGTGTCGCCGAGGTCGCTGGATTGCACGATGGAGTAAGTAAGGCCGTTGACGCCGGGGCGCTTGGTGAAGCTGAGGGTGTTGGCGGTGAAGGTACCGATCATCGAATTGCGCACCGTTGGATCTTGGCCGGCAATGGCGTATTTCAGCAGGTTGCTAACGCCGTCGTTCGTGGGGTCGTCATTGGGACCTTGCTTGCTCAGCGGGACTGTGCCGTTGGCGAAGGATCCATTGATCCACGAGGCAAACCCGGGCGGGTTGGAGATGACCGTCAGCGTGCCGGTGCCGGTGATTTGAGGGATCACGATATTGCCTGCTCCGTAAACGCCGGCGGCCATCTGGGTGGTGCCGATGAACAACTTGTCCACGATGTCTGTGCCCGTATAGGTTAGGTTAAGAAAAGCGCCGCTATCTGCAATGGTCACGGTGGAAGCGTCGTTGCCGGAGTTGACGTTGGTCGGTGCTGCGGAATTGCTCAGGGTGAGCGTGCCGGTATTGACGGTGGTGTTGCCGCTGTAGGTGTTAGCGCCGCTCAGGATCAAGGTGCCCGTGCCGATTTTGGTCACACTGCCAGTGCCGGAAAGCACGCCGCTATAAGTCGTGCTTGAGTTGTTGTTGCCGACCCGCAGAGCAACAGCCACAGAACCGGTGTCCTGCAGGCTCAAATTCTGGGCTCCTTTCAAACCGCCCAGTGTGAACGTGCCGATACCCGTGCCAAAGGCCACACCATTGGCCACATTCATACTCACCGAGCTGTTTTGAAGCGCCAGCCCGTTCGCCAGATTCAGTTTGGGACCCGTCCCGGCGGCAGTCACGTTCGTGTCGCCACTGAACGTGTTGGCGGCCTGCAGGACGAGGGTGCCAGTGGCGCTGCCCTGAGTGGTAAAGCCGTAGCCCGACCCGCCATCGCTAATCACCCCGCCGATGTAGCCAAGGGAGCCACCGGAATTGTTTCCGATCGTGGAGTTTGCACTGAGGATCACCGGGCCATTTTGATGGTTGTTATTTTCGACGCGCAGTTGTCCCATATTTTCGCCGTCATCAGTCGTGCCGTTCAGTTGAACCGTTGCGCTCAAAGTCGTAGAGCCAAGCCAGCCCAAATACAGCGTCGTGCCATTTTCAACGATGATTTTGGCTGCAGAGGTCGGGCTCACGAAGGGGGATTGGACGAGCAGCCTGCCGCCGGCACCGCTGATGTCCAAAACGCCAGTGTACCCGCTCAGATTATAGTTACAGGTATTTTGGTTTGCAACACCTCCGCTGAGGATCACGTTTAACGCGCCAGCACCGGTCACGCTGACTGTCGGCGTAGTCGCTGTAGCCGCTCCCAGGCTGGACAGATTGACGGTCGTTCCGCTGTTAATCGCCAAGGTGCCGGTCGTGGGTTGCGTCGTGAAGCCGGAGAAGGTGAGCGCGCCGCTCGAGACCGTCGTGCCACCGGTGTAGGTGTTGACGCCCGACAGGATGAGAGTGCCCGCACCAATCTTGGTCAAGCCGCCCGAAGTGCTGGCTCCCACCGTGGCGGTGGCCGTGCCGGTGGTGATGTTGGTTCCGCCAGCGGTGGTGCCGCCGACCAGCGTCACCGTGGGCGCGGTGGCATAGCCCGTACCGGGGTTGGTGACGAGGATACCGGTCAGGTTGCCGCTGCCGTCAATTTGGGCAACGGCGGTGGCGTCGTTATTGCCGCCGACAATCTTCACATAGGGTGCCGTGATAAAGCCGGTGGCACCCGTCGCCGTGATGCCCGTGACTTGACCGCCAGTCGGTGCCACAAGTGCGGCCGCGATGGTGATCGACTGGCCGTTGCTGTCGATGGTCGCTCCACCGCTGCGGACAAACGCGCCCGAGCCAGCCGCCGTGCCCGCCGCAATGGCGGCGAAGAAGCCAGTTTGCGCGGCTGCACCGCCGTATTGGAGAGTGCCGCCGTTGAAGTTGAACTGCGCAATACCGGTGCCAGTGGCTACTCCTCCGAGAGTATTCACCAGATTCGCAGTGAGCGTTCCGCCGAGGAGATTGACGATCCCCTGGCTGGTGGAGGCATTGGCAACAATGCTAAAGTTCTTGGCGCCGACATTGAAGGTGCCGCCGGTGTTGCCGCCGCCGAGGTTGGCCCCGAAATTCATCTCGAAACGCCCGCCGGCGTAGGTCCCGGTAGTATTTCCCAGGCTGCTTAAGTCGAGCGTGCCGCCGGCGATGGTGGCGACGCCGGTGTTGCTTGCCGCGGTACGGCCGCCGATGAAATAGTTGGTGAACGTGGCCTTCGCTCCGTTGAGGACCGTAAAGAGTCCGACGCTGTTGGTCCCAGTGGTCACACCCGTAGGCTGATCAGCCCCGCCGACGTTGATGCGCGTGGCGGTAAGTGTGCCACCGGTCATGGTGTAGGCACCGAAGCCGCCGGAAGCCCCCGTGCTTCCACCGGGTGTGGTATCTGCATTGCCGATGTTTAAGATGTTGGAGGTGTCGGCACCGGTAAAGGTGACGCTCCCGCCGGTCTGGACCATTGCGGCAGAAGCATTGGCTGCATTTCCGACGAGGATACCAAAACCTTGGGTCTGAGCAGCGGTCAATGTGCCGCCGAATGTCAGGGTGCCGCCGTTGGCGATCAGTTGCTTGGTGGTAGATAGATCGACGCTTCCGTTGATGGCCAAATTGCCAGCCCCGATTTTGGTCAGGCTGGTTCCGCCGAGAGAGAGGCTGCCGCCCGTCGTCAGGGTCCCGCTGTTGACTGCGACGATGCGGTTCGCATTCGTCGTGATGGCTCCGGTGCCGAGGTTCAGTGACTGAGTGCCGATGAACGTGAAGTCGCCATTCCAGTTCTGCGCATTGTTGGTGCCAAGCGTGATGCCCGCCACCGTGCAGTCGAGCGACCCGCCGGCGATCGTGAGCGCGCCGGTGCCAATGGCGGACGAGGTCGCCGTGCCCAAGGCACCGTTGTTCAGCACCAGGGTGCCCGCGCCGAGGGTCGTCACGCCACTGTAGGTGTTGGCTCCTGCCAGTGTTGCCGGGCCAGCCCCCAGCTTAGTTAGGGACGAGACTGAGGTGTTGTCGGCGATGACGGAATTGATCGTCAGGCCGTTGCTGGTGTAGTTGATGAGTGCCAGATCGCCACCTGAGGTGGCCGTGCTCAGAGTGCCGTTGTTGGTCCCGGTGCCGATGGTCAGAGCGCCGGCGCCGGTGCCGACAAGGATGCCATTGGTACGGAGCGTCTGGCCGGCCGGGTCGATCATGGCCGCACTGTTGCCGCCGCTGTTGCTTTGGTTGAGCGTGTTGATCGTGGTCGTGGCGGAGCCGAGCAAGATACTGTTCGTGCCGCTGCCTTCGACGATGCGAACGTTGGAGGCCGCAGCGTCGTTGATGGTGCCGGCCGTCTGTCGCTGCACGTCTGCATAGGCGGTGTAGGCGACGATCAGGCCAGTAGCCGGGCTGCTGGCATTCACTGCCAAATCAGTCCCGCCCACCGTCGCCCATGATCCGAGGAAGCCGAGGGCATTATTGACGTTGCTGGTGGTGGCGATATTGGAAGCGCCGAAGTCGATGGAGGCACCGGCACCGACCGTGATGGCGCCCATCTGCAATACGGAGGAGCCCGGGCTGCTGCGCGTCACCCGGGAAACCGTGCTGGGCGCGAGCGTGGTCGAGGCCACGACTTCCGTGTGCGAGCCGCTTTTGAGATCGAGGGTGCCGCCGGCCAGCGTCAGGACGGCCAGGTCGTTGATCTTGCTGGTGTTGTTGTTGGTATAGTCCAACTGCAGCGTCCCGCCGTTGACGCTGATGGCGCTATTGCCCGTCGGATTGCCGGAAATGACGAGCGTGCCGGCGCTGACGCTCGTGGTGCCGGTGTAGGTGTTGACTCCAGACAACTCGAGGCTGCCCGAGCCCACCTTGTTTACTGAAAGCTTGTTGGCACCTCCGTATTGATTGTCCTTCATCAGACCGCTGAACGTGGTCGACGTGCCCAGCGCTCCCACCTCGAGGGTCGTACTGATGGTATTATTGCTGACGGAGCCGGTCCCGCTCAAAGCGCCCATGCGGACTAGGTTTACCCCGGTCGCGCCAGTATAAACGAAGCTGTTTGCGTTCTGATTGTTGATGACCCAGTTGCAGCCAGAACCGTCGAACGTCGTGCCGGATGGCGGATTAAGTTGGTAAAAAATGTAGTCGAATCCGGTATCGATCGTAACCGTTCCGGTGAACCCATTCAAACTGGCTGGTTTGAAAACCGGGGTCGTGACTGCAGCGGCGCTGGCAGCGGAAAGATTCACCGTTCCGGTCCCCGTGACGGCATTGATGAAGGTATTACCGGTTGCCCCGTAATTGACGGTCAAGGAGCCGCCGTTGACCGTCACCGTGCCAGTGCCGAGGCCGTTGATGTTGCTGGCAAGCTGGGTGACTTGCAGCATGGTGGCATTGAGGATCGTGCCGCCGCTGTAGGTGTTCGCCCCGCTCAGGGTGAGTGCGCCGCTGCCGGTATCCTTCACGAGTGTGCCCGCGCCGCTGATGATGCCGGAAAGGGTCTGGGCGGCGCTGCTGCCGTATTCAAAGGTGGAACTCGCGGCGATGGATACGGTGCCAGCATAAGCGCCGGCCCCCAGTTGGCCCGCCCCGCCGAGTTGCAGCGTGCCGCCGGAAATGGCGACGGGACCATGGAACGTGTTGATTCCGCGCAACGTCCAGGTACTGGTGTTGGACTTGGTCACGCGGGTATCGCCGTTGCCCACGGAAGCGTAGCCGGCATTGTCTGAAATGACACCGTTGATCGCGTTGCCGGTGCTGGTGCCGTCGAGGGTGAGCGTGTCATAGTGGCCGGTTACTGTGCCAGACTCCTGATTCGTGACGGCACCGGTGATGACCACCGAGGTGCTCGTTGGGTTGAGCGTCGTATTGTTGCCGGTCAGCCCCGACAGGCCCAGACTGCTGTAGCTTTGCAGATAGCCATTGGCGGCGGTGAAGCTGATCGCGCTGTTAAAAGTGTTCAACGCGGTGCCGTTGTTGAGCGCGCCAAAGGCCACGGTGTTGCCGGTGTTGGCGCTGCCGTTATTGCCCACATTGATGGTGGGCGAGCCCGCCGCCGAGAGGGTGATACTATTGCCAGGCGCGATTGTCCCATTGCTGCCGGTGCCGTCGTCGAGATACTGGAAGGTGACTGCCCCGAGATTGACCGCTGAGCCGCTCGGCAGGGATCCGGCACCTTGCAGTTGCAAGATGCCGGCGTTGACGCTGGTGCTGCCGGAGTAGTTACTGGTGCCGGAGAGGGTCAGTGTGTTCGCGCCGAGTTTGACCAGGCCATAGGTGGAAGCCGTGTTGGAAACATAGGTAAAATTGCCCGCCGTGGTGTCGATGCCAATATTGGCAAGGGGATTCATGATCACGTTGGTGACGGAATTGGCAAACAGACTGTTGAGATACGTGGAAGTGAAATAGCTTCCCGAAGCGCCGACGCCAAACGCCAGCGTGGCCCCCGCAGCGACCGTCGTGTTTCCAGTGGCTGGCTGAGCGGCGGTCGTCAGGTAGGTCAGCGTGCCGGCGTTGACTGCAGTGCCGCCGGAGTAGGTGTTGCTGCCAGAGAGAGTCAGCGTGCCCGCGCCAGCCTTGCTCAGGGAGTAAGCGCCGCCAATGGCACCACTCACCGACAAGTTGTTTGCGGCAACGGTGACCAGGCGGTTGGCGCCCAGCGTGACGGCACCCGTGCCGAGATCGAGATTCTGGGTTCCGGCAAACGTGAAGTCGGCGTTCCAGGCCTGCGCGTTGTTGTTCGCGTTGACGAGGTTCGCGACCGTGCTGTCGAGGTTGCCGCCGGTGAACGTGAGCGTTCCGCTGCCCAGAGCGCCGGCATTGCTGAGTTGCAAGGTGCCGGCTGCGAGAGTTGTACCGCCGCTGTAGGTATTGACTGCGGAAAGAGTGAGCGTGCCGGCACCGTTCTTGGTCAGGCCACCACTGGTGTTGGCCGCTGACGTGAGAGCCCCGAGCGTGGCGGCGGTAACACCGTTGCCACCGCCGATCAATGAAACCGCCGGAGCCGTGTAGTTGTTGCCCGGATTGGTAATGGTGATGCTGTCGATCTTCAACGTGCCGTTGCCGGTGGCATCGGCCACCATGTTGGCGATGGCGGTGGCTCCGAAGCCGGAGCCGCTGTCGGTGATGGAAACGGCGGGTGCTCCGATGTAACCGGACCCGCCGTTGGTGACGGGAATGGTGGCCACGCCGTTGCCCGTCGGGGCGATCAGGGGCGCGGCGATGGTAACCCCAACACCATTGGTATCGATGAGCGCGCCGCCGCTGAAGGAACCGAATGCGCCGTTGACATAAACGCCGGTTAGTGCCGGGAGGAAGGCGGCCTGAGCGCTGGCAGCCTTGAGTGTGCCACCGGCGAAGTTCAGATAGCTGGTGCCTGACGTATTCGCGATGGTTGTTGTGGTAAGTGTCCCGGCATCAAGGTTGACGATGCCAGTCCCCGTCCAGGTGCCAGCGCCGTACTGCACAATCTTTCCCGTGTTGTCGATGATGCCACCTGTCAGGTTCAACTCTGCGCGACCCACACCCTGCCAGCCGATGCCGATGTTATTATTGGCCGCGTTGTGGTTCAGGGTGCCGCCCGTGGCGACCGTGAGCGTTCCGATGGTTCCGGGACTGGTCCCGTAGCGGGAAAGAATCACATAAGAACTGGAGGTCACGGTGCCTCCAGAGATCAATCCCACGCCCACGCCGTTCTGAGCAGCAACGTTTTGCCCGCCGAACTGGAGCCGGTTGGTGTTGACCGTGCCGCCGGTCATCCCGAAATAGCCATAGCCACCCGTGCTTGGCCCGGCGCCGAAGGTAAAGCCGATTTCATTGTCCGCACCGCCCGTGTAGGTTCCGGATTTCATGTAAACTGCGCCTGCCGCACCGGTAGTGGTGCCTGCATAGAGCCAATGGGTGGTCACGTTACCCTGGATATCCAAGACCGAGTTTCCGTTGGCGGTGTTCGCAACAACGATGTCGTTCGTGGCGTTTGTCATGTTGATCGACCCCGTGACCGTCAGCTTGCCTCCCGTCACAGTGGTGGCGCCGGTATAGGTATTCGCTCCCGCGAGCGTCAGCGTGCCGGTGCCTAACTTGGTCAAGCCCAAGCTGGTGCCCACATTGGCGATGGCGTTGCTATAACTGAGCGAGCCGCCGGCATTGGTGGTGTCGATGCCAATCGCCACAGCGCCAGAGTAAGTCACCGTCGAGCCGGACTGGCCTCCGAGTCCTGCCAGCAATCCGCCGATGGAACCATTGCCGGAGGTGGCACTGGTGAATTCGCCACTGCCGCCGGCGTTCACGGCCAGCGTCGCGCCCGTCCCGACAGCCACAACACCCGTGGCAGGCATCGCCGTGATTTTGGGGAACAGCAGGGTGCCGGCACCGATGATGGTGCCGCCAGTGTACGTGTTCGTGCCGGTGAGGGTCAACGTGTTCGTGCCGAGTTTGACCAGGCCCCTCGTGGTGATACTGGTGGCATAGGTGAAGTCGCCCGCTGTGGTGTCGATGCCAACATTGGAAGTGGGATTCATGCTCACGCCTGGAAGACTATTGGCAAACAGACTGTCCACGTTCGCAGATGTAAAATAGTTGCCCGAAGTGCTGACGCCAAGCCCCAGCGCGGCCAGCGCGGCCACCGTCGTGGTCCCCGTGGCGGGCTTGGCAACGGTCGTCTGGTAGCTCAGCGCGCCAGCGTTGACCGTGGTGCCGCCGGAGTAGGTGTTGGCGCCGTTGAGGTACAGTGTGCCAGCGCCGACCTTGGTGAGGGCAAAGGCTCCGCCGACAACGCCGGAAATACTGATGTTGCCAGCACCGCCGAAGGAGGTGGCGCTTTGCATGGCGAGAGTGCCGGTGCCAAACGTCAGGGTGGAGTTCGTCCCCGCAGAGCTGTTAATCAGTGCCCCGCCGCTGCTGATTCCGGTGCCGTTGAGGTACAATGTTCCTCCCGCACCATTCCAGTTCTGATTCTTCCCGTTGAGATCCAGGACACCTCCGCTGCTCACGGTCAAATTTGCGCCGCCATACCACTGGTAGTCGCCCGTGCCGCCCAACTGAATCGTGCCTCCGGCTCCAGCGGTGGAAGCTGCGCCCAATGCATGGACGCCGGTCGTGCTCGTCTTGCCTAGAACCACGGTGCCGCCGGTGACGTTGATGGATGTAGAGACGTTATCCCCCGTGCCGCCGAGGGTCAAGGTGCCTGTTCCACTCTTGTTGATGACCGTGCCGCCAGTCGCCAACGAGAAAGTCATGTTGCCAGTACCGCCGACGCTGAAGTTTCCTCCGGTAATCGTGCCGGTGATCGAGGCGGCGGTGGCGCTGGTATTGGTCAGCGTGCCGGCGTTGGCTCCGAAGGGCTCGGCAATGGACAGGCCATTGAGATCGAGGGTGGCTCCGCTTGAAATGATCGTGTTTCCGGCGGCGGTGCCCAAGGCGCTGGCATTGCCGATCTTCAATGTGCCGGCGGAGATGGTGGTGGCACCGGTGTAGGTGTTGACTCCATTGAGGATCAAGATGCCGGTGCCGGACTTGGTCAGGCTCGTGTTCGCCCCAGCGAGGATGCTGCCGATGGTGGCCGTGGCCGTGGCGTTGCCGACGTTGATGGTCGAGGCAGCCCCAAGCGTGATGGTTCCGCCGGATAAGACCACGGCGGTCGTCTGACCGGAGCCGAACGTGATGCTGGTGGCGGTGACGGTGCCTACGCCCACTGCAGAAGCGGCAGCGCCAAGGGCAGCGGATGCGGTGCCGAAGTTCACAGCATCGCCAACAAGAGTGGTCGTGACCGCGGAATGCGGAGTGCTACCGTCTGCTGTCACCGTCCAATATGCGTTCGTGCCCCAAGTGCCGGCGGTGTTGCCGAAACCGGTGGTGGTGCTGTCGGTATCCCAATAGTAAGTGGTCGCTTGCGCGGTGGGCGCGGCGAGGTGGGCAAACAGTGCCGCGAGGGCGCTGGCGAGTGGAAACGAGAGGCGGGCGGTGGCAAGGATGCGGTGTTGTTTCATGGGGGTGTTTTTTTAGGAGAGATACGTTATATTTTTGGAATAGCTAAAATAGGTCAGGCCTCCGTTTCGTTGCTGACTCGTGAGGCTCATCCTCGCGAATGCCAGCGGGTTTGTGGGTGGCGAGTTCTGAACCCCGTAAATCCGTTGGAATTCAGCACTTCTGGCTAACGTGAAGACACCTAGTTCTTGGATCTCCGGTCGGCAAGGAATTTTTTCAGGATTTTTTCAGGATTCTTTCAGGTGGCGGCGAATAAATCAGCCGTCCACCTTGAAATTTGCGGAATAGGGGAGAAGGTCGATCTGTGAAATTGTGTCGCAACCCGCGCATAGCTGCACGCGTGATCACCCCCTCAACGATCTGCTAGATCGCCCGCGTCTGTCCCTCGAGCCCATCGCCACAACGGCCCTCAACAGTCATAAGATTTTCTCTGCTCCACACAGCGACCCGGGGAGGCTAGCAACCCGGCTCACGGAGTCGCCGCAGGTGCTGCTTCCGTCTGTGGTACGATCAACGCCCGCGGCGGCACGGCTTTCGCAGGTGGGGTCGCGGGTGGGGGCGGATTGCCGCCCGGTGCCTTGCGGGTGGCGACCATCAGGGTGGACTCGCCGGCGTGGTGGCGATAGCCGATGCCAAACTCCAACGGCTCGGGATGGGTCGTGCGATAGGCTTCCGCTAGCTTGGGTTGATTGCAATTTTTGAATAACGAGATGGGGCCGGGGTAAGCACCGAAGTAGCGCATTTGCCAGACGTCGGGCGTGAAAAAGGACACCGGGATGCCAGAGTCGTCCTGCACCAAGGTGCCGATGTTCTCCAACAGAAACCCGCGGATCGTCGAGAAATTGCTTTCATGCATCAGGTAGGAGGCCGACTTCACACACCCGTTACCTGGAGCCAGTGTCTTGCAGAATTTAAGAAACCCGCTTTTCTTCAGCCCACCGTCGGAAATGTCGGTGCAAAAATAGTAAAGCGTGTGCTTAGTATCGGTGCCGGGCGCCAGGAAATGGATACACACACCCGGTGCCGACGATTTTCCGTTGCGGTCGGGTTGCGGCGTGAGGACGCCGGCCTCGTCCAGGCTAACGTAGCTCACGTCGGTTAGATTGAGTCCTGAGCGTGCCAGGAAGATATACAATACCGGCAGGGTGCCGCTGAGGCTGTGGTTCTGAAAGTCGTCCTTCATCTGCTTGGTGATGAAGAAGCTATAACTCATCACCGAATTGAGCGACTCCTGCAGCGCATGCAACTCACCGCCTAACACTTTCGGTGTTAGCTTGGCCACATCCGGGATAGCGCCGGTGGGCTCCATGCCGCAGAGCACATAAGTGGAGGCCTGCGGAAAAAAGGTGTCGGCGTAGAGGAAATCCGGCCCGCTGAACATATAGAACGCAGTGCCCTTGGCCGCGTAGGCTTCGGAAATGTTCGTTTCAGCCCACGCACGCACTTTTGAGAGCTGGGACTTCTCCAAGCGCGCCCAGGCAGTATCAAAAAATTTTGCGTGTTGCTGCCACGCGCTTTCCTTTGTCAACGCCACCATGACCGGGTCGGCTGACGGTGCGAGCCCGGCGAGTAGGCGGGCGGTGTCGTTGGTGGGATTGGCCACCACGGGTGGTGGGGGAATGGGTGCGGTGTCTTGGGCCAGCGCACCTGCGCTCAGCAGGCAGGCGAGGAGGGGGAAAGCGAAAAATGTGTGATTGCGGTTCATGGTGGCGGGGGTGGGGCTGCCGCTGAACATGGATTTTTTTTCGCGGAAAGCAAGTAGAGGATGAGGCCCAGCCCCGCAGTGCCCAATCCGATGAGCGATTCAACGGGCTTGAAGCGAACGACGTACCACAACATCCATGCCGACACCGCAAGAAATATCAGCGGAGTGACCGGGTAGCCCCATGTCCGGTAGGGCCGCGCAAGCTCGGGCCGCGTACGCCGCAGAACAAACACGCCCAGCACCGTTAGGAATGCACACAACTGCAACACCAGCATCGCGCATGTGCCCACCTGCTCGAAACTCGAGGTTAGCAAAAATAGGTTGACAAGCGCGAATTGGGCCAAGGTTGCACGCACTGGCGTGCCTTGTCGGCTGCGACCGGCCAACCAGCGCAAGCCCCGCAGGTCTTCACCCATCACCACCATCACCCGCGGCCCGATCCACATCATCGCGCTGATCGTTGAGACCAGTCCCACACAAATGAGTCCAGCCATGATCCGGGTGCCCGCCGTGCCGAACAAGTATGGCCCGGCGGTTAGGGCGACTTCCACCTTGCCCGCCATTTCCGCTAGCGGCGTGCTGCGCACAAACACCGCGTTGACCGCCAGATATAAGCCCATCACCACCAAGGTCCCGAGACCCACCGATAGGGGAATCATGCGTGATGGATTGCGCAACTCTCCTGCAATATACGTCGAGGCATTCCACCCCGAATACGAGAACATCACCCACACCAGGCTCACCGCAAACGGCCCGCTAACAACCAGCGCAGCGTCCCCATGTTGCGGCAGAAATGTCACCGCGTGGGTCGATGCCGCAAAACACCCCATCACAATGACGCCGACCATCAGCACCACTTTCAGCAGCGTGGAGGCATTTTGAAAACGGCTGCCCAGCTTGGTATCACCTAACAGCAGTGGTGTGGCCAGCCAAACCACTGCCAGCGAGGCTGCCAGCGGCGGTACCCCGGGCCACACTCCGGTGAGGTATTTGCCAAACGCCATCGCCGCCATCGCCACGGGTGCGGCGAAACCTGCCGTGGCTGATACCCAGCCCGCCATGAAGCCCAGCGATGGATGATAGATCGTGCCCAAAAAATGATACTCTCCGCCGGAGCGTGGCAGGGCAGTGGCCAATTCTGCATAGCACAGCGCCCCACATAGCGCGCAAACGCCCCCGACCAGCCACAACATCAAAATCGCAAATCCGCTGGGCAAGTCGCCCACCTGGAACCCGAGGCTGGTGAAAATGCCCGTGCCAATCATGTTGGCGACTACGATCGAGGTGGCGGTGAGGCCGCTTATGCGGCGGGTGGGTG
>Ga0118677_10012506_pt1 | contig 12434 bp, 8 predicted proteins | sample AliMusrvi5mmetaG_FD_86154 | JGI IMG/M metagenome (GOLD analysis project Ga0118677, IMG submission 86154)
GGCTGTTGGGGGTGGCGTGTGCCGGCAACCGGTTCGAGCCGATCGCGGTGGCGGTGGTGGTGGCATTATTGGCGCATTGTGTGACGGGATGCGGCAATCGCGGCGCGGGCTGGCGCGTGGCCACCTGCCTGTTGTTCTTCCTGTGCCCGACCCTGCATCCCTACGCGCTGGTGCTGGGCGGAATCATTCTCGGCTTTGATTGCCTGTCGCACGGCCGGCGGCACGGCGGGGATTGCGTGCTGCGCGCGGGCGCCTTCGCTCTCGGCTGCCTCGCGGTGATCGCATGGTTTGTCATCCAGCCTGATGCGTTGCGGCAGTTCACCGCCAACCTCGCGATACAAAAGTCGTTCTATCATGACTGGAACTCGGTGTGGGACGGCCTTGGCAACTACCGGCTCGGTGGCGGATGGATGTTGTGGCTAGCCGGCCTGGCCGCAGCGGGCCTGCTCATGGCGGGCTGGAATTCCGCAAGAAACGCCAGCCAACTGCCGCTCTCTCCGGCATTGCGTTTTCTCGCCCCGGCGCTCCTGATCGCGGTGATCACCATTCATACCGTGACCCGCTGCGAGAATTTCCACTATCTCGCATTCGGCACGCCGTTTGTTGTGATTATGGTCTGCGTGCTTGCAGCCCGGATCGTCCATGGCCCGGCTTCCGCACGCCACCCGGATCCCGGCGGCACGAATTGCGGATTCCGGTCGATGCTCCGTTGGCTTTCCGCCGCCGTGTTAGGAATCCTCGTGCTGGTTCATGCGACAATTCTCCCATTCCGCGTGCTGCAGTTCGTCCGTGCGGGGTGCCCCGATATCAACGCGGAAATATCCTCGGTGTTAGACAGGATTCCCGCCAACCGCGCGGTTTTCATCCCGCATTTGATGTGGCCTGCCGCCACGCACGACCGCACCCATGAGATTTGCTGGTTCACCTTCCCGGTCGCTTCGCCCCGCCAGGTCCGCGCGCACTACGAGCGTCTCGCCTATGCCAAGGCCAAACCCGGCGATATCCTCATCGTCGACAACCTGGGTGCCGCCGGACCCGACCTGTTCGGCCTCTATCCGACATTTCCACTGCTGCCACCCGACCCCGCGCGGTGGAAACTAACCGACACGACCAAGCACCTGTACCACGGCAGCGTGACCTGGGGGCTGGATCTGTCGGTTTACGAGTTTGGGGGGCATGAATAATTCCGAATATCCAATACCTCCGATGATTCCGAGATCCTAACACCCCCCTCCCCCCCTCCGGTCCGGCCACCGGCTCTTGCAACGGCCATCACCCGAAAAGCAAATTCCTAACATCAAAAACCAATAAAATGAAACAACCCCCATTATTACTGAATCTGAGCCTGTCGGTTTCCATGTGGGCGCTGGCCTTGCAGTCGGCCCCGGCGATGGAAACTCTGGGCGCGGGCAACACGAGCCTGCTCGGAGGCGATCTGACGGATCCGACGGATTCCGTCGAATTGTCGATGGACCCGGGACAAGGCAAGCCGCAAGCGGAAATGATTCCCAAGAACGCGACGTGGGTGAATATGACCTGCTGGCCTGCTAACAATAAACCCGGCGAGCCCCCGCATCAGAAGCACCCGTATCAGAGTTGGGTGGGCACGCCGGCAGTGTCGGTCTTCCTGAACGATCCGGATAACAAGAAGTGGTATGTGTCCTACCACGACGGCGGCTACGGCGGTCCGACGGAGGCGGCTCCGTATCACATCGCTGTCCAGTTGGCGCACCCCTATCGGCTTACGCATTTCACGATATCCACCAGCGCCGACAAGCCCGATCGCGACCCCAAGGTTTGGGCCATCCAAGGCTCCAACACCGGCAAGGACGGCGACTGGACGGACATTTACCGTTGCAACGCCACCAGCCGGGACGACAGTCCATTCCGGGTCTACCCCCGCAATGAAACGTTGCTCTACACGGCGTTCACGTCGGACCAGATGGCGAAGGTGGTTGCGCCAGGGGATTTGAAAAAACTCATGGCCAAACTGAAGGATAAGACTATCAAGAAGGCCGACTTTGTCCTTCCGGCCATACCCTACACATGGTTCCGTTTCATGAGCACGGCGGCCTTTAACGGCAACACGATGGACATATCCGATCCGGCCAATCCGCCGGGATTTTCGCTGGGACAACTGGAATTCTTCGGCACAACGATCGACAAGGTCGCCCCCGTCGTGAAACAAGGAACATCGCCTGACGGCACCAAGACACCCACCGCGGAGGCACCCCCCAAGGTCGTACTGCCGACCACTGTGGATGCCAAAGAACTGGCGGCCCTGCCGGCCATCGGCCAAGGTGAACTACGCAAAGTGATCTCTCTGGACGGCGAGTGGGACCTCGAACCGGGTGGCATGGGCGGTGCGCCGGCGCAGTTCACGCACAAGGTTCCAGTACCCGGCCTGAAGGACTTGGCCATACCGGGCGTCGGTGATGCGCAAGCGTTCTGGTATCACAAGAAGTTCACCGTGAACGGCCCGCTGCCCGGCACGGCGGTGCTCAAGGTTTACCGGGCGATGTTTGGAACTCAGGTCACCCTCAACGGCAAAGTCATCGGCGAGCATGTGTTCAACTTTACTCCGGGCCTGTTCGACGCCGCACCGGCCCTGAAGGTCGGCGAGAACGAATTGCTCATTCGCGTCGGTGGCTCACCGGCGGCCACTCCCAAGCCGATTCAGTCGGGCTATGACGATGAGAAGAAACAATACATCCCCGGCATCTACGACTCCGTCGAACTGATTCTCAGCGGCGCGCCGCACATCCTGCGGGTGCAGGCGGTGCCCGATATCGCCAGCAAGGTCGTGACCGTTCACACCTACCTGCGCGGCGGTGCCGGCACCAAGAACACCCGGGTGCACCTAACCGTTCGCGAAGTTGTTACCAAGAAAGTCGTTGGTGAAAACGATTGCGTGGTCAAGGCCGGCAACGATCCCGAACGCACCGGTGTCGCGACGTTGAAAGTGGACGGCTGCCATCCGTGGTCGCCGGAAGATCCCTTCCTCTACGAGCTTGAAGTGCGCGGCGAGGCCGACGCCCTCACGACCAAGTTCGGCATGCGCACCTTCAGCTTTGACCCTGCAACCCATTACGCCCTGCTCAACGGCAAGACATATTTCATGCGTGGCACGAACCTCACGCTCTTCCGGTTCTTCGAGGATCCGCAACGCGCTAACAAGCCTTGGCACGAGGCCTGGATCAAAATGCTGTACGCGGCCTTCAAGGATGTGCACTGGAATTCGTTCCGGTTCTCCATCTGCCAGCCGCCGGAGAAGTGGTATCAACTCGCCGACGAAATGGGATTCCTCGTCCAAGACGAGTACCCGATCTGGAAGATGTTCCCGGACGGCACCGAATTCACCACCGAGGACCTCGTCTTGGAGTACACCGAGTGGCTCCAGGAACGGTGGAATCATCCCTGCGTCGTGATCTGGGATTCTAACAACGAGACCCCGGCCACCAACACCCTGCAGGCGCTGCACAAAGTCCGCAAACTGGATTTCTCCGACCGACCCTGGGACAACGGCTGGCAGGCAGCCGACCGGCACGGCGACACGTTTGAGGCCCACGAGTATCACTACAAGGATTCCCTGTTCCGCCTTGCTTACCTCGGCCGGGTGCCCAAGGCGCCCAAGGGCAACAAGGACAAAAATCCGGTGATTCTCAATGAGTACGGCTGGCTGTGGCTGAACCGGGACGGCAGCCCCACCACGTTGACCCGGGAATTGTACGGCGCCATGTGTCCCGGCTTCTCTAACAAGCAACTCCTGCGCACCTATGCCAGGTTGTTAGCCGCCGAGACTGAGTTCTGGCGGCATGGACGCGAGGTCGCGGCGGTCATGGAATTCTGCGGGCTGGGCTACTCCCGCAGTGACGGGCAGACCAGTGACCACTGGGCCGACATCGAGAAGCTCACGTGGGATCCCGATTTCTACACTTACGTGCGCGACGCCTTTGCCCCGGTCGGGATTATGATTGACGCCTACGAGCCGGCGTACAAGATCGGCGACGATCAAGCGTTCCCGATCTCCGTCATCAACGACTTGCATCAACCTTGGGAAGGTTCGGTGCGACTGCGGATCACACGCGACGGCAAGACCGTGCTCGAGAAGACGCAACCGTGCAAGGTGGCGCCGTTGGGCGCGACCAAACTGGATTTCACCCTGAAGATCCCCGCCGCCGGCGACTATCAACTGGAGGCCGCTCTGATCAAAGGAAGCGAACGCCCGGTTTGCAGCTTCCGCGACTTCAAAGCCACCACCACGGTGAACAACCGCTAAGACCGGCACGATCGCCAATAGCAAGTAACGGACCCTGCCCGGCGGATGAGACGCCACTACGACCGCCATTTCCCATGGAGGAAATGGCGATGATCAAGTCCGCCATCGAACAACGTGTAATCGGAGCCTTCAACGCACGGTTGGCGGAATCGACCACCCGCCGGTCCGGTTCGCGGTGCGCACGGGTGGTTAGAATCCGTTCCCTTGAAGTCATGTTAGTTTTCCCCGTTGCCAATCAATCCGTCAACCCGCGCTCGATCTCTTCCAGTGACTTGCCCTTGGTCTCGGGCACCTTGAAGAACACGAAGACAAAGCCTGCGAAGCAGATCGCCGCATAGAGCCAGAAGGTTGTTGCCGTGCCCAAGGCCCCGTTGAGGATCGGGAAGGTATACGTCAGGATAAAACAGGCGATCCACAACGCCGACACCGCCACCGAGATGGCCGCACCGCGAATCCGATTCGGGAAAATTTCCGCGATCAGCACCCACGTAATCGGCGCCAGCGACATGCCGTAGCATCCCAGTGAGCACAGGGTGAAGATCAGGACTGCCAGCCCTTTGAGTTGCAGGATGTAGGCGGCACCGATCATTAGATGCGAGAGCCCGATGCCGGCGCATCCGACCAGCATCAGCGGACGCCGCCCGCAACGGTCGACCAGGCCGATGGCCAGCAGCGTGAACACCAGGTTGATCGCCCCGGTGATGACAATGTTGAACATGATATCATTGACGCCGTAGCCGGCGGACCGATAGATCTCCTCGGCGTAGTTGAACAGCACATTGATCCCGCTCCACTGCTGCAGCACCGCCAACGCGACGCCCACTAGCAGGACCTTGCGCATCTTGGGCACCATCAAATCGCTGAACCGCACCTGACGCACTTCTTCGCTGGCGATGGTGTCCTGGATGTCCGCCACCTCGTCGTCGGCATAGATCTGGCCGCCGATCTTCGCCAGGATCCGGCGCGCCAATTCCGGTTTGCCATTCTTGACCAGCCAGCGCGGGCTCTCGGGCACCAGCAGCGCGCCGACAAAGAACAGCAGGGAAGGCGCGGTCACCGCCGTGAACATCCAGCGCCAGCCGAACTGTCCGTTCCACGACTGGCGGATCATCTCCGTCGTCGCCCCGTCCGGCACCTTCTCCGCGATCAGCATGTTGACGATCTGCGCCCCCAGGATACCGAACACGATCGTCAACTGGTTGATGGCCACCAGCCTGCCCCGCAGGTGCGCAGGCGCCACCTCGGCGATATACATGGGGGAAAGGTTGGACGCCATGCCGATGGCCACGCCGCCCACAATGCGCCAGGCGACAAACGCGCTAAACGACCCAGCCCAGCCCGTCAATACCGAGGACACCGCGAACAGAAAGGCGGAAACTAGCAGCAATTTCTTGCGCCCGAAACGGTCGCTCAACGCGCCAGAGACCAGCGAACCTAGCAGGCACCCGAGCAGGGCGCAACTGTTAGCCCAGCCGATCTGGGCCTCGCTGGTGAGATTGAAGAACTTTTCGAAGAACGGCTTGGCACCACCGATAACCACCCAGTCGTAGCCGAAGAGCAGCCCGCCCATCGCCGCCACCAGGGAGATCATCCAGACATACAGCAGATTGTACGCCGCCTTATTCCCGCCGCCTGGGGCATTCACATTCGCATGGATCATACGTTCCCATCTTGGTTGCAATGCCCATGGGCAAACGGCGCATGAACATCAGGGTTGACCGGCAGGTGAACCGCCCGGCGGGGGTCCCGCACCGTCGGCCCCCTTGTTCGCCTTGTGATCCGCGTCAGCGGCCCCATACTTTTCCAAGTACATCGCCGCCATCCGGGCGCCGATCTCCAGAGTGCCCTGTGAGCTGTAATGACCACAAAGCACGGAACGTTCGCAGCCGCGGTCATCAACATAGTGAATATCCTTGTCCAGCTTGGCGATTGCCGCATGAACCGCCCCGACTCCCTGGTTCCGTTCCTTGCGCTCCTTGTCTGTCACCTCGCCTTTCCAGACCCAGTAATCGGGTGTTGATACGGCGGTAATGAAAGGCAGTTCCGCGGCACCCCAGGTTTTTCTAACATCTCGAACAAACGCCAGAAACTGGTCCGGGTATTCGGGGTTTCCTGAATCGTTTTCTCCCTGATGCCAGAAGACCGCCTGCACGCGTACCGTGTAACCACGCTCCTGCAGTTGCGCGACCGCCTGATCATAGCGCGTCATGAAAGCCTTGTTCAGACTATCGCCGGGATTCCAGTTCTTCTGCTTGAACCCGGTGGAACCGAAGGCGAACTTGAACACCGCGAGATTGGTGATTCCATGTTCGTAAAGCGACCTGGCGATGCCGATCTCGGGACCAAACCCTCCCGTTGCAGTGCGAAACGCGTAGCCGGAAATCGTCCCATCATTGAAGAGTGGGACACCGTTGGGTTGAGTCCGCAGCGTGGTCCAATGCCCGTAAGAACTGGCATTATGGAAACCGTTGTCGTACTCGGGGTCTCTTCCGACGTCGAACATGAAGAGTATCGACTGGTCTATCGGGGAAGGAACAAGGTCTTCCGCATGGGTGTCATACCCAGCGCAGTTCGATTGCCCGGCGACGACCACCAGATGGATCACTTTGGTCTTCGGGGCAACCTCGGCAGCCGACAGGCATTGCGCCAGAATCGCGCATACAACCCCAAGCGCGCGCAATGATGGTGTTGATTTCATTGTTGCTGTATTCCTGTTGTTGTTGGATAGAGGGTGGGAGTTCGCTCCAGGACGGCGGGGCTCCCCCGCCTCCCCTGGGAAAACGGGAGGAACAACGTCTCCGGAGGGGATTGAAGGCCGAAATCCAAAGGCTGTCAAGCTGGCTCTGCTCGGCACAATCGACGGGTGGACTTGCCAGATTGGTTTCACGCGCGGCGAAAGATCCGGAGGCCCACCGTCGTAGAAGGCACGCTCCGGCATCCGACCGGATTCCAAGCCCTGTTCCAACGGATCATGAAAGCAAATCCATCCACCAACCGCCGCCACAAGATCCATCGGGTCCTGTTCGCTTCCGCGATAATGACTGCGCTGCCCGCCGCGGCGGATGTGCGCCTGCCGAAGATTTTCACCGACAACATGATGCTGCAACGGGACTTGCCGGTGCGCGTCTGGGGCTGGGCGGAGGCCGACGAAGCGGTGAACGTGACCTTGGGCGACCAATCCGCCAAGGCCAAGCCGGATGCGCAAGGCCAGTGGTCGCTCGAATTGCCGGCCATCAAGACGGGCGAGAACCTGGAACTAACGGTTAAGGGGAAGAACACCCTGACTGTGAGAAACATCCTGGTCGGTGACATCTGGGTTTGCTCGGGCCAATCCAACATGGAGATGGGCCTCAGGGAGTGCCTGGGTGCCGGGGACGACATCAAAGCCGCGGATTTGCCCAAGATCCGCCGTATCAAGTTCCAAAAGGTGCAGGGAGGACAACCGGGGTCCGACGCGCCGACCGAAACCCCGTGGCAAGTCTGCACGCCCGAAACGGCCGGCGGCTTCACCGCCGTGGGTTTCTATTTCGCCCGCGAAATCCTCCAGAAAACCGGGGTCCCCATCGGCATCGTGGATGACAATTGGAGCGGATCGCTCATCGAGCCGTGGATCGCGCCCGAGGGCATCACCATGGTGCCCGAAATCACGCCTGCCGGCGAGTGGAGCGGAATGTACAATGCCATGATCGCGCCGATCGTGCGTTTTCCGATCAAGGGTGCGCTGTGGTATCAGGGCGAGCAAAACGGTGCTGAGGGTGAGAGTTATTACCACAAGATGCGCGCCCTCGTCGGCGGCTGGCGCAAAAAGTGGGGCCAGGGGGATTTCCCATTCTATTTCGTCCAACTCGCAGCTTTCCAGGAGGTGACCGAGGATCCCGCCGGCGGCAATGGCTTCACCAAACTCCGCGAGGCCCAATTCAAATCGCTCACCATCCCTAACACCGGCATGGCGGTCATCATCGACACCTTGCCGCTCGACCAGATCTACAACATCCACCCGCAAAACAAATACGACGTGGGGACGCGCCTCGCCTTCTGGGCGCTCGGGCGCGACTACGGCCAAAAACAACAGGTCGTTTCAGGGCCGATCTTCAAGACGCTCAAAATCGATGGCGGCAGGGCACGCCTGGACTTCGATTACCTGGGCACGGGCCTGATGGTGGGCAAGAAGGAGGGCCGCAGCCCGGCCGTTGAGGACAAGGGCGAAAATCTCAAGCGCTTCGCCATCGCGGGCGCCGACAAGAAATGGGTCTGGGCCGATGCCGTGATCGAGGGCAACACCGTTTCCGTAAGTTCCCCCGAGGTGAAGGACCCCGTCGCGGTGCGTTATGCCTATCAGAAGAATCCCGCCGGAGCCAACCTCTACAACCGCGAGGGACTCCCGGCATCCCCCTTCCGCACCGACAACTGGTAAGCCGCTGCAATGCCGGAATTATCCCTCCCGGCGTCGAACCAATCTCCCATGACCTCCAGCATATAACTCACAACTTACAACCACCTCCATCCCTCCATGAATATCTCCAGTAAAGCGACCAGCCCTGCCATCGTCACGGTTCTGATGTCGTTGGTGTTGGGTTGTTGAAGAAACGCATGAAAAAGTTGATTTGTGTTTCAACAACTTCCGGTACCGGTAGCGAAGTTTCGCCTATAGCCATTCTGCTAAACGAAGAAACGGAAGCTAAAAGTGGAATTGTGAGTCCGGCATTATTGGCCGATGCAGCATATATCGACCCTGTTTTAACGGCAGGTTTACCACCTAAATTTACTGCCGAAACGGGAATGGATGCGTTGTGCCATTGTATCGAAGCATTTACAAATATAAACGCTCATCCCGCTGTTGATACTTATGCCTTAAAAGGCATTGAATTGATATCCAGAAACCTGTTGCGTGCTTATGAAAACGGACAGGATTTGGAAGCGCGTACAGCCCTTGCTTTAGGTTCAATGTACGGTGGTTTGGTGCTTGGACCTGTAAATACACACGGTGTGCATTGCTTATCTTACGGACTGGGTGGAAAATATCATATTTCACACGGATTGGCAAATGCGGTTTTATTGCCTGCTGTAATGCGCTATAACCTCGAAACTTTGCCCGAAAAACATGCTGCAATTGCCATTGCTATGGGTATTGACGCAAAGCCGACTGTTGCTGAAACAGCACTGGCTGGAATTGAATTTATTGAGGAACTTTCACGAAAATGCAATATTCCTTCAAGCCTTGCGCAGTTGGGAATTGCTGAAAATGATCTTCCTGAGTTGGCTCAAATAGCCATGAATACTACCCGTTTACTCAATAATTGTCCACGACCAATGTCTAAGGATGATGCTATTGGGATTTATAAACAATTAATATGACCCCCAACCCCTAAAGGGGAGAAAGAAAAATTAGTAGTGATAATTACAATTAGCAATACAGATGAACATAGAAAATAAAATACCAGATGATACTAACTCAGTTCCCCTTCAGGGGTTAGGGGTGGTTTTGCCAATAATAGGAATCTCGATGGGCGACCCGGCGGGAATCGGTCCCGAAATATGTATTAAAGCCTTGTCCGAAGTTTATGTTTACGACCGTTGCAACCCGCTTGTAGTAGGCGATGCGGCTGTAATGTCGCAGGCAGTACAGGCTTTTAATCCCACTTTGAAAATTAATGCCATCAAAACTGTTGCCGAAGCTCAGTTTCAATTGGGCATTATCGATGTATACGATTTAGGCAATGTTGATCTGGCAGCACTTCAGCCTGGCGAAGTTTCCGCTATGGCAGGAAATGCTGCTTTCGAGGCGGTTCATAAAGTGATTGATTTGGCTTTAGCTGAAGAAATTGATGCAACTGTTACAGCGCCAATCAATAAAGAATCCATTCATAATGCAGGACATAAATTCTCCGGTCACACCGAAATTTACGCACATTTCACCAATACAGCTAAGTTTGCTATGTTGTTGGCTGACGAGAATCTGCGCGTTATCCATGCTACAACTCATGTTTCACTGCGTAAGGCCTGCGATTTGTGCAAAAAAGAACGTGTATTGGAAGTAATTTCATTGCTCAACGACGCTTGTGTTCAGTTCGGGATTGCAAAACCACGTATCGCTGTGGCAGGACTTAATCCACATGCCGGCGAAAACGGGCTGTTTGGCGATGAAGAAATCAATGAAATTATTCCTGCTATAAACGAAGCTAATGCGCTTGGATTTACGGTTGAAGGACCGGTTCCGCCCGATACAATGTTTGTAAAAGCCGTTCAGGGAAAATACGATGGTTGTGTCGCCATGTATCACGATCAGGGGCACATTCCGTTTAAGCTCAAAGGATTTCAGTGGGACAATGAAAAGCAAACCATGAAAAGCGTTAAGGGAGTAAATATCACACTCGGACTGCCGATTATTCGTACTTCCGTCGATCATGGAACAGCTTTCGAAATTGCCGGACGCGGTATTGCTTCACCCGATGCAATGCTTATCGCCATTGATTATGCTATCGTTATGGCAAAACACAGGAAAAATACCCCCAACCCCTAAAGGGGAGATTTAGTTAGCACTAATTACATACTTAAATATTCATTGAATAAAGTCGAAGTCATACTAACTGAAACTAACTTAGTTCCCCTTCAGGGGCTAGGGGTAGTTGTTATTGCCGATGACATCACCGGAGCTGCCGAAATTGCGGGTGTTTGTCTTCGATACGGTTTGAAGGTTTCATTTGGAATTGATACATTTCCAAATGAAATTGTCGATGTCTGTATTGTCGCTACCAACAGTCGCTCTGAATCTGAATCTGAAGCGTTTCAGATTCATTCAAAATTGGCCAACGCTATTTATTCAAGACCTTCAACGCTCGTTTTCAAAAAATGTGATTCGGTTTTGCGCGGCTATGTGCTGACTGAACTCTCTGCTCTAATGGAGGAAAGTCAGCTCAAAAATATATTGCTTCAACCGGCAAATCCCTCAACCGGAAGGTGCATCAGAGAAGGCATTTATTATGTGGGCAATGAAAAAATAGAAAATACTGGATTCTCTATCGATCCCGATTTTCCCGCAAACGATTCTTCGGTTCAAAACCTTTTGCTTCAACGTTCAAAAAAACAGGAAGCAAAAGCTTCCATTCACACAGGTAACATAAAAGAACTTCACGGACAGGGTGTTTTTGTTCCGGATTGCAATTCGATAGCTGATTTACAGGAAAGCAGTAAACTGTCTTCTGATAAAACCTTACTTTGTGGCAGTGCTGCCTCTTTTGAGCAAATATTACTCGAAAAAGGCCTTGCTAAAACTAAAATCTCTGATACCGAGAACGATCTGATACTAAAGAATTTTCTTTTAATTGCCGGAACCACGCACCCCGAAAGCCAACGTTTTGCTGAAAAGCTAAAACAAATTGGTTGTCCCGTCGAAAAATTTCCTGAACAGTTTTTACAGGAAGAATTAAATGAAAATGACTTTGCAGATTGGTTGAGGAAACTTAAAATCAAATGGGCTGAATACAAAATGCTTTCCATAGGTATTTCGGACAAAAAGGTTGTATTTCCCAATAGTGTTATTGAACTAAAATCACGCCTGAGCAGAGTATCTGCTTACCTACTAAAGAATTGTGATATTTCGGAACTTTTAATAGAAGGTGGAGCTACAACTTATGATATTTTAAATACTCTCTCGTTTACAACTCTTACTCCCATGACAGAACTCGCTCCCGGCGTTCTCCGAATGAAAGTCAATAATACTGACAATCTGTGGCTTACCATCAAGCCCGGAAGTTATGCGTGGCCTGAAAAAATAACTTTCTAAGTTACATTACTCCCACTCAACAACAAAATTTAATTTAAACCGACCGGATTTGCTTTTTGCAGTTCGGTCTGTTATTATTTTCTGAATATTTAATAATTATTAAATATTCAGGTAATGAACAATTACACTAGATAAATAGTTATACTTTTGTAACCATTTTCAAAATAAACTAATCATGAACAATACCGAAACTGTCTCGATAGACAAAATCATTGAGAATTTAATTTATCTGCATCCTCTGCTTTCGAAGAGTTTGACACGCTCTATCCGGGCAAAAACCAATCTCAATCCCGGAAGTTTGTATATTTTAGGAATGCTCAGCAAGCACGGCTTACTTTCCATGTCAGAAATTGGCTGTAAACTTTCGATGCC
>Ga0118677_10012508_pt1 | contig 12432 bp, 10 predicted proteins | sample AliMusrvi5mmetaG_FD_86154 | JGI IMG/M metagenome (GOLD analysis project Ga0118677, IMG submission 86154)
GTGAAAGTACCAATATCGATTAAAATTAGAATCTAATTTTCAAGCAAAGCCATGATAGGTTAAAGCATAATAAGACTGGATCAGGTGGATTCGACCAATACCTATGCCGCAAAAAAATTGCTGACAAAAAGTCTGGATGAAGGAACTGTTTTTGTCGCAGCCTGTCAGCAATCAGGCAGGGGTCAGGGCGAATCGTCGTGGGAAAGTTCGGAAGGCAAGAACCTTACATTCAGCATCGTTCTCTATCCCATAAATTTGGAGGTTTCCAGGCAATTTATAATTTCCAAGACCATCGCCTTGGGCATTGCCGATTTTCTTTCTGGTTACTCGCAAGGGATCAGGATCAAATGGCCGAACGATATTTATGCCGGAGACCGCAAAATTGCCGGGATCCTCATTGAGACAGCAGTCATGGCGGGAAAAATATCCAGGGCTGTAATTGGCATCGGATTGAACATCAACCAAGAGAAATTTGTATCGGATGCCCCCAATCCGGTATCCCTGAAAAATCTGACTGGGAAAACCTTTGACTTAAAACGGACACTCAACGAATTGTGCTTTCATCTTGACAAACGTTATCTCCAACTAATTGGATATAAATATTCTCAGATCGACCTGGATTTTGAAAGATTGCTTTACAGGATGGGTGAATGGGCCATGTTCTGTGCCGACGGATCCGATTTCGAAGGAATGATCACGGGTACAGATCCAGAAGGTCAACTACTGATACAAAACCGGGAAGGGAAGATCAGGGGTTTTCAGTTCAAGGAAGTTCAGTTCTTGTTCCCAGCCTGAAGGAAATAGCTTATTCCTCCTCTACTTCCGCCACTACTTCCTTCTGGTCCATCCAGTACAAAAATAATTTGTACCCAACAGAGAAAATAATGGCGCCTGTGAAAAGTCCCACAATCCCTGAATAAATAAAGCCTCCGAGGGAACCTATGAAAATGACAGGCATTGGAACCAGTGCACCTTTCCCGAGTAATACTGGTTTTAAGATGTTGTCAATCAGGCCGACGAAAATACACCAGATCAAAAAAACGACGGCAGTCACCGTACTGTAGGAGGCAAAAACATAGATCACTACCGGGATCACCACAGGGAAAACACCGATCTGAATAATTCCAAGAATGAGCGAAAGCATAAACAGCAAACCTGCTGCAGGGACTCCAATGACAACCATTCCGACACCTAACAGCAAGGATTGGATAAATGCCACGCCCATGATACCTTTTACTACTGTGCGGATTGTCTTTTCAGCCAGATTTGCATAATCACTGCCATTTTCTCCAAGGATCCTGTTGAACAAGCCTTCTGCCAATTTTGCAGATGCATCCGAACTCACCAGCAGGAAACCAGCCAGGATGATGGATACAAACAATTTCACATAACCAATTCCTGCTGAAGCTATGGAGGAAATAACAACCAGCGACACATCTTTTAATTGGGGCGCATAAGCCTGGAGTCCTTCACCCATATTGTTGCTGAAAGCGTTCCATTTTTCATAGATTATTGGCCCAACAACCGGAAGCGATGCGATTTGTTCTGAGGCGCTGGGCAAAAGACTACCATTGGTTTCGTATTGGGCTTTCAGAAAGGTGATCCCATCGTATAGCGAGCTTGCAAAAAGTGCGATCGGTAACAATACAAGCAAAATCATACCACTAACTACCAGGGTCGATGCCAGGATCTGTCTGCCGTGCAATTTTGAAGTAAGCCACTTAAATGCAGGATAAAGCACTACTGCAAAGATGATTGACCAAACAAAAAAATCCATGAATGGCTTGATGATACCATAGCACCAGTATAAAAGCAGGAAAAGAAGTCCAAGTCGCAAGGTAATTTCTACGGCATTTCGAATCTGATTCTGTTCTTTGGAGGAGGATTTTTCTGACATGGTTTTGAAAAATTAGGAGTGACTAAAGTGAACTAAATTGACTAAAGTGAACTTAAGTTAAACGCCAAATGGCTCAATAACATGTTTGTTGGTTCACATTAACCAAAATTATTATTTTTCAACAATGTTTTATCCTGACATTTACTTTAGTCACTTCTAGGTCACTTTAGTCAATACAGGCCCTTATTTTTGGGAGTAATTGATACTTGCAAGCAGGTCCGCCAGTTTTTCAATACCCTTTTCAAGATAAATGTTGACCATCATTTTAATCATCATGTTCACCTCCGCATGTAGCGTGAGTTTAATCTTGCAACTGTTTTCGGTTTCAGGAGCCAGTTGCACCCAAAATGTGACAGGAAAAGGAACCGATTTTTCACCCTGAATTTTTATGGTCTTGAAGGGTTCACGTTCAATAATTTCGATACCGACATGGCCGATCGGATTAATTTTGAAGCTGCAATGATCCTCGGAAGCTTCAAATTCTTCCGGATCGAATCCAGATGTATTTACCCCTTTTTGATTGAGTTCCTCTATCTTTTCTTTCGTAACAAACTGTTCCAGATTTTTTAGGTTGGACAATTTGGTATAAACCAATTCCTGTGAAAAGGGTATGATGCGCGGTTCACTGATGTATTTTTCGACAGCCATGATTAGTAGATTGTTTTATAGTTTCAAGTTACAAGTTACAGGTTGCAAGTTAACGTGTAACCTGTAACTTGTATCCTGCAACTTCTTACCGTCCCCAGGTTTCTGGGGTTTTCCGCCAGTTGTTCAGACTTTCCAGTTGCTCCTGGTTGATCTCGCCAGCATCAAATGCCACCTTCAGCAAAACATTGTAATTACTGAGCGTGGTCAGTTCAATGTTGGCTGCTTCAAAATTCCTTGCCGCATGGGGAAAGTTGTAGGTAAATATAGCCAGCATACCCAATACCTCCGCACCATAATTCCGGACGGCTTCGGCAGCATTCAGGGAACTGTATCCTGTCGATACCAGGTCTTCTATCACCACTGTTTTGGTACCCTGGGGGATGTCACCTTCTATCAGGTTTTCCAATCCATGTCCCTTTGGCGCTGAACGAATATATATGAAAGGAAGCCCCAGTTTTTCGGCAACCAGCACTCCGTGTGCTATAGCTCCCGTAGCTACTCCGGCAATAGCTTCAGCTTCGGGATATTTTTCTTTGACAAGTCGGGTAAATTCTTCGCAGATGAAAGTTCTGGTCGAAGGGTATGAAAGAATCTTCCGGTTATCGCAGTATATTGGGGCTTTCCATCCGGAGGCCCAGGTAAATGGTGAATCAGGTTGGATTTTTATGGTGTTGATAGCCAGTAACTGTCTGGCAACTTCAATTTGTCTCTGTTCCATCTCTAGGTTTTTTTTACAAAGTTAAGCTTTTTTACTATTTTTATTCTGCCGGTAGAGTTGGATTGATGGATTTTCCGGAGATTTATTTGAGGCTTTTACCCTCAATTCACCTTAATCATAAAGCCAGGATGAGAAAATATTTTGCTGCACTTTGTCTGACCACTTTTTTTATTGTTACCAATTATGGTGTCCGAGCCCAGAGTGCCTTAAAAATGATTTCTACAACTGTTTCGGCACCTGAAGTAACTGGCATTATGGATTATTCAGGTTCTGAAATTTTATTTCAGGCTCCATGGCCATTGGTTTCGTATGAAATATGTCGCAAAAATGATTTGCCCCACCTGGAATCCTGTAACACAGCCGGACTTTCCAGTAAAAAGTCAAATGGGGGTAAAATGGAGGTGTCTTTTGATGAGTTAAATGGATATATTCCTGGATACAAAGCTGTTATTACTTTCAGAAATATTTCAAAAGATACTTTATGGCTGACCAACGTGGTTCCGTTCGGGTTCTCTGCTGAAAAGATTTGTATCAAAGGAAAAGGGGATCATCCCCTGTCAAGAAGTTATCTCTTTCGTTCCGGATTTGAACCGGTCAACTGCATTTTGCCTGACAATGCATGGGAACTCGGTTTTTCTGATTTTGAGGTAAAAGACGGGCAAAGGGTGGCTGCAATTACCCGCAGGTTGCGGGAAAATATGGAGAAATCTGTCCGACGGCGTTTTGAAACGGAGATGGCTCCGGGCGGGGTTGTGCAATATGCGTTGTATGCTGATTTATACAAGGGTAATTGGCAGGATGGTCTCAGGATGATCTTCCAGGACCGGTTGCTGTACGATGTTGAACTGGGGAAATTTGACAATTCATTGTTTGAAAGAGAAGATCTTAAGTGGGTCAGACATGCCTATGTCTCTCATCTGATGATGGCATGGAACGGATATTTCTATGATGATCAGGATAAGAAATTTCATTTGACGGATTTCCTGGAAAGGGGCAAAAAATTGTATGGTGGGGATGATTTCATCGGGATTTGGCCTACCTGGCCAACCCTGGGTGTGGATCAGCGAAACCAGTGGGATATGTTTCGCGACCTGCCGGGTGGTACAGATGAACTCCGGAATGAATCAAAAATGCTGAACAGCAAAGGAAGCCGCCTCTTTATTTGCTACAATCCCTGGGATGAAAGTACGAGGAATGAAAGTCATACCGAAGGAATGGCGAGACTCGTGGCAGCCACCCATGCCGATGGGGTAGTGCTGGATACCCGCGGGGCATCCAGCAAAGCGCTGCAGTTTGCAGCAGATTCTGTCAGGAAAGGCGTGATCATGTACAGCGAGGGAATGGCCGTTCCCAAAGATATGCAGGGTATCGTAGCCGGGAGGGTTCACAATGCCCTCTATTACTGCCCGATGCTGAACCTGAACAAGATAATCAAACCTGAATTTGCTATTTTTAGGGTGGCTGAAATCTTTAAGGAACCGATTAAAAGGGAGTTTTGTCTCTCTTTTTTCAATGGTTATGGCACGGAACTGAATATTTTCGCTCCCGGCATCCCCGAATGGGCCGACGAACAATATCGTTACCTGGGTAGAATCGCCCGGATTCAAAGGGAAAACACGGAAAATTTCACGGCGAAACAAATCACGCCGTTGTTGCCAACCTCCCGTGATAAAATCTGGGTGAACAAATGGCAGACTACAGAAAAAACCGTTTATACCCTTTTTAGCCTGATCCCGGAAGGATTCAGAGGCACTCTTTTTGAAGTGACTCCCAAGTTCGGAACCCATTTTGTAGATCTATGGAGACACGAGGAGAGACAACCGGTAAAAACAGGTCAGGTATGGCAAATGGAGGCTGAAACGGATGCTTTCAATCAAAGCTGGCTTGGGTCAAACAACGAGGGTGAAGTTGACTGCATAGCTCAGTTGCCCGTGTTGATGTCGGCTACTCTGCTGGGAGATGAACTCAGTTTGGCGATAAAAGCGGGGGATTCGGTGAAGATTTGGCCTGGACATCCTGATTATGCAAAGACTCCGCTTACTTTAAAGGCTGCAGATCAGACCATCCGGCTGACCGACCATTTTGGCCGGTACGAAGGGAAATTCGTTATACAATTGTTCCGGCAGCAACAACTCCTGGATGAAAAAATCATCCGCATCGTACCCGGAATGCCCAGACTCATCAGCAGGGTCGAAAAAACAAAAATTGCGGATCAAACGCCCGCCGGAATGGTGGAGATTCCCGCAGGGAAGTTCACTTTTCACGCTTCGAATGGGGATGAGTTTATTCCTTATCCCAAAGAGAATGAGGGAAAGTCCTTCGATATGCCTTCCTTCCTGATGGACAGGTTTCCGGTTACGAACAGGCAATACAAGGAATTTGTGTTCGCATCCGGTTACCTGCCTTCAGATACCGTGAATTACCTGAAAAACTGGAAGAACGGAACATTCCCGGCAGGTCAGGAAAAATTCCCGGTAGTTTATATCTCATTCGAGGATGCACTGGCTTTTGCAAAGTGGGCAGGTAAGAGATTGCCGACAGAAATCGAATGGCAATATGCGGCACAGACTTCTGCCGGCAATGAGTGGCCCTGGAAACAGAAGCGGCAAATCAGAAGAACGGAAGAGTCTGTGACCAATACCCTGACGGTATTTAAAATAGCGGGCATCGATCCAGTTTGCTGCAATCCCGGAAACGGTAAGCTCTATGCTGTCGGAAGCTATCCGAAGGGAGCAAATCCATACGGTTTGCAGGATCTCGTCGGGTGTGTGTGGCAACTGACCAATGACCTGTATGTCAACGGAAGCTACAGGTATATCATCATGAAAGGCGGAAGTTATTTCAATCCCTCCTCAAGCTGGTGGTATGTGCAGGGCGGACCGAGGGAGCTGCATTACAGGCAATTCCTGCTGCGTGTTTCTGAAGGATTCGAAAGAAATGGTACGGTGGGGTTCAGGTGCGTGAAAGACCAATAATTACCGGGAGGTAATTTTCAATTTTCGATTTGGGATTTTCGATTTTCGATTGACGCTCCCTGAGCCTGGACTCCCCTGAGCCTGTCGAAGGGTCGAAGGGTTAATTTAAATCCCAAGCATTCCGGTCCCTGAGCTTGTCGAAGGGTATTCATTTTTGAGAATTTGATTAGATATTACTTATCCTTTATAAATAGAATTATAGAAACTCAATAAATAGTAGTAGATGAAAAACTATTCCGGTTTAATACTCCTGTTCACATTTTTCTCCTTTTCATTGTCGGCTCAAGCCCAGCAGACTGCAAAGACAATTGCTGACAATTACCTGAACAACAGACCACCCCTTGTTTCCAAACCTTTTATGGAACTTCCACTGGGTGCGATCTCCCCGGATGGGTGGCTGAAAGACCAGCTGATCAGGCAAAAGAACGGCATGACGGGTCATCTGGATGAGATATATGAAGCTGTGATGGGTAAGCGCAATGGCTGGCTCGGCGGGGACGGCGACGTCTGGGAAAGAGGTCCCTACTGGATTGATGGATTGCTTCCGCTTGCCTATATCCTGAAAGACAAGGAGCTGATAGCAAAGGTCAAGCCGTGGATTGAATGGACGCTCAATAGCCAGCAGGTCGATGGCTATTTCGGACCTTCTGTCGATCGTGGTGCGGAAACCGGGCTGCAACGCGGTAATGCGAGGGATTGGTGGCCCAAAATGGTAGTTTTGAAATATTTGCAGCAATATTATGCGGCTACAAAGGATGAAAGAGTGATTAAGCTGATGCTCAATTATTTCAGATACCAACTGGCCGAATTGCCCAAAACACCATTGAACCACTGGACCCACTGGGGTGAGGACAGGGGTGGCGACAACCTGATGATCGTTTACTGGCTTTACAACCTGACAGGTGAGAAATTCCTGCTCGATCTGGGTGAGTTGATTCACAAACAGACAGTCAACTGGACCGATGCCTTCCTGACAGGGAAGCTTCGTCCCCAGTGGAGTTTTCATTGTGTAAACGTGGCGCAGGGGATGAAGGAACCTGCTGTTTATTACCAGCAAACAAGGGACGTTAAATATGTTGAAGCTGTGAAAGCCGGATTGGCTGATCTGAAACAGTTTCACGGTTTTCCGGATGGATTGTACGGTGCCGATGAGATGCTACATGGCAACAATCCAACGCAGGGATCCGAATTTTGCTCGGCTGTGGAGATGATGTTTTCTATGGAGGCCATCCTTCCTGTAACAGGAGAGGTGGCTTTTGCCGACCAGCTTGAGCGGGTTGCCTTCAATGCCCTGCCAACGCAGGCTACCGATAATTACGATAGCCGACAGTATTTTCAGCAGACCAACCAGGTGCTGATCAGCCGGGAGGAGCGGAATTTTAACACCGCCTACGAAGGAACCGGGCAGTTGTTTGGTCCTTTGACGGGTTATCCCTGCTGTACTTCAAACATGCACCAGGGTTGGCCGAAATTCACCCAAAATTTGTGGTACTCCTCAGCCGACCAGGGAATTGCAGCACTGGTTTATGCTCCGTCCACAGTCAAAGCAAAAGTTGGGAATGGCAAAACGGTTGAGATTGCCGAAACCACAAGCTATCCATTCGAAGAATCAATACATTTTACCGTCAAAATTGCGCAAAAAACCAATTTTTCGTTTCATTTGAGGATTCCTGCCTGGTGTAAAAATCCGGCACTGACTGTCAATGGCAAGAATTGGGGCGAACCAGCCAGCAACAGTCTGACTTCCATTTCCCGCGAATGGTCGAACGGCGATGTGGTGGAACTTGTTTTGCCGATGGAAGTAACCGTCAGCCGCTGGTACGAAAATTCTGCGGCAGTGGAACGTGGTCCATTGGTTTATGCCCTCAAAATTGGAGAATCATGGTCCAGGGTAGCGAATGCCGGCAAATATGGGGAGTTCTTTTACGAGGTTCATCCAACTACTCCCTGGAACTACGGGTTGCTTGCCGCTGCGGTTAAGGATCCGGGGAAAGGATTTGAGGTTATCAAACGGACCATTCCAAAGGACAGTTATCCCTGGAATCCGGAAAACGCTCCCATCGAAATCCGGACAAAAGGTGTCATCATTCCAACCTGGATTATTTACAACGGTTCCGCCGGACCATTGCCTTACAGCGAGCAATATCAGTTGAGAACTGATCCGCCAGTGGAAATAACGCTCCTGCCCTATGGTTGTACAACTTTGAGAATTACGGAGTTTCCGGTGGTACAGGTTAAGATAAAATAGAATTCGACCATGTGATAATTCGACGATTCGACAATGTGTTGATGTGCTGATTAGCTGATGTGTTGATTCGATGATTTACTGGTAATCAATTTTTAAATATTTTCACCACATAGACACATAGGACACATAGAATCTCTATTGTGACCTATGTGTCTATGTGGTGAATTTCCTTCGTTTTATATTTGTGCAACTTTTAAAACCCTTCGACCCTTCGACCCTTCGACAGGCTCAGGGGAGTCCAGGCTCAGGGACCGTATCAAAAATTATTTCTTGGTTTGTTTGAACCGGCTTTCGCGATAGATCTTCAGGAAAAGGTACTCGAAATTGTGTGATGGTGAAAGGGCTTGGGAAAGCAATATCTTTTGATCAGGTGAAATCAGGTAAAAGGTCGGAACAGTTTTAATCAGGTAATCCTTGCGGGTTTTATCGGGTTCTGCTGCCGAAAACAATTCCCAGGGATATTTCTTTTCATTCCAGAGTTTAACCGCATCGGCAAATTTCTCATCCAGAGATACGGGCACGATCGTCAGGATGGTATGGAGTCGTTTTTCCATGCTGACGAGTGAATCCAACTCGGCTTTGCACTCCTTGCTCTCACTCCTGAAGAATGCCAGATACAGAAACTTTCCCTTAGCGCGGAGAGGAGCTGTTATATTTTGCCTGTTGGTGAGAAGCAGCATCGGCGCCGGATTGCCTTCCTGAATTGATGTCAGTTTCTTGATGATTCCCGGAATTTGTTCTTTCAGGGGTTCAAATGAAACCTGAAGTTCTGCATCCCTGAGTCCTTTCAGCATGGAGTTTTTGTCGAATTTGCTATCGAAGAATCCATCGTAAAAGCTTTTGACCGCCAATAATTCGGCAATTGGTTTTTTGAATCCGTTGGCCGACAGTTTATTCACGAAACCTGTAAAATCTCCTTTCACAGCGGGAGCTATGAACTCCTTCTGATGAAGGTCCTCCAATTTGTTGTTCAGATAATCCGAAAAGACTGCCTTGAAAAGATGCTGGTAGGCAGGATGTGACAGGGAAACATCCTTTCTGGCAAAATATTTCTGGATGATCGCATCCTTCGAAGGCTGCACAATGGCAAATTCAAGCTCACCGTAACTGTAGGCTTTCAGGGTATTCAGATATTGAACTTTCCCGATAGGATAGGAGGTTTCCAATCTTGCCAGGATGGCTTTGACGGTATCCACAGATTTTTTCTGGTAGAGATCAGTTGTATGCGTAGCCAGTTCCTTGTTGTAATCTGTCAGGAATGCCCTTGCCAGGAAGTTCAGGTCCGTCGGTTTGACACCCTTGATGCCCAGCCAGTACAATTCAGGTTCAAAATAGGGACTGGCCGCTTCCGTTGATGTTCGTTGTGAGTATGGGGGTAGTGAAATTTGGTAATTTACTCCGGGCTCGGTTACAAGGGTTCCCCTGTATTTTTCGAGGTCGCAATAAATCTCAATGGGCTGAGCGGTCTTAAAGGAGAGCGTAAAAGTGCCATCCAGTCCGATTTTTGTCTCAGCAAGCAGCTTTGGCTGATGGGAAATCGGTTCGGGGTAGGTATAAAAAATCAGTTTTTTCCCGGCATAATCAGGCGCCAGGCCATGGATCGATACAGATTGCCCTGAGAGCGATCCGATAGCCAGGGTCAAAAGAAGAAGGAAGAAAATTCGGAGCATCATTAAAATTCGTCCGGTTCATCGTAAAATTCATCTAATTTGAAGCAGGCAGGGAGAAACTGGGAAGCATCACCCCTGTGCCTGAGAATGTCCCTCACGATGGTGGAGGAAATGGCGGTATGTTCGGGTAACGTCAGCAAGAATACAGTTTCAAGGTCTTCGTACATTTTCTTGTTGATCTGACCAATGGCGCGTTCGTATTCGAAATCGGCAGCCGTACGGAGTCCCCTCAGGATATACTGGGCATGGACTTTCTTGCAGTAATCGACAGTAAGTCCCTCGTATTTGCCGACTTTTATTTTTGGCTCATCCTGGAATACCCTTTTGATCCATTCCTTTCTTTTGGACAGCGGATAATAGGTCCTCTTGTTCGAATTGTACCCGATCATGATGATGATTTCGTCAAACATGGGCAATGCCCTTCGGATGATCGATTCATGACCGATCGTGAAGGGATCAAACGATCCGGGAAATACGGCTATTTTTTTCATACTTGAATTTTAGCTATACAAATCTATAAAGAAAAGCATGAAATTGTGTGTTTTGCTTAAATCATTCCTGAACAATAACTATTTTTGAAACAAACATGCCGGACCGGGCAACCACCTTATAAAAATGACAGAAAGAGACATTATCGGTATTTTCGGTACCATGAATGCAGGGAAAAGCTCCCTGATGAACCTGATTACCCAACAGGAGAGTTCCATCGTGGACTCCACTCCCGGAACAACCGCCGACACCAGGGTGACCCTGATGGAACTTCATGGCATAGGTCCCGTCAAGTTGATGGACACCGCAGGTTACGATGAGTCAGATGTCCTGGGGGAGAAAAAGCGAAAAAAAGTGGATGCAGCCCTGAAAGAATGCGATCTGGTTTTGATGGTGATCGATCCTGCAAATCCCGGTTTGTCCGATGTGAATCAAATTTTGAAGGTGTCGCTCGACGAAGGGAAGCAAGTTCTGGTGATTTACAATCTTTTCTCAGCAACCGATGAATCTACGATTCCATCCATTGAGGCGAAACTTCCGGAGTTGAAGTCCTTTCCCAAAATGTGTCTTTCGGCGCTTCAACCCGAAAAGAGGGCTGCTTTACTGGAGTTAATCCTGACAAATTATATTCCTAAAAATAATCCTACCGAATTGCTGCCATTTGTTCAGCCTGACGAGTTTTATATCCTGAATATTCCAATGGACGAAGAGACACCTCCCGGCAGGTACCTCCGTCCTCAGGCAATGGCTGAAGAATACATCACCCGGCATTGGGGTTTTCCGGTTTCCTACCGGATGAATCTTGGGCAGGCAAGAAGCAATAATCCGATAGAAATAACACGTTGGGAAAGCTTTCTCGGTAGTTTTGGCCGCCGGCCAAAGGTGATCATCACCGATTCGCAGGCGATGGACATCATGAAATCCTGGACCCCGGCCGATATTGAACTCACAACTTTCTCGGTGATGATGATCAACTACATGAGTCGCGGAAAATTGAACGATTTTGCTGCTGCCGTCCGTGCATTGGATACCATCAAACCGGGAGAGACAATATTGATTGCTGAGGCGTGCAACCATTCCAGAATTAAAGAGGACATCGGGACCGTGCAGATTCCGAACTGGATACAGAAAAAATACCCCGGTGTGAAGGTGCAGCATGTTTTTGGCAGGGAATGGCCCGAGCCGGAAGAACTCGAAAACATCAGGCTGGTGATCCACTGCGGCGGTTGCATGATTACACCGCAAAGAATGGCCGCCAGACTGCGCGATCTCGGCAAATTTGGCATCCCAATTACCAATTACGGGATTTTTCTCTCCTACATCCAGGGGAAAAATGTGCTGGAACAGGTGCTCAAACCCTGGAAATAATTTTGTGTCTGTCACAGAATCCTTTTCCCTGAGCGGAGTCGAAGGGACGAAATAAATAAAAGGACTGACGGTCCCCGAGCGAAGTCGAGGGGCGGTGGGAGTCGAACCACACGGCTACGCTCTTGCATCCGAATTTTCTTTATTCACTCTACTCAGAAGACCCCTCGGCTTCGCTCGGGGACCGGAGGGCTTTCATATAGTTTCCCCCCTTCGGCTACGCTCAGGGATCGAAATTTTTCAGATTTTTCAAACAAAGACACACAATAGGCACATAGCGCACAATAGATTCTACTGTGAACTATGTGCCTATTGTGGTGACAAAAAGCTAATTGACTGCAATTTTTCTTTTGCGAGAACCCCTTGTTGACTAGCTCCCAAGAAACATAACGTTCCGCCTACATACAGGGCGGGATTTCATT
>Ga0118677_10012509_pt1 | contig 12431 bp, 9 predicted proteins | sample AliMusrvi5mmetaG_FD_86154 | JGI IMG/M metagenome (GOLD analysis project Ga0118677, IMG submission 86154)
GAACTGGTCCTCGCGAGCCTCGAAACGCGCGCCCATTTGGGTGAGAGGCTTCATGACACGGGCCATGGGGCGGCGGGAGAGCGATTCGTCCCCGAACACACGGCTGGTGAAAGGTTGTCCGGCAAGCAGGCCGGCCATCATGCGAATGGTGGACCCGGAGTTCCCGGCGTCCAGATCGGACGACGGGGACCGCCAGCCCCTCAGGCCGCGGCCGTGAATGGTAACGGAAGTTCCTTCCTTTTCCACTTCAATGCCGAGGGATTGCACGCAGCCGAGTGTGGAATGGCAGTCGGCGCCGGTGGAATAATTCTGTATTTTCGAGACCCCTTCGGCCAGAGAGGCGATCATTCCGTAGCGATGGGAGATGGACTTGTCCCCGGGCAAGGCTACAGAGCCCAGAAGACGCCCCGCGGGGCGGACAGTTTGTTGCATGAACCTCTATTGTAGAGTGCGCGAACAGCCCGTCTGCCTTCGCGGGGCGTTGAGTATACTAGTCCATTCGGGCCAGGCAACCGGGCAAAACAGGGACAGCCGGAAAAGCCATCGCGGAACAAATTTTTCGCATCTGAGAAATAAACTACAGCTGAAGTGCTTTGGAAAACGATGGCGATACGACATAATATCGGTTTGGCCGCTTTACCCCTGACAACGCATTTCAATCCGGACTTATTTGTGTCTCCATCGGAAAAACAGTATCGGAATGGGCGCAATCCGGCCGCTTCGCGGCGCCGTGAGCGCCGCGAGGTTTGATCGCAGATCGCAATGCCACAGATCTTTAAATCCAGCGCGAACTCATTTGCCAAAACCAGCGTCGTCCTGGCGGTCCTGGTGATTGGCGGAGGATTGGGTGCCGTTTACGAACTGGCCGCCGACTCCACATATGCCACCCGACAGGGTGACGCCAGGGAACAACCGATTCCATTCAGCCATACGCATCACGTCGGGTCGATGGGAATCGAGTGCCGGTATTGTCATACGGGTGTTGAGAACTCGCAGCACGCGATGGTTCCGCCGACAAAAACCTGTATGAACTGCCACTCGCAGATCTGGATCAACAGTTCCACTCTGGAACCGGTCCGCGAGAGCTACCGCACCAACGAATCCATCAAATGGACGAAGGTTCACGACCTGCCGGATTTCGTTTATTTCAATCACAGCATTCACGTGAAAAAAGGCGTGGGCTGTGAAACCTGCCATGGCCGCGTCGACCGGATGCCGCTCATGTACCAGCAGTCTTCTCTCGAGATGCGCTGGTGCGTGGAATGCCACCGGGCTCCCGAAAAGTTCGTCCGCCCGCGCCAGTTCATCACCAAAATGGGCTACGAACCGGAGATCGATGCCAAGCAATCGCAGGAAGAGTTGGGGCCGAAGCTGGTGAAGGAATACAACATTCAGAAGCTGGAGACCTGTTGGACCTGCCACAGATAGCGCGATGAGTGAACAAAGTAATCCATTGAATCTCGAAGTCATTCAGAACCGCCTGGAGCAGGCCAAAGGGCCCACTTACTGGCGGAGCCTGGACGAACTGTTTTCGACCGATGGCTTTCGGGAATACCTGCATCGCGAATTTCCGCGGCAGGCTTCCGAGTGGATCGACGACGACGGCCGCCGCAATTTTCTGAAGATCATGGGCGCGTCGCTCGCGCTGGCCGGACTCTCCGCCTGCACCAAGCAGCCGGAAGAGTACATCATGCCGTACGTTCAGGAACCGGAGAAGCTGGTGGCGGGTAAGCCGCTTTACTATGCGACGGCGTTTCCTGTCTCCGGCATCGCCAATCCGATCCTCGTCGAAACCCACGAATACAGGCCCACCAAGGTCGAAGGCAATCCGGAACACCCGGCCAGCATGGGTTCGGCCGACGTGCCGACGCAGGCTGCCGTCCTCGGTTTGTACGATCCCGACCGCGTGCAGACCGTCAACTATCTGGGCGAGATCCGGTCTTATACATCGTTTCTCTCCTTCTTCGTCAGCGCGCTCGAAAAGCAGAAGGCGAAGAATGGCGCGGGCATCCGGATCCTGACGGAAACCGTCACGTCCCCGACGCTGTTCAGCCAGATGCAGGACGTCCTGAAGCTATATCCCGGGGCGAAATGGTACCAGTGGGAACCCACCGGGCATGGCCGCCGGATGGGATCTCAACTGGCGTTCGGCCAGTTCCTGAATCCTGTTTATAAGTTCGCCGAGGCGGAAGTCGTTCTTTCGATCGACTCCAACTTCCTCGCCAACGGTCCGGGCGGCGTTCGTTACGCCCGCGACTTCGCTTCGAAGCGCACGGTTCGCGACGGCGCGATGGAGATGAGCCGGTTCTACGCCGTGGAAAGCACGCCCAGTTCCACGGGCTGCACCGCCGATCACCGCCTGGCGCTGAAGCCTTCCGAAGTTGCCGCTTTCGTTCGATCCCTGGCTGCGACACTGGCGGGCGGCGCGGGCGCGGGCACACCGTTCCAGAAAGCCCTGGTGAAGGATCTGCTTGCCGCGAAAGGCAAGTCGATCGTGATCGCGGGTGAGGACCAGTCGCCGGAAGTGCACGCGACGGTTCATTACATCAATCAGATTCTCGAAAACAACGGCAAGACGGTGATGTTCACCGCCTCGCTGGAGCAGAAGCCGGTCGATCAATGGGCGGACCTGCAGGCGCTGGTCGGCGATCTGAAGTCCGGCCAGGTGGATCTGCTGCTGATCATGGGCGGCAATCCGGTTTACTCGGCTCCCTCGGCTCTGAATCTGCGCGGCGTCCTGCAGCAGGCGAAAGTCCGGGTCCGGCTCGGTTTGTACGACGACGAGACCTCGGAAGTTTGCCAGTGGCTGGTTCCGGAAGCCCACGCTTTCGAACAGTGGAGCGACGCTCCCGCGTACGACGGCACCGTGACCATCATGCAGCCGCTGATTTCTCCGCTCTACGGCGGCAAGTCGGCGCATGACGTTCTGGCGGCTTTCACGGAAACGCCGGAAATGTCCGGCTATCAGATTCTCCGGAACTACTGGAAATCGAAGCATACGGGCGCGGATTACGAAACGTGGTGGAAGCAGTCGATCCACAACGGGTTCGTCAAAGATTCCGCTCTGCCCACGCAGAACGTGACGGCGAAGGCCGTCGCCGCTGCCGGTGCAAGCGCCTCCGGTGGCGGCTACGAAATTTCTTTCCATTCCGACCCGTACGTGCTCGACGGGCGCTACGCCAATAACGCGTGGCTGCAGGAACTGCCCCGTCCGGTGACGCGGCTGACCTGGGACAACGCGGTTCTGCTGAGCCCCAAAACGGCTGCGGAACTGAAGGTCGAAAACGAAGATCGCGTGGAAGTCAATGCGAACGGCGCGACGGTCAAAGGCTCGGTCTGGGTGCTGCCCGGACAGCCGGATGGCTCGATCGGTCTGACGCTCGGCTTCGGCCGCCGGCGGTCCGGACGCGCGGGCAACGGCGCCGGCTTCGATGTCTACCCGCTGCGGAGTCTGGCGAATCCGTACTTCGCCACGGGGGCGAAAGTCAGTCCGATGGGCGAGAAGTTCCGCCTCGCGGCTGTCCAGCATCACTTCAATATGGAAGGGCGTGAGCCGATCAAGGTCGGCACGCTCGAAGAGTACAAGAAGGATCCCTACTTTGCGCAGAAGGAGAGCGAAACCGCTCCCAAGGGTTTGACGATCCTGCCTTCCGATTGGGAATACAAGGGTTACGCGTGGGGCATGGCGATCGACCTGACGAGTTGCAACGGCTGCAACGCGTGCGTGGTGGCCTGCCAGGCGGAAAACAACATCGCCGTGGTGGGTAAAGAGCAGGTGCTCAATACCCGCGAAATGCACTGGATCCGCATCGACCACTACTACAGCGGCAGCGAGAACGATCCGGAGATGTTCTTCCAGCCGGTGGCGTGCGTACATTGCGAGAACGCACCCTGCGAAATCGTCTGTCCGGTAGCGGCCACGGTGCACGATGCCGAGGGTCTGAACAACATGGTTTACAACCGTTGCGTCGGAACCCGGTACTGCTCGAACAACTGCCCCTACAAAGTCCGCCGTTTTAACTTCCTTCTATATACGGACTGGGAAACGGAAAGCCTCAAGCTGCAGCGGAATCCGGACGTTTCGGTCCGCAGCCGCGGCGTGATGGAAAAGTGCTCTTACTGCGTCCAGCGGATTAACTACGCGAAGATTACGGCGGAGAAGGAAGACCGCCGGGTTCGGGATGGCGAAATCGTGCCGGCCTGCGCCGCGACCTGCCCCTCGCAGGCGATCGTCTTCGGCGATCTGAACGATCCGAAGAGCAAGGTCACGCAGGTGAAGCGCGAAAAAACAAATTACTCCCTGCTGGGGGAATTGAACACTCGCCCACGCACGACTCATCTCGCGGTCATTCGCAATCCGAATCCGGAGTTGTCGCCGAGGAAGGAGAGCTAGCCGATGCAACCGGTAGAATTACCAGATAAGATACACGTCGGGACGGTAATCGACGAAGGCCACAGCCTCGCCTCGGTTTCCGACAAAGTCGCGGGTATCGTTCTTAAGCGGAAGATCACGCTGGGCTGGGTTTTCGGCCTGCTGATCTCCTTCGCGGTGCTGCAGAACCTGATGGCGGGCGCCACCTGGCTGCTCATCAAGGGCGTCGGCGTCTGGGGTATTAACATCCCGATCGGCTGGGGCTTCGCGATCATCAACTTCGTCTGGTGGATCGGTATCGGCCACGCCGGCACGCTGATCTCGGCCATTCTGCTGCTTCTCAATCAATCGTGGCGCAACGCGATCAATCGTTTCGCCGAAGCGATGACCTTGTTCGCCGTCATGTGCGCGGGCATGTTCCCGGTGCTGCACACGGGCCGTCCGTGGCTGGCCTACTGGCTGCTCCCGATTCCGAATACGATGGGAATGTGGCCGCAGTTCCGCAGCCCGCTTTTGTGGGACGTGTTCGCGGTATCGACGTACCTGACCATCTCCGCGGTGTTCTGGTTCGTCGGTCTGATTCCCGATCTCGCGACTCTGCGCGATTCGGCCAAGACTCCGACCTCGCGGCTCATCTACGGTATGCTGGCGATGGGCTGGCGCAACTCGGCCCGGCACTGGCAGAGGTACGAAAAAGCCTCTCTGCTGCTCGCCGGTCTGGCGACTCCGCTGGTCGTCTCCGTGCATACGGTCGTCAGTTTTGACTTCGCGGTCTCGATCATCCCCGGCTGGCACACGACGATCTTCCCGCCCTACTTTGTGGCGGGCGCCATCTACTCCGGCTTCGCCATGGTGCTGACGCTGATGATTCCGGTCCGCCGCTTCTACGGCCTCGACGACATTATCACGCTGCGCCACCTCAATAACATGGCGAAAGTAACGCTGGCCACGGCATTAATTGTCGCCTACGGCTACACGATGGAAGCGTTCTTCGGTTACTTCAGCGCCGACACGTACGAGAAATTCATGATCTGGAACCGCATGACGGGTCCGTACGCGATCTTCTACTGGTGCCTGATTCTGTGCAACATCATTACCCCGCAGTTCCTGTGGTCGAAGAAGATTCGAACCAGTCCGGGAATTCTGTGGATCATTTCGATCATCGTCAACATTGGCATGTGGCTGGAGCGCTTCGTCATCGTGGTGACGAGTCTGCACCGTGACTTCCTGCCCTCGAGCTGGGGCTACTATGCGCCCACCATCTGGGACTGGGCGGTTTACACCGGCACACTCGGTCTGTTCATGACGCTGATCTTCCTGTTCGTGCGGGTTCTGCCCATGATTACGATCTTCGAACTACGCATGCTGCTTCCCTCGGCAAGCGTGAAGGAGCCGGTTGCGCAATGAGCGTTCATACCGACGACGATCAGATAACTTTGTACGGCCTGATAGCGGAGTTTGAGACGCCGGGCGAACTCGTGGCGGCAGCGCGCCGCACGCGGGAAGCCGGCTTCAAAAAATACGACGCGTACTCGCCTTATCCCATCCATGAACTGGATGCCGCGATGGATCTGCATGACAACCGGGTTTCGCTCTTCACTTTGATCGGCGGACTGCTCGGCTGCGCCGGCGGTTTCGGACTCGCGACCTGGGTTTCGGCCGTGGCATGGCCGCTGAACGTGGGCGGACGCCCGATCATCAGCGTGCCCATGTTCATCCCCGTTACGTTCGAATGCACCATTTTGCTGGGCGGACTGACGGCCGCGATCAGTATGCTGATCATGAACGGCCTGCCGCAGCCCTATCATCCGGTTTTCAATGTCGAGCGCTTTGTGAACGCCTCCCGAAGCAAGTTCTTCCTGTGCATCGAGTCGGACGATCCAAAATTCGACAGGACGATGACGCAGGGCTTCCTCGAAAGTCTGGGCGCCGAAGAAGTGGCCGAGGTGGCCGCATGAGCCTCGGAATGAATTTCCACAACAACTTTCGTCCGCTCGCGGTATTGGCGCTTTCGTGCGTCAGCATCTTCCTTGGCGGTTGCCGGCAGGACATGCAGGATCAGCCGAAGTACAAGCCGCAGCGCCCGAGTCAGTTCTTCGCGGATGGCCGTTCCGGCCGCCCCGAACTGGAAGGTACTGTAGCTCGCGGCGCCCTGAATGACGATTCGGCCTTCTACGAGGGCAAAGACGAAAAGGGCGGCGATGTCGATGTGTTTCCGGTTGCCGTCGATCGCGCTTTCATCGAACGCGGGCAACAGCGCTACGACATCTACTGCGCTCCCTGCCACGGCAGAATCGGTAACGGCTTAGGCATGATCGTTCGGCGCGGTTTCAAACAACCGCCGTCGTATCACATCGACCGCCTGCGGAACGCTCCGGCGGGTCATTTCTACGATGTGATTACCAACGGATACGGCGCCATGCTGAACTACGCGGCGCAGGTGCAGCCGCGGGATCGCTGGGCGATTGTCGCTTACATCCGCGCTCTGCAGTACAGTCAGAACGCAAACATCAATGAACTGACGGCGGACGCCCGCTCGAAGGTTCCGGCAGCGGGAGCCCCGCTGAGCGCCGAACAGCAGGCGGCTCGCAAGTCCCAGCCGCTGGTTCCGGCGGACAGCGATTTCTATAATTTCCCGGCCGAACCCGCAACACCTTCCGGAGTTCCTGGCGCGAGTGGCGCAGGGGCCCGCAAATCGAACCAGCCAGAGAGAAAATGACGACGACGGAACATAGTTATCAAACCGCCCCGCAACTCAGCGACACGCTGAAGCGGTATTCGTCCATCGCGACGTTCATCGGGCTTGTTTTCCTCGCGCTGCTGGTGGCAGGTCTGTTCCTCGAGGGTGGCGGTCTGACCGGCCCCGGGATGGAGCATTTCCTCCGCGCGTACCTGGTGGGTTTCTGGCTCTGGTTTGGCGCCGGCGCGGGATGCCTGCTCATCCTGATGACGCAGTATCTGACCGGCGGCGCGTGGGGCGTGATGATCCGGCGCCCGGCCGAAGCCGGCGCCAAAACGCTTTATGTGATGGTCCTGCTGTTCCTGCCGCTGCTGCTGTTCCGTGAGCAGCTTTACTGGTGGACCACGCCGGCGGGACTGGCCGACAAAGTCATTCACGCGAAGCACTACTATCTGAACGTTCCATTCCTGTGGGTACGCTGGATTATCTATGCCGCGTTCCTGTGCTTCTTTACGTGGCGGCTGACGACCTGGTCGAAGCTCGAGGACGAGACGAAGTCGATGAAATACTCGGCCCTGCTCGAAAAGCTGAGCGCGCCGGGCGTGCTGATCTTCTTCATCCTGATGACGTTCTGCGCGGTCGATTACCTGATGACCCTGGAGCCTTACTGGTATTCGACGGTATACGGATTCATGATCGTGATCGGCTGGGTGCTCACGGCCATCGCGGTGCTGATTGCAACGCTGACGATGCTGGAGAAGTACGCACCGCTCGACCACGCCTTAACGAGAAGGCACTACCATGATTTAGGCAAGCTGATGTTTGCCATGGTGATGATGTGGGCGTACCTGAACTTCTCGCAGTTGCTGATCACGTGGTCGGGCAACCTGCCGACGGAAATCGTCTGGTACATCAAACGCTGGAATGGCGGCTGGCAGGTTGTGGCTCTGATTCTGCTCTTCGGGCATTTCGTTCTGCCCTTTCTGCTGCTGCTCTCGCAGACCACCAAGCGGAATTCGAAGCTGGTGGGTGTGGTGGCGATGTATATCGTCGCGGTTCACGCGATCGACGTTTACTCGCTGGTGGAACCGAACTTCACCAAAGTAACGGACCCGCACTTTTATTTCTCGTGGATGGACCTGGCTGCGCCGGTCGGCTTCGGCGGACTCTGGCTTGCTATGTTCTTCCGTAACCTGCCCGGCATGCCCCTGCTTCCGCTGGGCGCCCCCGATCTGAAAAAGGCACTGAACCATGGCAGAGATCACTAAGCACAATCCCGAAAAAAAGCACGGTAACGGCCCCGAAGAGACCACTGGCGCCGCGGCTCAAAGCAGCGGACAGGTTTCCTTCGAGCGCGGGGATATCAACGTTTATCAGGTCACCGGGTTTGGCATTGGCCTGCTGATCTCCTGTATTGTCGTCATTTTCGCGATGTGGGCTCTGTTCCATTTCCTGGCCAAACACGCTGACGAGACTACCCAAACGCCGAACTCGCCCGCCATGATGACGGAACGGCCTTCGCTGCCGCCCGAACCGCGACTGAGCGGCCTGCGGCCGAAGCCGGAGAACCCGGTGACGCCGAAGGTGGAACTGGATCAAATGCGCGCCGATGAGGACGCGATCCTCAACAACTACGGTTGGGTCGATCCGGGCAAAGGCACCGTACGGATTCCTATCACTGAGGCGATCGGTATGGTCGCTCAGAAGGGTCTGCCTTCGAAGCCAAGCCCCGCCGGCGGAAACGAAGGCGGCTTCCGGATGATCCCGTCGGACGCCAGCAGCGGACGCACTCTCGAAAAGATTTCTCAGTAATCGGGTTGTCATGAATTTAAAGAAATACATTTCGGCGTCTCTGGGAGCTTTCGCTCTCACGTCGGCCCTGTGGAGCGCCGGCATACCGGTCTTCGCGCAGGCGACGCCGGCGCCGGGCTTCGCACCTGCCGGGAGCGCAGCCGCGGAATCCGACGTGGAAGGTCCGGTGATCGGTCGGGCGCAGCCTGCCCGGGCGCAGGACATGCTGAATATGAAGGGCGGCGATCGTCCGGTCTCACTGAAAAACGTGACGATTGAACAGCGCCTGAATTCGCAGCTGCCCCTCGACGCGGAGTTCCGGGACGAAAGCGGCAAGACGGTGCCGCTGGGTTCTTACTTCGGTAAACGTCCGGTGGTGCTGGCTCTGGTGTACTACGACTGCCCGATGCTCTGCACGCAGATTCTGAACGGCATGGTGCGCGCGGCGAAGGTGCTTACGTTCGTGCCGGGTAAAGAATACGACGTGGTCGCCATCAGTTTCGACGCGCGGGAAACCGCGAAACTGGCGGCGGAAAAGAAGGCACTCTACCTGAAGCGTTACGGGCATCCGGAGACGGCCGACGGGTGGCATTTTCTCACCGGGGACATCAATTCGATTAAGCGGGTGACCGACGCGGTGGGCTTCCGTTACATCTGGGACGTTCACACGGCGCAGTTCGCCCATGCGAGCGCGATTTACGTCCTGACGCCGGAAGGCCGGCTGTCCAAATATTTTTACGGTATCGACTACTCACCCAAAGATATGCGGCTGGGGTTGATCGAAGCATCGAACAACAAGATCGGAAATCCGGTGGATCAGATCATGCTGTTCTGTTACCATTTCGATCCCCACTCCGCGAAATACACGCCAATTGCGCTGGGGTTATTGCGCGTGGCAGGAGCGGCTACGGTTTTGACACTGGGGGGATTTGTGTTTATCATGCTGCGGCGCGAGAGCCGTCAGAAAGGGAGTCTGCCCGCCTGATATATGATGGAAGCCAAAAGTTTTCAGCTCTTTCCTGAGGCGGCGTCGACGATCGCTGGTAGTGTGGACGGGCTCTATGCGTTCCTGGTCCTGGTCAGCGCCTTCTTCTCGCTGCTTATCGCGTTCCTCGTCGTTTTCTTCGCCTATAAGTACCGACATAAGAAGGGCGTGCCGTTCCAGCCCGAACCGTACGACGAACACAGCGCCGGCGGGATGATTCTCGAAATCGTCTGGACGGCGATTCCGCTCGGCCTCTCGATGATCATGTTCATCTGGGGTGTCAGCATCTACTTCACCGAAGCCCGGCCGCCGGCCAACTCGATGGAGATTTACGTCACCGGTAAGCAGTGGATGTGGAAGATCCAGCATATGGAAGGCGCCCGTGAAATCAACGAGCTCCACATTCCGGTGGGCCGCAATGTGAAGCTCACGATGACATCGGAAGACGTGATTCACGACTTCTATATTCCGGCTTTCCGTACCAAGGCAGACGTTCTGCCCGGACGGTATACGACGGAATGGTTCCAGGCCACCAAGGTGGGCGCTTATCATATCTTCTGCGCCGAGTATTGCGGGACCAAACACTCGGGCATGGTTGGCACCGTGTATGTGATGACGCAGGCCGACTACAATACGTGGCTGGGCTCCGGCAGCGGAGAAGGGTCCATGGCAGAGCAGGGCCAGTCGTTGTTCAACCAACTGGGTTGTGGCAACTGCCATGCGAGTCTGGTCAACCAGAACGGCCGCTGTCCAAACCTGGTCGGACTGTACGGTTCGCGCGTGGAACTCAAAGACGGGACCAGCGTAAAAGCGGATGAGTCTTACATCCGCGAGTCCGTGCTCTATCCGCAATCGAAGATCGTGGCGGGTTATGACGATTACATGCCGACCTTCAAGGGTTTGATTACCGAAGACGGCATGCTGAAGCTGATTGAATACGTGAAGTCACTCGGGGCAAAGAATGGGGCCGTCAATTCGGCGACTCCCGCGCCGGTGGAAACCAGCGCTTCGCCGCAGACATCGACACGGCCGCAAGGCAGGATGGGCGCGCCCGCGGCGGGTGCGCGAGCGGGGGCGGCGCCGGCCGTCCCGCAGGGCGTTCGTTAAGTTGTCGGGGACACAAGAATGATTACGGCGACTGCAACCAAGAAAGAAACAAAAAACTACCTGAACGCGGAGAGCGGGCTGAAGAGCTGGCTTCTGACGCAGGACCACAAACGCATCGCGATTCTGTACCTGATCGCGGTGACCGCGTTTTTCATCGTCGGCGGCCTGATGGCCGTGCTGATCCGTCTGGAACTGGCCACCCCCGCGGGAGACCTGCTCGACTCGAACACCTATAACAAAGTGTTCACGATGCACGGGGTGGTGATGATCTTCTTCTTCCTGATCCCTTCGATTCCGGCGATTCTGGGTAATTTCCTGTTGCCGCTGATGATTGGCGCGAAGGATCTGGCGTTTCCCAGGATTAACCTGCTGAGCTGGTACGTTTATATGCTCGGCGGTTGTTTCGGCGTGTTTGTGCTGATTACCGGTGGCGTGGACACGGGCTGGACCTTCTATACGCCGTTCAGCACCACCTATTCCAATGGCTACGTGGTGATGACCGCGATGGCCGCCTTCATCAACGGCTTCTCGTCGATTCTGACCGGGCTGAATTTCATCGTTACCGTGCACCGCATGCGGGCGCCGGGCCTTACCTGGTTCCGCCTACCGCTGTTCGTTTGGGCTCACTACGCCACCAGCGTCATCATGATTCTGGGCACGCCGGTGATCGCGGTGACTCTGTTCCTGCTGATGCTGGAGCGCGGCCTGCACATCGGCTTTTTCGATCCCGCGTATGGCGGCGATCCGGTGCTGTTCCAGCATCTCTTCTGGTTCTACTCGCACCCGGCCGTCTACATCATGATTCTGCCGTCCATGGGCGTGATCTCCGAGGTGGTTTCGACTTTCTGTTCGAAGAAGCCTTTCGGTTACACGTTCATCGCGTTCTCCAGCGTGGCGATCGCCGTGTTCGGATTCCTGGTGTGGGGCCACCACCTTTACGTGTCCAGCCAGTCCGCGTATGCCGGCATGGTGTTCTCGATCCTGTCGTACATCGTGGCCATTCCGTCCGCCATTAAGATCTTCAACTGGGCCGCGACCATGTTCAAGGGTTCGGTCCGGCTGGAAACGCCGATGCTTTACGCACTCGGATTCATGGGGCTGTTCACCGTCGGCGGTCTGACCGGCCTGTTCCTTGCCGCGATGGGTCTGGACGTTCACCTGACCGACACCTACTTCGTGGTCGCGCACTTCCATTACGTGATGGTGGGCGGCGCGATCATGGGTTACATGGCGGGTATCCATTTCTGGTGGCCGAAGATGACTGGCCGTATGTATCCGGAAGTTTGGTCGAAGGTCGCTGCCGGGCTGACGTTTATCGGCTTCAATCTGACCTTCTTCCCGCAGTTCATCCTGGGCTACATGGGGATGCCTCGCCGGTACCACGTTTATCCCCCTGAGTTCCAGGTGTTCAACGTGCTGTCATCGGCGGGCGCCTCGATTCTGGGTCTCGGCTATCTGATTCCGGGAATTTACCTGATCTGGTCCCTGAAATACGG
>Ga0118677_10012510_pt1 | contig 12429 bp, 10 predicted proteins | sample AliMusrvi5mmetaG_FD_86154 | JGI IMG/M metagenome (GOLD analysis project Ga0118677, IMG submission 86154)
GCAGGGAGGACACCAGGTAGCCCAGAAGTTCAGCAGCACTACTTTACCTTTCAGTTCGGAAAGCTTTAGTACGGTGCCATCGGCGATTGCTATAACTGTAATTTCAGGGGACGGGCTATTCTCTTTGGCAACAGGAGTTTTGGTACAAGCGGAAAGGGCCAGAAACATACCAGCCATGATCAAACAGAAAATTCGCTGCATGATGAATCCTCCGGGTTCGTTCCTCTCACGGATCTTAACTTCAAACAGAGATTATTCCAATTTGCATTCAATATGACACCGAGGCGGCAAGGAGTAAGCGACGCAGACGTACATTATTAGTACGTTGAGGAGCTGACGACACAGCCAACAAAGGTGCCGCTTGGATGCAGAATGGAATTACCTGTTGCGAGTCACCACATAGTCAGCCAGATCAAGCATAGCCGCCCGCACAGAACTGGCATCAAACATATCCAGGAGTCCTCTGCATCTCTCAATGTAGCCGCGTGCAGCATTAACTGTATATTCAATACCCCCATACCGTTTGACCAGACCGGAAACATGCTGAAAATCATCGAGGGACATCTCATCTTTTTCGAGTACCGCTACAATGGCACTTTGCTCGACTCCCGTACAGTAACGAAGGGTGTAGATCAAAGGCAGTGTTATTTTACCCTCTTCCAGGTCATGGCCGATGCATTTACCAAATTCTTCCTCGGTTGCCGTATAGTCAAGGATGTCATCCATCAACTGGAATGCGATGCCCAGATCCATGCCAAAATCGGCCAAAACCTGTTGTTGCCGGCCGGATGCGCCTCCAAGGATTGCTCCGGCTTCACACGCAGCCGACATCAGGATGGCGGTTTTCGAGCGAACCACGCCGATATAGCGTTCTTCAGTAAGGTCAATATCACCGGTGCAGAGCAGTTGAAGGACTTCACCTTCGGCAATAACGGTGGTTGCATCCGAAAACACTCTGAGAATATCAAGGCTACCAACCCCGACCATCAGTGAAAATGATTTGGAAAATAGAAAATCTCCCACCAGCACCGATGCCTCATTACCCCACAAAGTGTTGACAGAAGCGATCCCGCGGCGAAGACTTGCATTATCGACAACATCGTCATGCAGCAGGGTAGCGGTATGAATAAACTCAACCACGCTGGCAAGAGGAACGGCCTTGTCACCGACGTATCCGCAGAGGCGGGCCGCCAGCAGCAGCAGTGCAGGCCGTACACGCTTTCCGCCACTTGAGAGCACATACTCCCCCACTTTGCGAATCAGAGGAACATCGGACTCGAGGTCTTTGCGGAATTGAAGTTCGACGAGTTTGAGGTCTTCACCAATTATGTTGAGTGCTACCTGCATAATGATGGCATCCTTACGTAAATTCGCGTCATAGTAAAGGAATAAAGTTAATTTTGTCAAAGTATTTATGGCTGTTGAAGCCCAGGGATGTGATGTTTACATTGCCAGATCAGGCATCTCGGTATATTGTGACCCGGTCACAGACACATGATTTTAACACAAAGGAATAATAATGCGATTTGACGAACTCAATCTTCCCGAACAGGTACAACGCGGCGTTGCGGAGACCGGTTTTACTGACTGTACTCCAATCCAGGAGCAGACACTGCCGATCTCCCTCTCCGGCAAGGACGTAGCCGGCCAGGCCCAGACAGGCACCGGTAAGACCGCAGCTTTCCTGGTTACCATGTTCTCGCGACTGTTGGCAAACAGCTGTCAGGCGGGCAGCCATCCCCGCGCTCTGATCCTGGCGCCGACCCGCGAACTGGTGGTGCAGATCGAACAGGATGCCCAACTGCTCGGCAGGCATTGCGGTTTCAACATACAGGCCATCTACGGCGGCGTGGACTACATGAAACAGCGTGATGCGCTGCGTAGCGGCGCAAACGTGATAATCGGCACTCCCGGACGACTGATCGATTATCTTAAACAGAAAGTCTACAGCCTGAAAGAGATCGAGATGCTTGTAATAGATGAGGCCGATCGCATGTTTGACATGGGCTTCATCGCCGATCTCCGTTTTATCCTGCGGCGCCTGCCCCCCTTCGACAAACGTCAGAACATGATGTTCTCTGCCACCCTCAATCAGCGTGTAATGGAGTTAGCCTACGAGTTCATGAACTCCCCTCTGAAGCTCTCGGTCACCCCGGAGAAAATGACCGCCGAGAATGTCGAGCAGGTCATATATCACGTCTCGCGCAAGGAAAAGTTTCCGCTGCTGCTCGGCCTGTTGCGCCGCGACGGCATGGAACGCACCATGATATTCATCAACACCAAGCGCGAGGCCGAGCATCTGCATAACCTTCTGAACGCCAACGGGTTCCCCTGCCGGGTCATATCCGGAGATGTTGAACAGCGCAAACGGATGAAAATTCTTGATGATTTCAAGGATGGCTCACTCCCGATCCTTATCGCAACAGACGTGGCTTCTCGCGGTCTGCATATCGAGGGAGTTTCTCACGTAGTGAATTACGACCTGCCCCAGGACTGCGAAGACTACGTCCATCGCATCGGCCGAACAGCCAGGGCCGGCGCGGAAGGCAAGGCGATCTCACTGGCAGACGAGGACGGCGCTCTTTATCTGGAGGCGATCGAGGAGTACATCAAGATCAAGATTCCGACGGAATGGGCCGAGGACGATCTTTATGTTCTGAACTACGTACGGACAGCCAGACCAAAGCGCATTCAGGATTTAAAACATGACAAACCGGGTGGCGGTCGTGGGAAAGACAGTAGCCGCCGATCTGCGGCACGCCCATTAAAAACGGTCGCGCAGCCTGTTGCCAGACAACCTCTTGTTGTTCAGGCAGCTGAGGGCGGCGGCGAAAAGAAGAAGCGGCGGCGCAGCAGAAAAAAGAAGCCGACAGGGGGAGAGGATGTCGTCCTCCAGGCAGGGCATGAATAATCAGATACTGTGTGGACTTTTCAGCAACTTAATGAACTTCAAATGCAAACTGATGTTAGACAACTAGCCACTTATGGAAAAGATTCTGATAATTGATGATGAGACCTTCATTCGTGAAAACGTTTCCCGCATTCTGTGCGAAGACGGCTATCAGGTTTGTCAGGCGGCCAATGGCACAGAGGCTCGCGATCTGGTGTCAGGAGGAGAGATTGACCTGGCGCTTCTTGATCTTAATCTTGGTAACGAGAACGGTGCCGATGTTCTGAAGGTTCTGAAATCACTGGATCCTGAACTTCTGGTTATAATAATCACCGGTTTCGGCTCGGTGGAAAGTGCTGTGGACACCCTCAAGTCCGGAGCTTTTCATTACATGAAAAAACCTTTTAAAGCTGACGCGTTGCGGGTAATAGTTAAACTTGCGCTTCAGACTCAGACCTTAAAGCGTGAGGTGCGCAATCTGAAACGATCCGGCAGTTTTTCAGCCGGCCGCACCCCGATGATCGGTAAAAGCAGTCCATTCAACGAGGTTATTGAACATGTCCGCGAAATAGCCCGCGTCCCATCCACAGTACTGGTCACAGGGGAGTCCGGAACCGGGAAAGAACTTGTGGCCAGGGCAATTCACGATCTTTCCGACCGCAGAGACGCCTCTTTTGTCGCCATAAACTGCGCCTCTATTCCGGCGACTCTGCTGGAGAGCGAACTTTTCGGGCATGAGAAAGGGTCATTCACCTCCGCCACCAGCCGTAAATTCGGCCTCTTCGAAGAGTCTCATCGCGGCACCATCTTTCTGGACGAGATCGGTGAGATGGATATGTCCATGCAATCCAAACTCTTGCGGGTGCTCCAGGAACGAACTATCAGACGTGTCGGAGGCGTCAAGGATATTGCCATCGATGTTCGGATTATCGCTGCAACAAACCGAAACCTGCAGGAGAAGATATCCTCCGGACAGTTCCGGGAGGACCTTTACTATCGCCTGAATGTCTTTCCCATCCACATTCCGCCGCTCAGGCAACGTCGCGAGGATATCCCGGCGCTGGCTTCCTATTTTCTTGACAGTTTCAGCAGTGCCTTCGGTCGTGATTTTGTAGCTGTTTCACCTGAAGCGGGGCGCCTGATGGAAGATTACAACTGGCCAGGCAACATCCGTGAGTTGAAGAATGTCATCGAACGGATATGTATTATGCGGTCCGGCCCATTCCTATTGCCGGAATATCTGCCTCAGGAGATACGCGGCGCGACAAATTCAGTTCTCACCTCTTCCGCATTGCCACTATCTGCAACAGCCGCACTACCCCCTGATATCGGTTTGGATGATGCTGTGGCTGATTTCGAACGCGCCATTATCCAGCAGGCGCTTCAAAAAACCAGGGCAAATGTTCTTCAAACCGCAACCCTTCTTAAAATTCCACGAGGCACCCTGCGCTACAAGATGGATAAATATGGTCTCTAATGACTGGCTGATTTCAGCCACTTTTCGATGGCTGTTTTCCGCCAGTTATCCGTTATCGCCTTAACACTCTCTCGTTGTCAATAACGCCATTTCCACTAACTTCATGACTTTAGGTGATCGTCACGCCAACGCAACAAATTGGCATTGTAGTTGCGTATAAAAATCTGTTGTTGGAAACAAAACCTTTTTTTAGAACTTATCTACACACGATCGTAACAGCGTGCTAAATTGAATACAGTTTGTTCTCCGGGTATAACTTTATCTTTCGGAGATATCTCATCGCTCCGATACAAACCAACAAGGAGGAACATGTATGAAACTGAATGAGTGTTTTAAAAGTCTGGTAATAGGGGCTGTAGCACTGTCTCTGCCGCTGACCGCTCTGGCCGCACCGGAACCGATTGTTATCAAATTCAGCCACGTTGTTGCCCAGAACACGCCAAAAGGTCAGGCAGCCGACTATTTCAAGCAGCTGGTTAATGAGCGCACAAAGGGTCGTGTGAGGATAGAGGTCTACCCCAACAGCCAACTTTACAAGGACAAGGAAGAGATGGAAGCACTGCAGCTCGGCGCCGTTCACATGCTGGCCCCATCGCTGGCCAAGTTTGCCCCGCTTGGTGTGAAGGATTTCGAGGTATTCGACCTCCCTTTCATATTCGACAGCTATCAGGAGTTGCACAAAGTCACTCAGGGTCCGCTGGGAGTAAAATTGCTTAAGAAACTGGAACCCAAAGGAATCCTCGGCCTGGCTTACTGGGACAACGGCTTCAAGGTAATGAGCGCCAACAAACCACTGAAGACCCCCGCTGACTTCAAGGCTTTGAAGATGCGCATCCAGTCCTCGAAGGTGCTTGATTCCCAGATGCGCTCCATGGGTGCAATCCCTCAGGTAACCGCCTTCTCCGAGGTCTACCAAGCGCTGCAGACCGGCGTTGTCAACGGCACCGAGAACCCACCCTCCAACCTCTACACCCAGAAGATGTACGAGGTGCAGAAATTTGTGACCCTCTCCAACCACGGTTACCTGGGATACGCTGTCATAGTCAACAAGAAATTCTGGGAAAGTCTTCCCGCCGACATCCGCACCATACTCGAAGGCGCAATGAAGGATGCCACCGTGTTTGCCAACAATGTCGCCAAGAAGGATAACGACGAAGCCATGGCCGCCGTGAAGAAATCCGGCCGGTCAGAGATCATCACCTTGACTCCCAAGGAGCGCGCCGTCTGGAAGAAGACTATGGACAAGGCACATAAGGAGAATACCGACCGGATCGGTGCCGACCTGGTCAAGGAGGTATACAAGGACACCGGCTATAATCCCGACAAATAGTGCCATATGAGAGAAAAAGCCGCTGTTACTCGAAGCGGCTTTTTCTCGTATATCACTACAAACGGTCACAACGTGTCATATTCAGACACCAAGCAGGAGATAAATATATGATGAATATCCTTGATCACCTCGAAGAATGGATCATCACCTTTCTCATTGGCGCCGCGACAGTTATCATCTTTTGCGCCGTTATCCATCGCTATGCATCAGGTTTGCCCATTCCCGGCCTGCAGGACTGGCTGATCTCGCTTCATTTCAGCTGGGCGCAGGAACTTTGCATCTACATGTTCGTCTGGATGGCGAAGTTCGGCGCCGCCTACGGCGTGCGTTCCGGCATCCACGTGGGCGTGGATGTGCTCGTTAATCGGCTGCCTGATGAATGGCGTAAAAAAGCAGTGGTTGTAACTCTAGTCGGCGGCGCCATTTTCACCGGCATTGTCGGCACACTTGGTGCGCGTTTTGTTTGGGAAAACGGCATGCATTACGCGGTGTTCACTCTACTAGGGATGAATGTGGGTGATGTTCCGCAAGGGCCGACAACACCTGATCTGGAGTGGCCGACATGGGTAGTATATTCTGCTGTGCCGCTTGGTTCCTACCTGATGTGTTTCCGTTTCCTGCAAGTATTATGGGGCTTTATCCGCCGGGGAGAACTGCCTCGCCACGATCACGCACATGTGGAAGGGATAGAGGAAGAGACGCCTGTGGACTCATCCGAAGCATTGGAAGAGTATGGAGAGCACAATTTCGGTCATCAAGGCAACAATGGAGGTGTAAAATGAGTTCTGCTGAACCTGCAACCTTTTTACCTCCGATGAGCAAAACACGTGCTGGCGTCTATTTGATCTCGATTGGCTTGATGCTGATCGGAATTTGTTTCTTCGGAAATGTGGGGATTGTTTTTGCTCTATTGTTAGCTCTCATGCTGACCGGCATACCGGTCTCGATTGCTCTCGGCCTAACTGTATTGATGTTCCTGTTTTTCATGACACATGTTCCGATTGAAGCAGTTGCGCTCAAACTCTTCACCGGCATCGAGAAGTTCGAGATAATGGCGATTCCGTTCTTCATTCTGGCCGGAAACTTCCTGACCCACGGCGGCGTTGCAAAGCGAATGATCGCCTTTGCTACCAGCATGATCGGTCACTGGCACGGCGGCCTGGGTCTTGCTGGCATCCTGGCATGTGCAATGTTTGCCCTGGTCTGCGGTTCGAGTGTTGCCACAGTAGTTGCCATCGGCTCGATTATCCTGCCTGCGATGGTAAAGCAGGGCTATCCGATGCGTTTCGGCGCCGGCATCATTGTGTGTGCCGGCTCTCTGGGTATCCTCATGCTTCCTTCTATCCCCAAGGTTATCTACGCCATCGCGACAAATACATCAATCGGTGCGCTATTCGTGGCGGGTCTGTTACCGGGGATGCTACTGACGACAATGCTCTGTGCCGTTACCTGGTACATAGCCAAAAAACGCAAATATAAACGTTTGCCAAAAGCAGGTTGGGGAGAACGCTGGTCAACATTTCGCAAGAGTGTCTGGGGCCTTATGCTTGTTGTAATTATCGTCGGCGGCATCTACTCCGGCATCTTTACGGCGACGGAAGCTGCTGCCATGTCTGCTGTGTATGCATTCTTCATCTCAGTATTCATCTACAAGGATCTTTCTTTCAAGGACGTCCCCAGAGTGCTGCTGACATCAGCCAACTTAAGCGCCATGCTGCTCTACATCATCACCAATGCGGTTCTGTTCTCGTTTCTGATGTCGCACGAGAACATCCCTCAAGCTATGGCCGACTGGATCCTCGGTAAAGACCTCGGCGTAGTGACGTTCCTAATGTTCGTAAACGTGGTGCTCCTGCTCGCAGGAAACGTGATGGAACCATCCTCGATCATTCTGATCTTTGCTCCGATCCTATTTCCAGCCGCAATGCGCCTTGGCATCGATCCTGTGCACTTCGGTATTTTGATCGACGCCAACATGGAGGTAGGCTTATGCCATCCGCCAGTCGGGCTAAATCTCTACGTAGCAAGCGGTATTTCAAGGCTTAGTATCACCGAACTCACCGTTGCTGTGATGCCGTGGCTTTGCACAATGTTGGTATTTCTGGTGATAGTGACGTACTGGCCGACACTGGCCATCTGGTTACCGAGGGCGATGGGTATGATGTAGCAGGCTTGATTCACTATACTTGTATTTGAGGACCACACATGGCTGATTATATTTTTATTTATCTGATTGTTACACTCAATACTCTTTGCCAGCTCATGTTAATATGGCGTCAGAGACTAGCCGCCAACGAAAGACGAAAATTCTGCTCTATAGCAATTGCTATACCGGTAGTGCTCATGGTAACAATGCGCCTCTTGATAACCGGTGGTGCGATCCATGGAAGCGTAGCCGAACAGTCACTGGGTGAACAATTCTTTACAAAAGGTACAAGCATTTTGCTGATTGCAGGACCTTGGCTGGTGACGATCGCTGCAATCCTGGCCAAGATGAGAAATCGTGCCTTGCTGAATAAGCACGTTGTAAATTGATTCGCCGTATGAATGTCGGCGTATTTGCCAATAACTTTCAGAAGTAAAAAGAGAGCCTGCCAGTTGCAGGCTCTCTTTTTACTTCTGATCATTGGCTAGCAGTCCCAGTTTTCCGGCCAGCCATTTGGTGGTGGTCGCCTGGATTATTATTGTCATGAGGATGGCAAGAAAAGTAACGGAGGCTATGTCTTCGGCACCCGGCACCTTCATACCCAGGAGGATGCCGGCCAGCGCACCAGGGATCACCCCGGTCTCACGGGTCCAGCACATGAACAGCATTTCCTTCAGGCTCCATTTGGCCCGGCGGTCGGGCAGCGCGCAGCAGAAAACCGTCACGGGTCTGGCGATAAACATGAAAACCGCCACCAGCGCAGTGCCGCCCAAGAGGTATTTACCCATTAGGGCGAAGCTGACCTGGCTCCCGAGCAGGATGAAGATAAACATCCGCATGATAAGGGAGGTGGTAAGGATGAAATCATCGAGTTTTTCCTCCTCCTTCTCTTCCATCTTGAAACCGAAGACATCCTTGTTGCCAAGCATGATGCCGAACACAAAGACAGCCATGAAACCGCTGGCCTTGAAATTTTCCGCGCTCATGTAGGCGCCCAACACCGCCATCAGTGTGACAAGCGGCGCATACTCCTGGAGAAAATCGTATTTTTCATGGGCGATAAGGAGCGCTGCCAGATACCCGAGAACACCCCCTATCAGCACCCCGATCAGAGCGTTGCTGACAAGGCTGAATGTTGCGGCGCCAAGAGAAAATTTTCCCCCTGTGCCAAGGGCTATACCCATGATTGAAAAGGTGACGATGGCGCCCATGGCGTCATTGAAGGCTGATTCGGACATGACGGTCTGGGCCACACGATCCTTGATCCGCACCTGTTTGAAGACCGGGACCAGTGTCGCCGGGTCAGTGGAGGCGATGGTGCTTCCGAGGAGCAACGCGGTAATCAGCGGAATCCCCAGAAACTGGAATGCGGCAAGACCGGTGATGGCGGTTGTTATAATCACCCCGACAGTGGAAATAACCACGATGGTGATCCAGACCTCCTTCAGCACCTTGAGCCTCAGGCTTGCCCCGCCGTCGAACAGGATATAGGAAGATCCGAAAATCAGGATCAACTGGTTGATCGTGGAATCAGCCTTGACATCAAACACCCCAGCGACTTCAGGGCCGAGGCACATCCCTATCAGGAGGAAGACCACCACATCCGGCACCCTGAATTTCTGCGCAAGAATGCCGCTCAGGGAACCGGCCAACAGGATGACCCCGACAATGAAAAGTATATGCTTGGCCGAATGGATTGCCACTGATTCCATCTGCATCCCGTCCTTTGATTATTTGTCGCCACCCGTTTCGTCCGGAAACTAAGTAAAAAAAACCTTGATTTGAAATTGGAATGTCATCGTTTCACCCTCGGATCCAGCGCATCCCTGATCCCCTCCCCCAGCAGATTATAGGACAAAACCGTCACCAATATTGCCAATCCGGGAAAGAGCGACAGCCACCAGGCAAATTCGATGTAATCTTTGCCGGAGGTTAGGATGTTGCCCCAGCTCGGGGTGGGTGGCTGAACTCCGATGCCGAGAAACGACAGGGCGGACTCGGTCAAAATCGCACCGGCGATGCCGAGTGTGGCAGATACCAGCACCGGAGAGATTGCGTTTGGGAGAATATGCCGGAACATGATACGACTGCTGGAGCAGCCGATACAGCGGGCCGCCATTATGTAGTCCATCTCACGGATCGAGAGTGTTTCAGCCCGAACCAGACGAGCCACACCCATCCAGCCGGTAAGGCCGATCACCATCATGATGTACCAGATAGAGGGTTCCAGGAAGGTAATGACCGCCAGAATCAGGAAAAATGCAGGAAAGCAGAGCATGATGTCTACCAGCCGCATCAGGGAGGCATCCACCAGGCCGCTGTAATAGCCGGATAGCAGGCCGACTACAGTGCCTATGAATACAGCTATGCCGACCGCCACAAAACCGACTTTGAGAGATATGCGGGCTCCGAAAAGGACGCGGCTGAGAACATCCCGACCAAGTTCATCGGTACCGAACCAGTGTTGCAGTGACGGCGGTGACAACACCTTCCAGGCATTGATTGAACTGGGATCATACGGAGAAATCAGAGGCGCCAGCAGGGAAACAAAAAACAGGGCGACGACTACGGCTCCACCCGCCAGAGCCAGTGGATTGCGTTTCAGGCGCGGCCAGAAGATGCAATAGAAATAGGAGTGTTTAAATGCCATCCCCCTACCCTTCCCCGTGCCTGATGCGCGGATCAGCTATGGCGTAGCAGAGATCGGCCATCAGGTTGCCGATAAGAGTCAGAAAAGCGCCGATCACCAGTATGCCCATGACCACCGGGTAGTCACGAGACATGACCCCCTGGTAAAAGAGCTGCCCCATACCGGGTATGGCAAAAATCGTTTCAAATATTACACTGCCGCCGATCAGTCCGGGGATAGAGAAACCGAGCAGCGTAATCAAAGGCAGCAGAGCATTTCGCAAGGCATGCTTATAAATAACTACCCGCTCGGAAAGACCCTTGGCGCGAGCGGTGGTGATATAATCCTGGTTGATGACATTAAGCATGGCCGAGCGCATATAGCGGGAAAGCCCTGCCAGGCTGCCGAAGGAAGCCACCATGACCGGCATGAGCAGATGTTTAGCCACATCCCAAAAGTAGCGAAGAGTTCCCCAGGAATCACTCCCCAGGGTATGCAGGCCGGAGATGGGGAGCCAGTTCAATTTGACTCCGAAGAAATACATCAGCAGCAGTGCCAGCCAGAAGGTGGGGACGGCAAAACCGATAAAAACGAAGATTGTGATCCCCTTGTCAAGCCAGGTATCACGTCGGGTGGCGGCCAGAATGCCGATCGGAATGGCCAGTCCGAATTCCAGGATCAGGGCGATGACATTCAGAGCAATAGTGACCGGCAGACGTTCCTTGATCTTATCCAGTACCGGTCTGCCGTCTGACGAGAAAGAACGACCCAGGTCGAAACGGGCAAGTTTGCCGACCCAGGTGAAGTACTGCTCGTGCAGCGGCTTGTCAAGCCCGTAAAATTTCGTGAGCCGTTCGCGAGCCTCCTTGCCCACCTTTGGGTTCATGGCCATCTGCATCTCGACCGGCTCTCCGGGCGCAAGATGGATGACTGAGAAGGTGATCAGGGTGATGCCGATCATCAGCGGAATCAGTATAAGGACACGTTTAAGGAGATAACGAGCCATCAGTACACCTGCTCGTTCTTCGGCACATACCATCTGATCTGGTTATGCCCGATACCGGCCGGTGCCGGCTCGATCCCGCGGATACGGGCACTCACAACCGGCAGTGCATCAGGCACGTACAGGAAGGTGTATGGCTGCTCATCCGCCAGAATCTCCTGTATCCGGAAATATGCACGCTTGCGCTTCTCAATATCGAAGGTATTGCGCCCTTCAACCAGCAGACGGTCAACTTCCGGATTTTTGTAACCTATGAAATTCAGTTCGCCCGGCTTGTTCTTGCTAGAGTGCCAGATGTCATACATGTCCGGATCCTGAGAGATGTTCCAGGCCAGCATGACCACCTCGAAGTTACCTTTGTCGATAAATTCCTTGAGGAAGGTGGCCCACTCCACAATCCGGATTTTGACATCGACTCCCACCTGCCTGAGGCGCTGCTGGATGATCTGGGCCGACATGAGGCGCTGCTGGTTACCCTGGTTGGTCAGAATGGTGAATTTAAAAGGCTTGCCGTCCTTGACCAGAATACCGTCGCTGTTCTTCTCCTTCCAGCCGGCCTCAGCCAGAAGTTCGGCAGAATGCTTCGGATCATAAGCGATGTCCCTGATATCAGGGTTATAAGCCCAGCGACCCGGCACAATCGGGCCATGTGATCTCTGCCCCATGCCGAACAGCACCCCCTGGATCAATTCATCCTTGTTGATGGCGGCGGTCATGGCCTGACGGATCCGTTTGTCGCCGAAAAGAGGATGACGCAGGTTGTAACCCAGGTAGAGATAGCCGGAAGAGGGATAGCGGAACTTGTTGAATCGTGAGGTAAAGCTTCGGTTTGCGGTCTGCCGGGCGTACTGCACCGGCGTCAGGCTCATCAGGTCAATGGCGCCAGCTTTCAGCTCCATGTACATGGTGGAGCTGTCGGGTATGATGCGATAAATGTAACGATCTATATAGGGT
>Ga0118677_10012511_pt1 | contig 12429 bp, 12 predicted proteins | sample AliMusrvi5mmetaG_FD_86154 | JGI IMG/M metagenome (GOLD analysis project Ga0118677, IMG submission 86154)
CCCACATCAGCATGGGGCCGCCGTTATTCTGCAGGAGCGGCGCCAGAATCACGAGCGCAAAAAATCCGAATGCCACGGAAGGAATTGCCGCAAGCATTTCAATGACCGGTTTTGCATACTGTCGGATTGAAAACGGAAGAATATCGCTGAGGCATATTGCTGCGGCAACGCCCATCGGTACGGCAATCAGGGCGGAACCGAGCGTCACCATCACGCTGCCGTAGATAATGGCAAGCGCACCGAAGCCGCCCGGGTGATCGGCTGGATACCAGTTCGTGCTGGTGAAGAATTCACTGAATCCCCGAAGCTGAAAAAAAGGAACGGCATCGCGGGCGACAAAGTAAAAAATAAAGAGCACAACTATTGCTACAAACGAGCCTACAGCAAGGAGCATGCCTTCTCCGACTGTTTTAGCGACTTTCTGCAAAGTGCGTTTGCGGGCGCTTATGACAAATGCTGTTGTGCGGTTGCTGCCTCCGACACTCTCGTCAGCCATGAAGTCCAGTGGTTTATTAACAAATACCGATTATCCTGCTTTTTTGATGCACTAATCTATGGGCTTTTGCTTTAGCAAGCAATGGCCGCTTTGTTACAAGTTTGAAACTTTTATGGGATGAAGAGTTGTAAAAGGATTTTTAGGCGCTCTCAGTATGATAACAATCAATTTCACATGGACTTAAGTGAGCGAAAGCAGAATTCACGTGGAGTTTACAATAGGGAGAGAAGTATGGAGCTTATAATCAACTACTTTAACAGTGAATTTGACACCGGTTATAGTAACAGCGTTCAAAAAAATATAAATAGAGCTCAGATGGAATGGTTGTACTGCGATTTTCATATTCATACCACTTGGAGTGATGGAATTTGTCCGCTGAACGATGTCATTAAGATGTATGGCGAGACAGGATTTGATGTGATTGCCATTACAGACCATGTGCTCGATAATGAAAGTTTGTCACGAACAAAGCAAGCATGCGGAATAAGCTGCAGTATTGAAAAAGAGCAGTTTGCTCATTACCAGAGAGAACTATGGAGTGCAGCCCGCTATGCCTGGGAAACCTATAATATGCTGGTAATTCCAGGTATAGAGCTTACTAATGATGCCTCAAAATATCATATTCTTGCACTGGATAGTAAAGAGTACATCAGCCCTGATCTTGGTGTTGAAGATATACTGACTGAAATTAAAGCCCAGGGAGGAATATCGGTAGCCTGCCACCCATATATACGAAATCATACCGGTGATGAACCGTCTGAATATCTCTGGACTAATCAAGATCGGTTTGCATTGATGTTTGATGCCTGGGAAGTTGCAAACCGGGACGATCTTTTCAACGTTGTCGGGTTAAAAAAGTTTAATTACATCGCGAATTCAGACTTTCATGAAGAAAAGCACCTGAGGTCATGGAAAACGCTGTTGCGGTGCGCTAAAAATGTTGAGGCTGTTAAACAGGCCATAAGAACAAATGAAGCGGTTTCGTTATTTCTGTACCGTGGTGGCAACCTAAAATAACCGTTAATGTTTGGACTGAGAACTCTGGGTATGTGCTATAATAAAAGCACGATGTGTTTTCTTGAAAAAAAACATGCTCATCTTGAAAACCTGCTTAGTAAAGCCAAGTCGGTTCATCTTGATCATACGTCGCGGATTCTTATTCTAAGTGACCTCCATATGGGCAATGGGGGACGACTTGATGAGTTTCGTCATAACGCCGAATTGCTCAAAACCATCCTTGAACGTTATTATTTGCAGGAGAAATACAGCCTTGTTCTTAATGGCGATATTGAAGAACTGTTCAAGTTTCCGCTGAAAAGTATTGCTTCGACATGGAGTGAGTTTTATGAGCTTTTCATGAAGTTTAAACAGAATGGGTTTTTTTTGAAAACTTATGGAAATCATGATGCGGCATTACTTGATGAAAAGGATTACAGGCTTGCTTCATCACTGGTTGAATCGATTACCTTTCATTATGGCAATGAAACCCTGCTGCTCTTTCACGGTCATCAGGCATCGGTACTTTTATGGGAAACTTATTCAATGCTCAGCAGAGCAGTTATTTTGTTTCTCCGCTATATTGCAAAGCCTATCGGGATAAGGAACTTCTCTGTTGCCTATAACAGCCGTAAAAGGTTTGCTATCGAAAAATCAATTTATGAGTTTTCGAATCATGCAAAAATTGTTTCCATTATAGGCCATACCCACCGACCATTGTTTGAATCGCTTTCAAAAGTGGATTTCCTGAATTACCGCATTGAGGATCTCTGCAGAACTTATACATCTTCTGCTGATGAGCTTCGCCGGGAAATCGGGCAAAAAATAACTGCGCTGAAACATGAACTTGATGCCTGTTACCAAAAAGGTAAAGTAATCGGACTCCGAAGCGGACTGTACAATAACCTTCCTATTCCAAGCGTTTTCAATTCGGGGTGCACCATCGGAAAGCGTGCCATAACAGCTCTTGAAATTGAAGGCAGTACCATCAGACTTGTCTGCTGGTATAATGGCAAACGGAGACCTACGTTTATTGATGATCGGGATCATAAACCAATGGAGCTTGGATCAACCGGGTTTTCAAGAATTGTGCTGAACGAAGATTCCCTCGATTATGTCTTTACCCGCCTCCACCTTCTGACTTGAACGTAGTCTGCAACGCGGGAAGATTTGACAGAATTGTTGCACAGTCTTAACCATTCCCCAACACTATTTGACGTTCTTACGATTGTGCAGCTCAGTGTTCTCGTCGGGATACCATTGGTAACGGATAGGAATATGATGAATCAATATTCGGAAAGGTTGTTAAAACCGCTTCCCTTCTTACCTCGAGGCAGAGCTTATCTGCTCAGATTACTCATGCTCCCCAATTTTTTGTTAACGAGAGTCGACGGTTTAGAAAATCTTGCCGGTGATGAAGGTGCGCGCATCTATGCATTTAACCACAACAATTCAATTGAGGTTCTGATGGTGCCGGTTCTGATCATCTACCATCTCGGTGGCAGAATGATCAGTTTTGTTATTGACTGGATGTATGGCAAGGTTCCTATCCTCGGTTCTTTGATGGACATGACCGATCCCGTTTACGTCTATCATAAACGTTCATCACTCCGCTGGATAGAGGCAAAACGGATGACAAGACCTACTGACGATACTGTAGAGAGGTGCACCGAAAAACTTCTCTCAGGCAAGAGTATAGGAATTTTTCCTGAGGGAACGCGCAACAGGAACCCTGAAAATCTGCTTAAAGGAAAACCGGGTATCGGTCATATAGCGTTGAAGAGCGCTGCCACTGTTGTACCTGTAGGTATTGACTTTGAGTGCAGGAGAAAAAAAGGAAGAATACCTGCACTTGGGAGAACAATAGTGAGAATCGGCAAGCCGCTTCATTTCCGTAATCAGTCTGATCATTATCGGGCACTCCTTGCCGGTACATCATGCAAAAGCAATAACAACTCAGAGCTTAATGAATTGGCAGCTGGAGTAACCCATACAATCATGTTCACTCTTGCAGAACTATCCGGCAAACGATACAACGAACGCTGTCCTGTCATAAGAACAAGATTAACCGAAACAACCATCAAACCAAAGGAGCATGTATGTCATGTGTAAGCGTTAGCAAGGTTGAGAGTGCCGGCGATCGTGCGGCTGCTCTGGAAGTGATAAAAAGTGTCTTTTGTGTTGAAAAAAACTGGATCAGTACAGTGCAGAATCAGATACCGGATGAGCTTTCCGGTAATACGAAGGTTTCGTGGTTTTTAGCAACAGTCAACGGTCGACCGGCAGGTGTACTTCGTCTCCTTTATGATCCATCTTTTGACATTCCTGTCGAGTATGATGTGAAGTTTATACCGGGTATAAGTGTTGAAGAGCTGAAAAATGCCGGGAAATATGTTGAAATCGGCAGGTTCATGATCCTTGAAGAGTTCCGCAAGAATCCAAGGGTAGCACTCCGTTTGATGCGCTCAGCCACTGCAGAGGTAATAGAGCGTGATTACACTCACTTTATTACCGATGTCTTTGAAGGTGAAAAGCATTCACCACTCAACTTTCATACCAGGGTGCTCGGCTTTGAAGTGATTGGTAAGCATTTGTTTGGAGATCTGAACTGCAGCTCGACAAGAATTATTCTGACCCTTGATATTTTGACGCTCTACATCCGGATAAAGGACAGCCGGAGTAGAATTTACCGTGAATTGACCGATGGATTCAAGGGGATAATAGATCGTAAGGCAGCTATGACTCAAAGTGGAATTTCCAGAAGATTACGTGAGCTTGGCGGGCTGCAGCCAAAAGTTTAATTGTTTGTCAAATAATAATTTCTGGAGAGTTTTTATGCTTCGACTGGATGAATTAAAGGCTGAAATTAAAGGCGAGTTTTATTTACAGGAGGAGCTGAATCAGCATAATGTAAAAAAAGTTGAGGCGCAAGCTGATCTCATTATAAAGCCTGCCGGAAAAAAGGACCTTTTAAAAGCCCTGAGAATGCTTGAAAAATCCGGCTTTCCCCATCTCGTCATCAATTCCAAAGGGAGGGTTGTTTTTCCCGACAGACGGTTTCATGGCGTTGTTATTATTACAGATCTGAAACTATAGCGCATGGTGTTCAGCACTTTTCACCGACATGTAACAGTTGCTCAAAGGAGGATGTGGTACATTAGCTCACGACTCAGAACATCGTTTCAAGTTTATCCATGATGATGTTGAAGTTGATTTTGCTATTGAAAACACGGAGCATGGTTTACAGGCGATACATGTCTGCGAAAATTTTCTTTATAGCAAGAAAAAACATTTTGTACAGAAACAGAGTTATTAATAGAGACAAAAAGAACAGGAGTAAGTAAAATTTGGTACGTAGGGCTTATTGGGCTGATACTTCAACTCCTGGTGTCTTAAATTTTTATTAACGAGTACTGTTATGCCTCATAAAAAGATAGTCATGGTGCAGGATAAGAAGATTGCCCTGGTCGCACATGACAACAAAAAACGTGATCTCCTTGAGTGGGCCATGTTTAACCGTGATTTGCTGGCTCATCATGAAGTTTTTGCTACAGGAACAACCGGAGAAACCCTTGGTCAACAGTTAGGGCTGAAGATCACGAAACTTCAAAGCGGTCCGTTAGGTGGCGATCAACAGATTGGTTCCAAGATTGTCAGTAATGAAATAGATTTTCTCATTTTTTTCTGGGATCCGCTGGAACCTCAGCCGCATGACCCTGATGTGAAGGCACTTTTACGCATGGCGGTGGTATGGAACATTCCTATTGCCTGTAATCGTGCTTCCGCTGATTTTATGATTTCATCTCCGTTAATGGAAGGTGAGTACAATCGTCTTGTGCCTGATTACGAAGAGTACCGGACACGAAAAATTGATTGGGGAGCACAACCGAGTTAAAATCTTTCACAAGAACTATGAAACCTTATTCCTTTTGCCCGATATGCGGTACAATGCTTGATCGGGCGATGATAGACGGGCGCGGTCGAAAGGTGTGTCTGTCGTGCTCATGGGTACATTATATTAATCCACTTCCTGTAGCGATAGCCTATACTGTGAACAGAAATGACGAACTTCTTCTGGCTCTTAGAGCTCATGAACCTGCATGTAATGAATGGTCTCTGCCCGGAGGATTTGTTGAAGCTGGTGAAAAAGCTGAAGATGGATGTTTGCGTGAGCTGAGAGAGGAGACCTCTCTCGAAGGAAAGATTGATTCGCTTATCGGCATATATCACAGGGAGGTCGAGCCCTATGGTTCTTTACTTGTTCTTGCCTACAAAGTGGTGGTTGAAGATGATACCATAGCAATCAATCATGAGCTGTTTGAAGCTGGCTTTTATCCAGAACATCTTATGCCTGAAGTAAGAATTCCTCTTCATCAGGAAATTATGAAGGATGCTGCCCTGTACGAACCGGTTCAGTGAAACTTCAACGGAGCAGAACAGATTCATTCAGTTTCCTTTACCGACAGGGTCAGGTGCAGTGGGAAAAATAACACAAAATACAGAACCCCTGTTTACTCTTGATCGAACCTCAACATTTCCTTTATGGGCCAGAACAATATGCTTGACTATTGAAAGCCCTAATCCTGTTCCTCCAAGTTGACGGGAGCGGGCCTTGTCAACCCGGTAAAAGCGTTCAAAAATTCTGTTGAGATCCTCTTTTGCTATACCAATACCGTTATCTTCCACCTCCACATGAACAGTATCGTCTCTTTTGAACGCTGAAATTCTGATTATTCCATTGTAATCATCCACATATTTTATCGCGTTATCAAGGAGATTACGGATAACAATTTCCAGATATACTGCATCGGCATAAACTGGTGGAAGATCTTCAGGGATATGTATATCGAGCTTGACATGCTTTTTGTCGAGAGAAAGTTTCAAAAGAGTAACAGACTTGTCAATGACACCTGCCATGTCAACGGGCATGAACTGATAGACAATCTGACCTGACTCTATTCTTGACAGGTCGAGCACATCGTTGACAAGTGCTGTAAGCTGGTGACTTGCATCCAGAATAATCGTAAGAAATTCAGCAGCATCTTGCGGATCCTGCATCGCTCCATCAAGCAGCGTTTCAGTATAGCCGCTGATGATTGAAAGAGGTGTCCGAAGTTCGTGGGAGACGCTGGAAACAAAATCTCTTCGTATTTTTTCCAGATTGCGAAGCTTGGTGATGTCGTTCAGTACAAAAACTGTTCCATCGAACTGGTCGTCTTTCATGACAGGCATAGAACTGATTTGCATAATGCGCTCTCCTTTTGAACTCTTGACTGACTGTTCCTCTTTAATAAGAGTTAAGCGGTTTTTGTGAACTTCAGCAAAAAGCTCCTGAAGTCTGGTGTCAGTAAGAAGCTTGAGAGACCGGGACTTGAACATGGCGCCTTCGATACGAAATATTCTTGATGCAGCAGGATTGACCAATATTATATCTCCAGCCGTATCGGTAACTATGATCGCCTCTCGAATTCCTGCAAAAACAGCTTGATACCACTCTTCAACAAGCTTCATTCTTTTTATGTCATCGGTCATAACATTGAATGCATGGGCGAGTATACCTATTTCATCCTTGCGATGGGCAGGCAGGTTGACTGAAAAGTCGCCATGAATTCTTTGTTGAGCAATTTTTTTAAAATTCTGAAAAGGACGGGTAAGAAAAAAAGCCGCCACAGAGCCTGTGATAAGGGAAAAAAGCAGTGTCAGGAAAAAACTATGCTCAATGTTTTTGCTCATTCCTATGTTGAAGAGGCCTATTTCGTATAGTGGTTTTGAAACGCGAAGAATGGCATAGGGCTTAGGAAAACCTACAGGAACAGCTATGTAAAGCATCTGCTCTTTTACAGTTTCACTGAGACGGGTGTCTTCACCATAACCATTTGCCAATGCTGCCTTAACTTCCGGCCTGTCCCTGTGATTTTCAACAAAAGAAAGCTTGCCATGCGGGATATAGGAATCTCCGATTACCCGACCGTCAAGATCAATTACCGTGACTCTGATATCAAGCGCATTGCCTACTTGGTTTGCCCATGTATCTGCATTACCTGATTTCAGTAATTCCTGGAAATTCTGTTCAAGAATCTGCTTGTTGTACAGAAGATCTTTACGCAGTTCCTTTTTTATTTCGGAGGTTAAAACAAGGGTAAACTGACGACCAAGTGAGATATAGCAGATAGCGGAGGTGATAAAAACAATCAAACTGATAACAGCAGCAAGTTTAAAGAAGAGCTTACTCTGCATGGTCTGGCCCCTCTTTTTCCTCAAGCTTGTAACCAAGTCCACGTACTGTTTTAATCATACCCCCTATATCGCCGAGTTTTTCGCGAATTCGGGTGATATGGGTATCGATGGTTCTCGTATTGAGTGTTTTATCGACATTCCACACATCGCTGAGCAGCATCTCCCGTGATTGGGCTTCTCCTTTCCGCTTGATTAATGCAACAAGAAGTTTGAATTCCATGAGAGTCAGCACAAGTTCTTTGCCATCCAGCGTGACAATATGGCGCGTTAAATCAATTTCAAGACCAGCAACCTTGAGCACTTCCTGGAGTTTGCCCCCTGTACGACGCTCTCTATTGAAAATAGCCCGTATCCTGAGAGTCAACTCACGGGGACTGAAAGGCTTAACTACGTAGTCGTCCACACCAAGTTCAAAACCGAGAATCCTGTCTATTTCTTCTCCCTTTGCCGTAAGCATGATGATCGGGAGATCTTTGTGACGCTGATTTTGCCTGATATTGCGGCACACTTCAAAACCGTCCATTCCCGGAAGCATGATATCAAGCAGAACCAGATCAAAGCTTTTTCGGGAAAGTTGCTCCAGCCCCTCTTCACCGGAACTTGATAGGTGACATTTAAAACCAGCACGAGCGAGATTGTATTCGAGCAGTTTCGAAAGGTTCTGGTCGTCCTCTATAACAAGAAGCATTGGAGCCGACATAGTAGTGTGGTTTTCAAAAGAGTCTGTGTCGATAACTTCATGATATGTAATTAACGACAAAATTGAACGACAAAAAGCTGCCTCATGAGAGACGGCTTTTTGTCGTTGGATTATTAATATGAAAAGCTTTTTACCAGCTCTTAATAATAGTTGACAAATCCGGTTTCGCTGATGATGCGTTTACCTGCTTCAGTTTTTGCCAAGTCGACGAACTGCTTGACAGCACCAGTTGGCTGGCCGTTCGTGTACATGAAAAGCGGACGGTGAATTGGGTAGGTGCCATTCTTGACCGTTTTAACATCAGCCTCCACACCGTCAACCAAGATTGCTTTCACAGAGTTGTCAACAAAACCCAGACCGATATAGCTGATAGCTCCAGAGGTGCTTGCAACTCGGCTCTTGATTGCACCATTGCTTGACTGGGTTTCAGCTCTTTTTGAAATCGGATTATCTTTACCCATAACCAGTTCTTTAAACGAATCAGCTGTGCCGCTGTTTGATTCGCGCTGAATGACTACTATACCTGCATTTGGTCCGCCAAGCTGACTCCAGTTGGTGTATTTACCCATGTAAATCCCACGGATCTGAGCTTTTGAAAGCGCATTGACCCGGTTGCTTGGGTGTAGAACAATAGAAAGACCATCAAGGGCCACAACATGTTCGACAGGGGTTACGCCTTTGCCTTTAGCTGCAGCGATTTCGTTGTCTTTCATTGGACGCGACATGGTTGCGATATCGCAGGTTTTGTTGATCAGGCTTTTTGCACCGTTGCCTGAACCGGACTCGCTTACTGTTACCTGAACGCCTGTGGTTTTCGTGAAGTGATCGGCAAATGCTTTGGCGATCGGGCCAACGGTGGTCGAACCGTCAATAACTATCTTTCCTGCAGCCTGGGCCGTACCGGATGCCATAACGCCGAACACTGTGGCACTGAGAAGTATTTTCTTGAAAAGTTTCATGGTGATTGTCATCATTAAGTTAATAAAATGTAAATAGTTTATTGTTTTGGTTTTCATAAACCGGTAATACAAGGCTGTCCATCAGCATTTTAAACAGCCTTGTACACCAGCCCACACAACACAACAACGAAAGAACAACACACAACGTTTAGAACTTTACTGTAGCATCTACCCACAAGAGTTGAGTGGTAGGAAGAGTATTACCGATGATATTCTTGAACCTGAAATAGTTCAAGCCAAGAGTCATGTTCTGCACAAGATGGTAAGCTGCGCCGATTTTGATACCTTTAAGGTTTGTCTGGCTACCACGGTTACGGTCTGAATCTGTGAAGCCGGTAACTGCATCTTGCTCGATATAGGCGTATTCAGCGGAAGTGAACCACTGTCCAACCTGCTTTGCATCACCTATTTTTGCCTCAACGAGGTAGCTTTTTCTGTTGTTTTCGTCGATATTGGTATAGCGAACGCCATCATTTTTTGCCGTATTGAAGGCATACTGACCATTGATCTGCCATGGAAGCGTGTCAGTGATCTGGCCGCCAACCTTACCGAAAAGCTCAACTATATTAAAGTCTTTTCCGCTATAGTTCATAGCTCCTCTTAAGACCATGCCGTTATAATCGAAATTCACATAGTCATAATAGGCGGCACCTAGCTGATAGTTGATATCGCTAACTTCACCTTTATAGCTTGCCTGAGTAGCGAAGAGGTAGGCATCATCATATTTGTTTGGACTGCCAGGATTTGCGACACCATTCATCTCGTTCAGCGGGTAGTATCCTATAACGGCACTCAGCCCATCTTTTTCTTTGCCCGCCGCATCCTTGCCATACTGAAGGGTTGCTCCCTCAAAGGTAAGGTCGCTGTCCCACACGAGATCGTTGACAACTATAAGAGTGCTTGCAACGGCTCTTTTTCCAAGGATAACGTTCACATCGCCGCAGAGCATCGCTGGATGGTAGTCGATGTAGTACTCATTCAAGAAGACGGAGTTGGCGTGAAACGTATTGCCAAAAGTCTGGTTGCGTGAGGTTGTTTCATTAGTTGCCCAATATTGGGTTGATGACATGTCATCAGTTGCCAGCTGGACACCGGCTGACAGCTCTTCATTGATCCAAGCGTTGGCGCCGAGACGAAGACGGCCACGGTGGCGATTACGGCTGATATCTGTAGTCGCAGGATTGCCATCATCGGTTTTCTCAGTTTGATAGCGGTAGCGAACATCGCCTGCCCAGTTCAGGTCAACAGCCTGCGCATTGTTAAACCCGAGGGAGGCTGCCAGACCGACTAGTAGTGCAATTTTTTTCATAATTAAATAAAGGTTGGTTTGTGTGTGTTCTCTTTTATGAAAAAATCCGAATTCATTTCGCATATCTTCATACGCCAAATAATGTACAGATCGTTGTGTTAAGGAATTGTTACGGAAGTGCTACAAGATTGTGAACAATTATGCGATCAAAAACACACCGATAGCACTTCATTGAAAACAGTGCTAAGGAACAGAATATGCACATGAACAATTATGAGAATTTTCAAAATGATATGGTTGATGGAAGGTTGATGGAAAACCTTATATTTGCAAGAAGAGTTGTTTTTTTACATGCAGTATCCCTTTTTCTAATAATGCTTTAATAGATTCACTCCATGGTGCCGACAGTCTATTCAGCACCCGATGCCGCCGGACATTACGGCTGTTTCGGAGGCAAGTTCATTCCTGAAACCCTTGTAAAAAATGCTGCCGATCTTGAAGCGGAGTATTTAAAGGCAAAAAACGACCCAACATTTCAGTCGACCCTGAACCACCTGCTCCGTGATTATGTAGGCAGACCGACACCGCTCTATCATGCCGAACGCCTGAGCAGGACACTTAATGGAGCACAGATTTATCTCAAGCGTGAAGACCTCTGCCATACAGGTGCCCATAAAATCAACAATGCACTCGGTCAGGTACTGCTTGCCCGCCGCATGGGTAAAAAAAGAGTCATTGCCGAAACCGGTGCAGGACAGCATGGAGTAGCCACTGCTACGGTATGTGCTCTTTTCGATCTTGAATGCATCGTCTACATGGGAGAGGAGGATATCAGGCGTCAAGCGCCCAACGTTGCAAGAATGAAACTCCTCGGCGCTGAAGTCCGTGCAGTCGGAAGCGGTTCAAAAACGTTGAAAGACGCAACAAGCGAAGCTATCAGAGACTGGATGAATAATCCTGAAGAGACCTTTTACATTATCGGTTCCGTTGTCGGCATGCATCCCTACCCGATGATTGTGCGCGATTTCCAGGCCATCATAGGTCATGAAACCCGCTCTCAGATTATTGAACAGGCAGGTAAGCTTCCCGATGTCATAGCCGCATGCGTTGGAGGAGGCAGCAACGCTATCGGCATGTTTTATGAATTTTTAAACAATGCCGCTGAAATTGAACTGGTTGGTGTGGAAGCTGCCGGAGAAGGTCTTATGGCTCGACATGCCGCATCCCTGACCCTAGGAACAACCGGAGTACTTCACGGGGCCATGACAAAGCTTCTGCAGAATGAGGACGGACAGATACAGGAAGCGCACTCCATCTCAGCAGGCCTGGATTATCCCGGCGTGGGACCTGAACACTGTTATCTGAAGGAACTCGGACTGGTAACCTACACATCCGTCACAGACATCGAGGCGCTTACCGCACTTAAGAGACTTGCTGAAACCGAAGGAATTATCTGTGCCCTTGAATCAGCCCATGCCATACACTACTCAATCACCAGAGCGCCAGAAATGGCCAAGGATGCCGTGCTTGTGGTTAATCTCTCAGGAAGGGGCGACAAGGACATGGAGACAATCATGAAGGAACTGGCGCTATAGGCAGTAGGCAGTAGGCAGTAGGCAAAAAATGGAGTTAACTGCTTAAAGGAACAAGATTTTGAAGAAAATGATTAGAGGGAGTTGCACAAAAATAAAATATCCTTATATTAATGCCTCATAACGCGGGAATAGCTCAGTTGGTAGAGCACAACCTTGCCAAGGTTGGGGTCGCGAGTTCGAGTCTCGTTTCCCGCTCT
>Ga0118677_10012514_pt1 | contig 12427 bp, 8 predicted proteins | sample AliMusrvi5mmetaG_FD_86154 | JGI IMG/M metagenome (GOLD analysis project Ga0118677, IMG submission 86154)
ACCGCCGTTACCGTGTATTGGGGGCCGTCGGAAGCGGGGACCAATAGCGGCGCCTCGTGGGCCTATACCAACGCCTTTGCGGGCTACCCGCCCGTCGGCCCGCTTTCGATGCCGGTGAATCTCCCGACGCCGAACACTTACTACTATTACCGCTATAACGCTCAGAACAGCGGCGGCCAGATGTGGGCCGATCCGGTCAGCGTCTTCATGGCCGGCGAGGTCGGGACGGTCGCCACGGCGCCGAATGCCTCGGAAGTCGGGCCGACTCCCGGCACGATCACAGTCTACCGGGCGTCATCCATGACGAACCTGCCCATCACGGTGAACTACGCGATCGGCGGCTCGGCCACGCTGGGCACGGACTACACGCTCAGTCCGGCCGGCACGAGCATCGTCATGAACGCCGGGGTCTCCAACGTGGCGATCACCGTCAATCCCATCTGGGACGACATCGTTGAAGGCACCGAGTACGTCACCTTGACCCTGTTGCCCGCGCAATATGCGGTGGCCGCGCAAAGCAATGCCACGGTCAGCATCGCGGATGCCCCGGTCATCCCCGGCTCGAATGGGACCGTGGCGGCCGGCGACTGGTGGGGCCTCACCAACTGGAGCAAAGGCCGATCGCCGATCGCCGGGGACGATGTCTACATTTTCAACGACACCACCATCACCAACGCATCGCGGGCGCTCGCCTCGCTTACCGTGGCCGCCGGCAAGACATTGACCTTCGGTGGGTGGAATACATCGCTTTCGGCGACGAACATCGTCATCAACGGCACAGTGACGCACAATCCCAATTCGGCTACCAATGCCCCGTGGACGCCGAATGCCCGGGTCTGGTTCATTTGCAGCAACCTAGTCGTGGCGACCAACGGCAGCATCTTCACGGACGCGAAGGGCTATGGGTGGGACGGCGTGAGTATCGGTTACGGACCCGGACGGGGACTGAACTATGCCGGCGCCGGTTACGGCGGCCTCGGCGCTCAACCAGTAGGCACGCGTGGCCAACCGTACGGTTCGACGAACGCGCCGACCGATCCGGGCAGCGGCTCCCGGACCATCGGGGGCGGCGCGGTGTTGATCCAGGCCAGCGGAACGGTAACGGTCAACAACGCGATCAGCGCGAACGGCGGCAGCGGCGCCGCCTCGGGTTCCGGTGGCAGCATCTACATCACCTGTAACACCTTCGCCGGCAACAACGGGGTCGTTATGGCCAACGGCGGCGTCCCTTCGAACGACACGTCCGGCGGCGGCGGCGGCGGCCGCATCGCGGTGATCTACGACACCAACGCCCAGAGCAGCCAACCCTTGCCGACGGTTCGGTTCTCGGCGGGATACGGGTATCATCCCAGCGCCGGGAGCTACCTGGGGGACATGGGAACGCTCTACTTCCCGGACATGAGCCTGCTGAACCCTTCCCTTGTGACGCATTCGGGCGAATTGTGGGTGCCCGGGCTCACGAACTGGTCGGCGACCAGCGTCACGTTCAGCAACAATCAGTTCAGACTGCCCCAGAACGGATTGGTGCTGTCGGCCGCCACCGATTTGAAGGTCGTCGGGACCAACAACTTCATGATCCCGGGCGCTTGGGTCAACAAGAGCGCCGTGGCAGAGGGCGCCCTGGGCGTTGCGGCCGGCTCGTCGCCGAGCGCTCCGGGTATGCAGGCTATCTCTGGCGTCCCCGTCTCCTATGGCGGAGCCTTCGGGAGCCCGGCCTTCAGCCCGTTCGTCGCGCCGCTCACGGCCATCAGCTTCACGAACCGTCCGATGAACACGACGACGTACAGCTGGCGCGTACAGCATGACCTGCCGTGTCCCGCGTGGGGCATCGCAGCGGCCACCGGTATCGGCGGCAGCGGCAACGTGGCCTACACTGTCGGTGGCGGCCAGTACGGTACGTACGCCGACTGGACCACGTCCCTCCAGCTCATGTACCAGGTGAACAACTACGACTATCTCGACGGGACGCATACCACCAACAGCGGTCTGCCGACCACGAGTGCGTACGCGCTTCTCGGGATGAACGCATCCGGCACGATCAACGTTCAGCAGTTCATGTCTGACGCCGGTCTGCTCCCCTGGTAGCACCGACCGTACTCGAACCCTGAAGAAGAGAGGACGCAGGATGAACGAAACGACCCGCACGATTCCGCGGATCCGCCTTGTGGCGCGTATCGCGGCCGTGCTCTGTCTGCTCGGGGCGGTCGCTCTGCTGCCGGTGATGGCCTATGCCGCAGTCGTGACCACGCCCAACCCGGCGCTGCCGGTGACCAGTCCCAACTATCAGGTGGTCACGCTCGCAGCGACCGATGCAGCGAGTCCGGGCACCAGCACCACCACGTTCTTCAAGATCGATGGCGGCGCGTACTCCACGTACTCGACGCTGGTAGGTAACGTGCCGATCTTCTCGACCCTCGGCGCGCACACGCTTTCCTACTACTCGTCGGACGGCAACGGCGTCGAGACCGCCAACGTGGGCACGGTGACCATCACCGACACTCTGGCTCCCCTCACATGGGCGGCCTCGAGCGGTTCGTGGCCCATCTTCGACGGAAGCGCGTCGTTCAACTTGGTGTCGACCGACAACGTCTTCAACTACACATCCGGCTACGGCATCACGTCCATCGGCTCAGGGGTCGCCAACACCTTCTACTCCCTGAACGGCGGCTCCTGGACCAGTGGCACTGCGATCTCCAGCAGTGTCCTTGGCACCAACACCGTCCAGTTCTATTCGGTGGATGCTGCGGCCAACAAGGAGGCCACCGAGTCCGCGACGTTCTGGGTCAAGGACAACACGCCTCCGGTCTCGTCTTCCGACGCACTGGCGGCCTACACCGGGAGCGCGACGATCCATCTGTCCGCCACCGGCAACGCAGGCGGCAAGATCTACTACGAGCTCGACGGCACCGCGGGAGACGCGTGGAACGTCTACAGCGCTCCGATCGTCGTGACGGCGGCCGGTTCGCACACGCTCACCTTCTACGCGGTCGACGCCAACGGCGTCAACGAGGCCCCGCACGCGGCGACGTTCACTGTTCTCGGAGCAGACGTGACCGCTCCTGTGACGTCCTACAGCGGTCCGGGCACCGGCGCGGTGCTGGTCCATGGCACCGTCGCGAACATCGTTCTCACCGCCGTTGACGGCGGATCGGGAGTCGCCGGCCTGCACTACACGGTCGACGGCGTCGCCAACGTCCAGAACGGCGTGCGCGCAGCGAACCTGTTCGGCGCCCCGAACCTGGGCGTGCCCGGCTCCGGCCATCCCGGTGGCACCGCTGCCGCGATCACCTCAGGCAATCTGAGCTGCGTCGCTGCCGGATGCCATCCCACCCTGGCCATGCCGACCGCCGGCGCGATCGACCACACCGGCGTCACCAGTGGCTGCATCACGTGCCACAGCGTCGTCGACGCTCCGACGGTCGTCGAGCCTGCCACGCACGCTGCTCACGATCCGTCGTGGGCCTGCAACCTGTGCCATGGCACCTCGCTCGTCGCCCCCGTCATGCCGGCCGACAACGGCGGCAATCACTTCCTGGGCTCCGAGCCCGACCATGACGGTGTCTGCTCTGACTGCCACGCCTTCTCGATCGCCAGCAGCGGCCTGCCGTCGACAGCCTCGACGATCACGGCGTCGTTCCCCGTCTCGGGCGACGGCACCCACACGATCGTCTACTGGGCTGTGGACAAGTCCAACAACGCAGAGTCTCCGCACACCGTGGTCTTCAGGATCCAGACCGCCGCTCAGAACACCCCGATCACGACCGCGCTGACCATCGGTTCGAGCGCCTCCAGCATCAAGCTGGGCAAGGCCTTCAACCTCACCGGTCTGCTCAACGGTACGCCGGGTGCCAACGGCCTGACGGTCACCTTGATGGCCAAGAAGCCGGGCAAGAGCTTCTACTCGTACTCGTCGGCCCGTCTGACCTACGGTGCCGGGGCTGCCAGCTCGCTGTGGCAGAACAACAGCTACAAGCCGACCGCGAAGGGCACCTATTCCTTCTACGTCACGTTCGCAGGTAGCGGTCTCTACATGGCCGCTCCCAACTCGGCCGTCGTGAGTGTCACGGTCAAGTAGGTAGCACTCCCTGCAAGGGCACGCCTCCGGGCTGGTCTTCCAGGGTGCTCCCCCAGAGCAGCTCCGGTCTCCTTAAGAAGGAGGCCGGAGCTGCTCGCTTTGCGCGGGGTGCGTGGAGGTTGTGTGGCGCGAGGTCCGCTGCCCGATGCGCCGGCGCGGAGCTGATCGCGATGGCGAACCTAGTCCGGCTCGGACGCGCGCGCGCCGGGCTTTGACGGCTGTCGCTCGGCCGCGTCGGTGAGGTGTGACCGCGACCTCCGGCGCCGCCGCTCCGGACCGATGCCGAAGGGCACGGTGGGGTCGTCGCAGACCGGCGGCATCTCCTTCTCGATGCCCTGGAGGTCCCTCTCCGCCTCGAACACCCAATCGTAGGCGTCGTACACGCGGGCCCTCCCTCCGATCGCGTGGCGGCGGGCACGAGCGGTAGCCCGCGCCTGCATCTGTTACTCATCCGCGATATCGGAGATAGCGACGTGGTTCTTGAGGGGCGCGCGATGGACGTGCCGGATCCGGGCGCAGGCGTGTCAGTGAAGGTGGCGATCCGGCACCGGGTGTTGAGTTCGCGTGGAGTTAGGCCTCGTCGGCTTCAGCTCTCGCGTCCTGAGTCGATACTTGCGGTGGGACTCGGCGAGCGACACCTTTGAACGGCCGGGCCCGAGACAAGAAGAAAGGGGAAGCCAGTGAGACACACGGCGCGTTCCGTCCTGTTCAGCGCCCTCGCCGTGGCGCTCGTCTTCGCCACAGCACCCATGACGATGGCAACGCCGCCCACAGGGACGGTACCTCCCGTTGCCATGTACCGGGTGTCCGTGCCGCACGTGGCGCGTGAGATCGTCAAGACCGGCGTGCCCTTCGAGGCCACCGGGTCGGTCGTCCCGACCATCGCGCCGGACGACACCTCGACCACTGTTGCCGTGCAGGTCTTCAAGGGCGCGATGGATTCGCGGGCCTCTCAGGTCGCGACGGTCGCGGCCGCTCTCACCGGCGCCGTGGGCAACGGCACGGGCTACGACGCGACCATCACCTTCGATCACGCCGGCGCGTACGTTCTGCGAGCCATCGTGCTCAAGAACGGCGCCGTCGTCGGTCGCTCACCCATGCGCGTGATGTCGGCGGTGCTCCCGTACCAGGTCAGGGGCCCGTTCGTGGCGCGGTCCGTCGTGCGGGCCGGCGTCCAGTTCGACGCCACCGGATCGGTGCTGCCCACGATCGACGGGTCGGACCCCACTCTGGCAGTGACCGTCCGGGTCTTCTCGATCGGCAACCGCGGCGCCCTCTCACAGGTCGCCACCGTGGCAGCGACCCTGACCGGCCCGGTCGGCAACGGGACCGGCTACGCCGCCAGCCTCTCGCTTCCCAAGGCCGGAGCATACGTGCTCGACGCCGTCCTGACTGACGGCGGCGCCGTCGCGGGACGTTCGGGGTATCGCCCCATGACCGCGCTGCTCCCATACGTGGTGACCAAGCCACGCGTGGCCAAGACGGTCGTTCCCACCGGGATCGCGTTCGACGCGAGCGGTTCTGTCGTCCCGACGATCGCGCTTGACGACACCGCCACCACCGTGGCCGTGCGCGTGTTCAAGATCGGCCCCCGGGGCAGACTGTTCCAGACGGCTTCTTTCGCGGCGACCCTTACAGGTCCCGCGGGCTCGGGCACCGGATACGATGCGAGCGTGACGTTGTCGAAGCCGGGCGCGTACGCGCTCCAGGCGGTCGTGCTTCGTGACGGAGTGGTCCTCGGCCGCTCCGATCTGCGCATCATGCTCGCACGGCGTGTCCCGGCGGCAGCTGCCGCGAAGCGCGCCAACTAGGCGATCTGCGTCGGCAGCCGTCGCGGCTGCACGACGATCGGGGGCCGGGGCGGAGGATCCGCCCCGGCCCTTCCTTGTGCCCGGTCGCCGGGCGCGCAGTCCATCATGCATCGTTCGTCGATATATGATTGACGTGACCAATGCATAGCCATAACATCGAATCACCTCGGCCGGCGTCCGCCGGCCTTGCCGTTTCCTGTGTCCCTCGCGATCTCTCTGGAGAAGCCATGAACGACCGACGGTCCCTCGATGAGGCTGTGGTACGCGACTACCGTTGCATCCATCGCGCCCTGCAGCACGCTGTGCTTCCGGAGTGGGTGCGGCTCGGCGTGAGCATGCCTCAGTACAAGGCGCTCACGGCGCTCGACAAGGCGGGCGAGTCCGGGACCACGATCACTGCTCTCGGCTCGGCGTTGTCGATCGGACAGCCGTCGGCCAGCCTGCTGGTCGACCAGCTTGTGAGGGCCGGCCTCGCGACGCGCGCCACGGATCCGACGGACCGTCGTCGCGCGAGTGTCACGACCACCGCGAAGGGGGCACAGATGCTCGCGGACCTGAGGCTCGGGCGCGCCCGAGCTCTGGAGGCGTGGGTGTCGACGCTCGGTGACGAGGAAGCGGGCTCTCTCTCGACGGGGCTTGCGGCTCTGGCCGCGGCCGCCGAAGAGGCTGAGCGCACAGCCCGCGAACGCGAAGCGAAGGCGGCGTCATGAGACCCACACCTGCTCCAGTCCTGCGCACGTTGCGCCGCGACCCGTCGGTGGGCAAGGCGAAGCTCGCGCCGGGCACGACCAAGCGCATCTGGGAGTTCGTCCGGCCGTACAGGGCCGTCCTGATCACGTTCCTGGTCCTCGTGGTGATCGACGCTGCTGCCGGAGTGGCGCCGCCGCTGGTCTACCGCGCGATCATCGACCACGTCCTCGCGTTCCAGAAGGGCGGGCACGCGCTCGTGGTGTTGGGGATCCCGGCGGGAGCCGCAGGCGTGGCATGGCTCACACGACTCATCATCGGAGCCGCGGTCCTGCTCGCCCTCCTGGCTGCGCTCGATGGCGGACTCTCGCTCGGAGAGCGATGGCTGTCATCACAGGTCGGCGAAGGACTCATCTTCGACATGCGGACGAAGGTCTTCGCGCACGTGGAGCGGATGCCGCTCGCGTTCTTCACTCGTACGCAGACGGGCGCTCTGGTGAGCAGACTGAACAACGACGTCATCGGCGCACAGGAGGCGTTCACGGACGTCCTGTCAACCGTCGTCGGCAACCTGATCGGGGTCGCCTTCGTCCTGACGCTCATGTTCTACCTGTCGTGGCAACTCACCCTCGCGGCTCTCGTCCTCGTGCCGACGTTCATGTTGCCGGCGCGCTGGGTCGGCCAGAGGCTCCAAGCGGCCCTGCGCGAGAGGTACGACCTCATCGCGCGCATGAACACGACGATGGTCGAGCGTTTCAACGTCGCGGGCGCCTTGCTTGTCAAGCTCTTCGGCCGGATGCGCGATGAGGACGAGTCGTTCGCAGCCGACGCGGGCCGCGTGCGGGACATAGGGATCGTGCAGAGCATGTACGCCCGGGTCTTCTTCGTTTCGCTGGCACTCACTGCGGGGATCGCCACCGCGCTCGTCTACGGCTGGGGCGGGATGCTGGCGCTTCAGGGGGCGATCACCGTCGGCACGCTGATCGCACTGGCCGCGTATCTGAACCGGCTGTATGGCCCGATCACCGCGCTGTCCAACATCCAGGTCGACATCATGACCGCGCTCGTCTCCTTCGAGCGGGTCTTCGAGGTGCTGGATCTCCCGCTCATCATCACCGAGCGCGAAGATGCGGTCCCCCTCGAGCGAGGCCCGGCGCGCATCGAGTTCGACCACGTCTCCTTCGCCTATCCGACGGCCGAAGAGATATCGCTCGCGTCTCTCGAGTCGATCGCGGCCGAGGAGCGGTCGGTCTCGACGACGGTGCTGCACGACATCTCCTTCACCGTGGAACCGGGTCAGCTTGTGGCGCTCGTGGGGCCATCGGGCGCGGGCAAGACGACCATCAGCCACCTGGTGCCCCGTCTGTACGATGCGAGCGCCGGCGCGGTCCGCATCAACGGTGTCGACGTGCGCGAGGCCACGCTCGACTCGCTTCACGACCTGGTGGGCGTGGTGACCCAGGATGCACACATGTTCCACGACACCGTGCGGGCGAACCTTCTGTATGCGCGACCGGACGCCACTCAGGAGGAGCTCGTCGCGGCCGCCACGGCCGCGCGCATCATGCCGCTCATCGAGTCCCTGCCGGATGGGTTCGACACCCTTGTGGGCGAGCGGGGCTACCGGCTCTCCGGTGGCGAGAAGCAGAGGCTGGCGATCGCACGATTGCTGCTCAAGGCGCCGGACATCGTCGTCCTCGACGAGGCCACCGCGCATCTCGACTCGGAATCCGAGCAGGCGGTGCAACACGCACTCGAGGCCGCGCTGACCGGCCGCACGTCGCTGGTCATCGCGCACCGCCTCTCGACCATCCGCGGCGCGGACCGCATCATCGTGATCGACGATGGCCGTGTCGTGGAGAGCGGACCGCATGCCGAGTTGCTGGCGGCCGGCGGCCTCTACGCGCAGCTCTACTGGACGCAGTACGCCAAGGGCGAGCAGCCACCTGACGGCGCTCTCGCGCCGACGGGGGCGTGACCGGGCCCGAGTCTCACAGCGAGCGAGTCGGCCGAGGAAGACAGGCGCACCGTGGCCGCGGGGAGTCCGCTCCCGCGCCAGCAGACTCCCCACCTCCCGCCCGTCTGCTCCACGCGGCGTTCGTCGCGAAGTGCTCAACAGTCGTCGAGCGCAGGCCGACACAACGTTCTGGAGCACCGCGCGCGGCCGGGCGGTCGCAGCGCGCACTCGAGCCCGCCTCCGCGGAGCTCAAGAGCCGTCGTTCCTGAGCTGGAAGAGGTGGGGGTCCGTGCGCCGTCTGATCAGTGTCTTCCCGGCACTTCTCGCGGCTTTCGCCGTCACGCTGCTGGCAGCGCTGCCAGCCTTGGCGATCGTCCCGATCGTGCCCACCACGATAGGCGACCCGAGCTTTCAGCAGGGTCCACCGGCGATCTCCGGCGACCGCCTGCTGTGGGAGGACGACCTGGGAGAGACCGGAGCGTGGCGAGTGCTCACCTGGGCGCCGGGCCAGATCGACCCCACGATGATGGACGAGTTCGCTCCGCCCGCAGACTCGGGCTTCTCTCCGCAGCAGCCCGCAACGGGCTACGCGATCTCAGGGGACCGGCTCGCGTGGCTGGACTTCGACGGCGACTACTGGCAGGTCTACACGTGGAAGACCGGGCAGGACGACCCGCTGCAGCTGACCAACACCAAATACGACAACACAGGTGTGCAGGTCTCCGGCGACCGCCTGGTCTGGGAGGCCGACCCCACCGGCTCCGGCAATGACCAGATCTACACCTGGAAGGCCGGCGACAGCTCTCCGACGCGAGTCACCCACAACGGCCTGTACAACACGCAGCCTGAAGTATCTGGCGACCGGATCGCGTGGCAGGCGATCCACGCCGACCAGTCGGACGAGACGACCTATCCCGTCTACACGTGGAAGGCCGGCGACAGCACGCCCACCGCGTTGCCGGGTGGCAGCGACATGAGTAATTCCATCAACGACTGCGCGGGGTAAGTGAAGTTCTCATGCAGGCAGTGCACCCAGGCGCGGGCTGTTTGCAGGCCATGGCTGCGGGCGCATTGCATAATCGGTTCGAGGTCCTCAGCCGAATGGTGCGTTGTGGTGAGGATGCTGAACCGTTTTCGTCCGTGTGCCTGGAAATATTGCATGGCGCGCGGATAGGCTGGCTGCCACTTCATTCCCGGGAAAGGCCGGGACGGAAACGGGGGGCCGATCACAGCGCGGGCCACCCCGGGTCGTTCCAGCGTCGCAGTGCCGGCCAGCATCTCAAGATCGCCTGTTAGAATCAGCCCGGCCACACGGGCGTGGTTGAGATCGTCTTCGAGTTCCTTTAGCGCAGGCGAAATCACCCCTTGGTCGCGGTTGCAACCGTAATAGACATGCAGCCACCGGTGCTCCGCTTTCGCCAGTTTCTCGGCCATCGCGGCGAGTGCGTCGTACCAGATTGACGCCCCTTGCGGGAGGCCGATGATCACCCCAATGCGGAACAGGTGGGGCGGTTGGTCAACGACAAATGTTCCCAAGCAGCCTCGTGACCGCAGGAAACCATGCGCGGTCAGGTGATCGAGTGCCTTTTGAACTGTCCCGACGCTGGCGCCCAGCTCGTGGCTCAACTCGATCTTCGTCGGAATTCGCACACCGGGGGCCCAGGGGCCGTTGCGGATCCGCTCCCGCAGTAAGCCGACCACGTTTCGCACTTTGGCACTGTTCGGTTTGGTTGATCGTGCTTGGGTCATTTTTCGCTGTCAGAATAAACCATATTTGGATTGCTGAATAAACCAAAAAATCTACACCATAACGTGAACTATTTCTTGTGGCTAAATTTCACGGGTGCTATGTGCAGAGAGAATGAATTCAGCTTGCAAAACTATTCTACAAACAGATGCAATTCGAATTGCGGCTGACACTGTGACCGGCAGCGTTGCCAGCTTCCAACTTTACGGCGAGGAATTGCTCGCGCCGGCGGTGCGGTCATCGGACTTGGCACTCAATGGCGTGCCGTTGGATTTGCGGGTGACGCCGCACACGTGGACCAACCTCGGCGGCTATCCCAGCGCCGGTGATCCGGTTAACGAGATGCACGCGGCGCAGTTTATTAGCCACTACACTGGCTTTGGGTTGGATGTGACCCGATCAATGCGTGCCGTGCAGCCGAACCAAGTCGCCCTGACTTACACCGTGCAACGCACCAAAATCCGCACGCTACCCGAATGCCCCGGTGCCGGCTGGGGAGCTCTGGAAGCGCCCTTGTCGGTCTCGTCGCTGACGATGCCCTGCTGGCCGTGGAAATTCTTTGGGGACAAGACGCGGATGATTGCCCTCAACACCGGCAGCAACGGTCCGCGCGAACATCTCGGCTACGAGAACGGCCCGGTAGCAGGCGTGAAAGCGGCCGTCGACACGTGGTTTCGAAGGCAATATTCTGGCGTGCTCGGCTTGCCGGGCGCGTTGTTCTACGAGCCGGAACGCGGCCACTGGCTGGCGATCACCTGCCGTCGTCCGGCAATTGCCTACAACCTCAATCACACCGCTGCGGCGGATGGCGTGGCGTTTGATTTCCTGCCGATGGGCGAGTTGCGTCTGCACCAGACCGTGCAGTTGCCGCAGGTCCTGTTTCATGCCGGGCGCAACCGGGAAACGATGGAGCAATTTCTGGCCGAGCAACTGTTTCGGTATTATGAGGAACCGGCGGACTGGGTCTGGCGGACGACCTGGTGCAGTTTGTCGGCGGTGCCGGAAAGCTTTGCGTCGTGGCAGCAGGTCCATCAGGCAGCGCTTCGCCTCACCGAGCGTGGTGGCGCCACCGGGATCTTTCTGATGTCGCACCAGCGGAATCTGGCGTTCGGCGGTACATCCCCGAATGGTGTCGGACCGTGCGAAGAACTGGGGCCGCGCTGCGAGTTTGAGAAAATGGTGCGCGACCTGAAATCGCGTGGCATCCGGCTGATGACCTGGTGGTCCACTTGCGGTTTTAATCCGCAGGGCGATGTCGATCCAGACTGGTTTGTGCGCGGCGTGGATGGGGATTGGTTGCCAGCGTGGGGCCTGCCGCACCAGCCGCACATCGTTTACATCAACCCATTGCATCCCGGCTACCAGGCGTTCTTTGCACGACAGATGCAGTATTACCTTGGCGATCTCGGAATGGACGCGGTGCATTTCGATTGTGCCGGTTTTTCGTACCCGTGTGACTTCGCACCCCGCTCGTTCATGCGGTATCCGTCCGACCTGATGCTGGCCAACGTGCGGTTCTTTGATTTCGTCCGCGAAACCTTCCAGCGGATCAAACCGGAAGCGGCCGTGTTCACCGAAGGCCACGGGCTGGATGCCTTCAGCAACATCACATCACTGATGACCAACACGCCGGCCGAGGCCGATGGCTTAAGTCCGCGGACGCTCCTGCTTTCATTGCAGCAACGTGCCGGCAAGCGGCTCGCGGTGCGATCCGGTTGTGAGGCCGACCTCGGCAGCGGCTGGGTCGAAATTCCTGAACCCGATCTCGGCAACAGTTGGGGCGAAGGCGCGAAGCCAGCGGACGCCGATCGCATCCTGGAAGGTTATGCGCGAGTCGGCGCTGATCCCTTCAATATCCTGTTGACGCGGCTCGTGAGCGAACACGGTTGCCGGGCGGCGCGCCACCTGTCGTGCGGCGGCGGCGTGTCGCTGCTGGGCCGGTATCTGGTGGTGCCTCAACCGCGAAAGGACACGATTGCTGCGGCCGCGTTGGTGCCCGTTCCCCGGGGCGATCGACTTGCCAGCGGCGTGCGCGTCACGCTGGCGGCGGAAGTGCGGCGGTTGCGCAATTTGATCACCGGCCAGACGATTGAGTCCGAGAATGGTGCTTTCGTGCTTCATGACCGCGGGATTTTTGAACTGGAGTGAAA
>Ga0118677_10012516_pt1 | contig 12426 bp, 11 predicted proteins | sample AliMusrvi5mmetaG_FD_86154 | JGI IMG/M metagenome (GOLD analysis project Ga0118677, IMG submission 86154)
GGGATGGGGCTTGCGGGGTAGGCTTCAACACAAATTTTGAACAGAGCCAAAGATTTTGCGATAGAATGCTTTCCGTTCGCGTGCTTCGAGCAATAGACGCTCCGGCGCGCCAGCAGGCTTGTCAGTTGTGTGGTGCCGATGCCGAACACCTGCTTGGCCAGGATGTGATTGACTCGTTTTCCCAGGTCAGGAATCTCGGTCGCCAGCCCTTTGGTGAGACGGCTGGTGATTTCACGGAGAAAGACTCCCGACTTCGTGCAAGGGTCCAAGAATCGCACCGCCGAGTCCGTCCATATGCTCGCGCCGTCATGGGCTTGCGCCCATGCCTCCGCGAGGGTGTCCAGCATCCCGTTGGCGAGTTCGGGCGGCGTAAAAACCTCATCATTTGAGAGGTTCGCAATACACGTCAGCACATCCGGGTTACGGCCCCGGAGCGAAAAGCTTGCCTGGCTGCTCATATGAACTCCTTCGGCGAAGCGGATGCAATCTCACTCACCGACATCGGCGGGTAGGTTTTCACTGGCGAGAAGATTTCATGTTTGGCGACATCGGCGAAGAGCGAGCCTTTTTGGTTGAGCATCGACGATTTGGAGAGGGCGTCAAAGCGAAAGTCACGGCGCTGGAATTTCCCTTTTCCGAGGTAGCCCCATTCGGCAAAGGTGATGGGTTCGCCGTCCGTGGCGCGCATCGTCAGGGCATCGCCGTGGACGAGGTTTTGCGAAAGAACGTAGAAGGCGGCGCGATAGAAATCGTCCGGCTCCTCAAGCTTCAAGTAGTCGGCGAAAATCACCAGCATGTTTGCCCGGCACTCCGCGATGTTGTCGGCCAAAAGCTCGATGCCGTACGTGCACATCAGCGCAAGGAGGGCGTAGTGCCGCTTTTCAAAGTCGGATTTCCCGAACTTGAGTTCGGCTGCCGCGAGCTTGCGCTGAAGGATTCGGATGAGGAAGTTTCCACTCCCACAGGCTGGCTCCAAGAAACGCGAGTCGATGCGCTCTGACTCGCCCTTGACGAGATCGAGCATGGCCTCGACCATCCACGCGGGGGTGAACACCTCCCCGTGGTCGGCAATACGTTGTTTTGACTTGATAAGATTCATGAGACGAAAGTCGAGTGAGAAGAGGTCGTCATTTTTGGTTCCTCCGGGGGGACGCCCGATGCCGTGGACCCTATGAGGCTTAAATGCCTTGAGGCTGGCCGCCGTTTGCCCAAAGGCTTGTTGCGACCAGCATCCGTTCCACCGCCATCAGAATGGCACAAGCTATACGCTAAAGATTTTTACCGACAAACGGTGCGTCAGTTGGCCCACTTTAGTCAAGGGGGAAAGGCTGCTGTCGACAAAGCCGTCCAGTTCAGCCCCGCCTTGCGCGTCTTTCGGTGTGTGGTGGGCACCTTGTCGGCAGAAGGCAAGGGATGACAATCCAGAAATAATAGATGCATGGGCTTGACTTCAGGTCAATGCGCAGCGCAACATTTAAGAAAGCCGTATTCCTTCCTTTTTTCGGGCTATCCCGGCCTGCCTTGAGCGGGGCGGTACCGACCAACATGTCTCGCCGTGTGCCGACGGGTGCGCGGAACACCATGAATTGCTGTCTTGTGGCAGCCATCATTTCTGCCGCCATGCGGCCAAGAGCGTGAAGCCCGTCACGACGGCGGAGCGCACAATATCGAGGTCGGATCGTGAACCGGCCCTTTTAACACAAACGCGCAAGAGAGAGTCGGTACGGCTTGGCTCCGCGCGTTTTTTTCGTCCGTCAGTTTCGAAAAGAAACTGACGGACGCTGAATTCCTTTTTCAGGCCTTGTGCTCCAAGGCTTCCTGATATCCTTGCGGACATTTCCGCGCTTCTCCTTCTCCCTAGCGTTACGCTGCCACCACATTCGAACGCCGCCATGGAGCCGTTCCGCCTTGCGGCGGAGTGCCGGTGAACCGGCACTGGCTCAACTCGCATTGAACTTTTTGCGCCTTCAGGTCTTTGGCCTGCGGGCAGTCGGCGAGGGGTGCATGGCAATAATACGTAACCAGGAGCTATCATATGGCAGGCAAGCAAGATCCTCTGCTTTTCGCACTTGGAAAGGCCCGGCTCACCGGGAGCAGAAAAACACAGTACAACCACCGTCTTGAAGCCCGGCGGTTCGTCAAACTGCTCCGCGAGCTCGGCAGTGGCGTGGCAAAATGGTCAAACATCACGAACAAGCACGTCGCCGCCGCCGTCGTCTGTTGGCAGGCAGGCGGGCTTTCGCCAGGCACAATCAAAAACAATCTGGCAGGCGTCCGCACTGTCTGCGCGGCGTATGGCAATGATGCCATCGCACAGGTGAACTCGGCATTTGGGATTGGGCGGCGAGCGTACATCTCGAACGTGAACCGCGCTGTCGCTGATGTCGAGTACGAGCGTGTCACGGGGAGCCTGCGCGCTTCGGACAATCCGGAGTACAGCCGTGTGGCGCTCATGCTTGGTCTCCAGCGGGAATTCGGAATGCGCTTCGAAGAAAGCACGAAGTTCAACCCGTTCCGTGACACCGATGGGAACCTCGCGCATATCCACGTCGGCACGAAAGGGGGCCGGCCAAGGTGGATCGTCATCCACACGGATGGGCAGCGCGAGCTTCTCGAAGCTGCGCGGGCGAGCGGTTTTTATCGTGACCTTCGGCACGGGCTCATCCCTGGTCACTGTCGAGAGGAACAATGGCGAGGCTTCGTGTATCGCACGGTACGCCAAACAAGCATCGGCACCGGCGGGAAGGGCCTACGCATGCACGGGCTTCGGCACGCATATGCTCATGAGCGGTACGTGGAACTGACAGGCTTCCTGCCCCCGTGCCGTTACGACTCGCGCGAGTCATATCACGCCGCCGCGATGAAAGCGGCGGGGCAGGATTGGCGTGAGCGCGACGAACTCGCGCGCTGTACAATTCGCGAGGAACTCGGACACTCGCCCGACCGGGTAGACATCGACGCACAGTATCTTGGGAAACGCTGACAAGCACCGAACAAGAAGCCCCGCCAAAAGTGCGGGGCTTTGTCGTGGGGGGTGCCTGGTGCGCCGGCGCGCGAAATATATCCCACATATTTACTTCCCTTCTTGGATCTCAGATCCACGGTGCCCCATGGTCAGAGGCATAACAGCCTCTCGACAGCCACCCCCACCACACACTCCCCCCCCCACACACACCTCCCCCCATTACTCATCCCAATTCATGCGCCGCCCTGTCCTCGCCTGCCGGAAAGCGCCTGAACAGACGTATTCAAGCCGCGATGAGCTTGCGGTCATGGTCAGAGAGGTGCTGGTCCCCGTGCTCGATGTCGACGGGGAGGGCCGTGCCGAGGTGCTTCTCGGATGCTGTGCGCATCGCTGTGTGGAGTGCAACGGCATGAGGAGCAGGCACGAGAAACGAGTCATGGAGCGGGATAGACGGGATGCCCAGCTCTGCCAGTGTCAGCATGACGCTCTCCGCGATTTCGCTGTCGATGTTTTGTAAGCGGAGCCCCGCCCCGCTGCCAAACTGACCGGAGATGGCCCTGTGCTTCTCTTTGATGCTGGCGACGATTTGTAGCACCTGATTCCGGTCAAGCCCATACGCGCGTGCGATGCCTTCTTGCCCGTCAGACCCATGCAACGCGCTGTTGACTGCGGCCAATTCAGTCCGGGCATTGATGAGCGCATTGAGCAATTTCTTGATGACGGGCCGGTAGTAGGGATCCCTGTTGTCCAGCGCGTACAGGTCCCCCACGGGCGGAACAACACCCGCAAGAGCATACAGCATGCGTGGGTGCATGGATGAAAAATCGAGTTCCACGACGGGGCAGCCCATGAGAGTCAGAAGCGGTCGGAATTCCCCCGGGATATTCTGGCACCAGTGCCCGTAGAATCGACCTCCATGAGCGAAGTCGCCATTGAAAACACGGTAAACCGTGTTTCTTGTCGTGTCGACGTGGCATCGGCGCAACAGGTCTACCCGCTGCTCTCTCGTCAAATGGAGCTGAATATCCGCGTCCCGGAGCATCATGTTGATGCGTTCAACGCCCGAGAAGAACCCGGCAGCTTCCTGCATGTCGGTGGTGTCCACGTCCCGCCCATGGTCATCGCGAAGCACGATAAGCGGGTGTCCTCTGCTCACCATTCTGGGCGTCAGCCTGTGCGCGAGATGCAATTCCATCAGCGCGAGTGTCGCGCGCATTCGTGACTGACGGCCAACACCTGTCCGTCGGTCATGAAAGCCCATCCGATGCTCGATGAGTCCGAGTTCAACAAGCCCGTCCACTGCCGCCATCATCAGACGGTACTTGAGGTGCAGGGCCGCGTATCGGGAACCGGTTCGATATGCGTTTTTGTCTCGGGAATAGGCGACGTACGGTCGACCGAGGACGGATTTCAAATCCTCAGGGTCGGTGTTCTCCGCCCAAGCGATGAAGAGATCCAACACGATGACGGAAACATGTTCGCGGAGTCGCCGACGCTGCTTGGTGCTCGCAAGGTTGAGCGCCGCCAAGCGAGGATGGGCGCTCTGCGTGAGTGTAGAAATGATGTCGTCGACGGCAGCCCTGATGCTCGGGTGGTCGCTCCGCTTGTAGACGTCAAGTGGGCGTGAATTGTCGAGGGCCTGGAGAAGGCTCCCGTCTGGCTCAAGTACGATGCATGATACGCCATCCGCCGCCTCGGGCTGCTCTCTCTCTTTGTCCAACATGCTCCCTCCGGGCGAACCGATTTGGCTCGCCCGGAGAGGCTACGGCTTGCGGAGAATAGATCTCCAGCACGGAACACGGGGAAAATGAGCCTCCAAAAATAATCGCTCCCCCCCCAATTTCTTCTTGTCAGTTTTGCTGAACCTCCTTCAGAGGTGTTACTGCGGGTGGTTTTCGGCCCGAAGTGTCTTCACCTTAGAGATGAGTACGAACCCTGTTAACCGGTTACCAATCCACCACTACCCAGGTTGCGACTCGAAACTAGCGAAAAGTGAGACAGAAGATGAGCAGCACCTCGTACCTCCTCCGGCTGACGGAAGCCGCCGAACTTTTGGGCCTCACAGGTCCGGGAGCGGCGCGCCGTTGGCTTGAGCAGAACAAGGTGCCGATGATCGACTACGGGCCGGGTAGGGGCCTTGGACCACGGTGGCCGCGCGACAGCATCGTGGAGGCCATCAACGCGAACCTCGTCTACCAGCCTGGAGCGGAGCCGAAGCGCCGCAAGAAGGCTTCCAGGCCCATCACCGGGCGCAGCACGCGGGAGCTGATTGCCGAACTTGCCAGCCCTCGCGACATACAGTAGGGGGCAGGAATGGCGATTGAAAGACGAGGCAAGAGCTACCGCGTATATTGGCGCAACCCTCAAACCGGAAAACTGGAGCGGGAAACCTGCGCCGATCTGCGCGCCGCCAAAAAGCTTGATAGCCTCATCAAGCATCGCCTGGAGCATGAGCGAGAGAGCTTCGTCCAAAAGGAGAAGCCGCGCCCCGATGGAATGACCGTCGAGGATGTTGTCTACGCGCACCTCAAAGCCTTAAAACTGACCCCGCTCAACCTGCGCCACACGCTTTCGCACACCAAGCCCTGTCTTGAGTCTATCGGCTCCGTGCTTGTTTCTGAACTCTCCAAGAAGCACATGCGCGGGCTTGTCGCCAAGATGAGCGACACTGGCGTGACACAACTCACGCTGAACCGCCGCGTCAGCATCATCCAGGCCGCGCTGAATTGGGCGGCTGGCGATGAAGAGTTGATAGAGTCCAATCCCGTCGCATCGTTCAAGTGCCCCAGGGGGGAAGACAAGAAGATCGTCCCGCCCAGCCCTGCCGATATTCGTAAAATCCTTTCCGTTGCCCCCCCCCATGTCTACCGGGCCGTTCTGCTGTCGTTCTATCTTGGCGTGCGCGTGGGTTCATCCGAACTCTTCCGGCTGTCCTGGGAGTACGTGGACATGGAGCGCAGGGTTGTGCACGTCCAGGCAGCCAAGAAGAATAAGAAGGTGGTTTGGCGCGAGGTGGGGGTTACCGCTGACCTTGCTCCGATGCTGTCCGCCTGGGGTGATGAGGACGGCTGGAAGGGGCCGCTGGTGCACTACAATGGCCATCCCATTGGGCACATGAAACGGGCATGGGAATCCACGTTGAAGGCCGCAGGAATCAAGCGCTGGTTCACTCCGTACGCCATGCGCCACGCCTTCGCCACTTACGCTCTGTCGAACGGCGCGGACGTCGGCGCGCTTGCCAAGGTAATGGGCCACAGCAGCACAGCGATGATCCACAAGCACTATCAGCACGTTTTGGACAAGCAGCGCAGACAGGTCATGGACTCCCTGCCAAATGTGGTTGGGATACAGTCGGGGATACAAACAGACCCGGTTTCGGCCTCTTTTTGTATCCCAAACACAAAAGAAAGCGAATTAAAACAATAGACTACCTAGAGAGCGATGCGTTCGCAACGCATAGGCCAGGGGTTCAATCCCCCTCGTCTCCACCAAAGAAAACAACGGGTTACAGCAAAATCGCTGGAGCCCGTTTTCTTTTTGCTAGCCTATTGCTAACAAGGCCCCTGCTGCGTGTTGAGGAGGTGTCCTTCGCCTTGGGGGTCAGCCGTTCCCAGGTGTACCAGATGATTGCCGAGGGCAAACTCCAGCGTCACGTCGATGAGCCCGTGGTGACCAGCGAGAGCGTGTTGGCGGAAATGGGGCGGGTGATGGAGTGAAGCTACTCAAGCGCCGATATTTTTGCAGTCAGAGGCCATGGCGGAGTCGTCACCTGAAGTCAACGCGAACTGCTTGCGGGAAATTTCAACCCGAGCGGCCTGAGTATTTCCACCTACAACATTTCACCGTAGAAAGATGTTCTCTGTTAGCAGAAGGCCCCTTGCCCACGCCCTTCCCTTTCTATATGTCTTTTGCGCGCTAGGAGAAATTGCCCGTTCGCTGAAAAGCACGCCGTGACGTGACGACTGGCACCGGCAAAAGGAAGAACGACATGCCTGAGCACGACCCGTTCACGCCGGACATGCAGGCAGCCCTGTCGCTGCCGGACTTCACCCTGGAGCATCTGACCTCCTGCACCGATGCCGAGGTCCAGACCTTCTTGCGCGAGTGCCAATCCTTCGACCTGGGCTACATGCTGCACACGGCCAGCGATGCCTTGCGCGAACGCCTGTTCTCCAATCTGAGCACCACCGCACAGCGCTGGATTCTGGAAGCGATGCTGCTCAAGCCCTTGAGCGCCGAGGATGTGCAGGAGTCCGTGGAGGCATGCTTGCGCAACCTGGCGAAGCTTGAGGCCGAGGGCACGGTCAAGGTGCCGCGCGAGGCCACCGGCCTGGGCACGCCGCGAGTGTTTCAACCCGGCCCGATTCGGCCAGAGGACATACCGCGCCAGATTCTGGAATACGACCTGGCAGGGGATATCCTTGCCCTGCGCGAGCCCATACGCGGCCTCTCGCTGCGGGAGCTGCGCTCGGTGATCCAGCGGGTGAGCTTCCCCGACTTGACCACCTTGGTGTGCGCCCCGCCCTTTGATCGTGACCTCATGGAGTTCATTGGCAGCGGGCTGTCCGCGAGAGCCGATGAAATGTTCCGCGAGGACTGCGAGAAGTGGACCGGCGACGAGCCGCTGCACTACTTTGCCGCAGCCTGCGCCTTTGAAGGGCCGATTCGCAGGGCATACAACAGCCGCCCCACTGAGGGAGACTATGCCAGGCTCAAGGACCTGGGCCTGCGGCTTTTGGCCTTTGGGGATGAGGAATTTCAGCATGTGGTCAAGGAGCACCTGCGCAACGACCATTTGCTCGGCCCATTGCTGGTGCTTGGGGGCCTGCGCGGCCCCTGGGCCAGGCGCTTGCAGCCGCTGCTGAGCGAGAAGGCCTGGCAGTTCATTCAGGAGGACTACCAACTCGTCGCGGACGATTCTGTCTCGTCGTTTGACCTGTTCGACTTTGCAACCTACCTGCCGGACCAGATGAAAGAGATTGGGCACCCGCTGCCCGAGCCGATACCGGAGCCGCTGACGTTGAAGCACCCGTTGCTGGGGAAGCTGGTGGGGTGGTTTTGGGCGAAAAAGAATCGTTGCGAACCCTCTGGCGCTGACTCAAGCGAAAGCCAGGACAACGAACCGCCCAAGCAAGCGCAGGTCGCCCAATCCTTCAGCCTCTTTTCCGCTGGCCCGCGCGAATTCGCTGAGTTCTGGCTTCCCTGGCAACGCGCAATTCATAAGCACATCGGCCTGTCCAAGATGGACTGGGGCCGTCTTGCCCGGCTCTGCGACCCGTGCACCGCTGGCATATTGAACCAGGCGAAGCAGTGGGGCAAGGCCGAGGACATCCACCGGGCCGTCGAAGCCGCCCGCGCCGAAACGTTGCCGCAGTGGAAGGACCACATCCGTCTGGCCGCGATGATTGGCGACGCGAGCATCAAAGAGGACAACGCGCAGGCCTTTGCCGCCACCCTGGTCAAGGGCTTCGGTCTTGACCAGGATGCTGAGCAGCTTTTTGCGAGTGCCCGCGCGCGCCTGGATGCCTATGATGAACGGCAAGCGCCCTCTGAAGACCATGTTGAGTTCTTGGAAGGCCTTGGAATTGGGCCGGAAAGCAGTCTCTTCATGAACTCCGGGGAGTCAACGGCGCCGTTTGTGCTCTCTCCGTTCATGCCCATGGCGGACCAGATCGTGACGGCCCTGGCCATCCATTTGGCTTGCCGCAGGGAGGGCTTTCTCTTCCTCGAAGAGGCGGCCAAGACCTCCGGGGACAGCGCCATCGCCTTTGTGGCCGATGTCATAACCTCGGTTTCCAGCCACGACGCAGAGCATCTTGCGCAGGCCTACACAGAGAAACTGCGGCAAGTTGAGGCTGGGTTTAAGCTGCTTGAAGAGGTTCTGGCGTTGGTTGTCTTCTCAAAGTCGGGAGGCGAGCTTTTGGGATTTTTGAGCGGGGTTGCTGGCGAGCAGCTTAACCGCGAACTTCTTGATGCCCCGGCTTCTGGCTGGGAAGCATATGCAGACGGTGCCAAGGCATAGGCACGGTGTCTGCACGGCACCCGCCAGGGCGAGCATTTCTGCATGAGATGCATGTAAGAGCCATTGCATTGTGGGGACGCCGAGGTCTGGCTGCCTCAGGCGGAAGCACAAGCGCTGGTCTGACGGAACGCATTCTGAAGATTGGAGTCCAAAGCGCACTGACGTCAGATGCATTTTTCAGATTGAAACAGAAGGCTAAATTAGTGGACACCTTGGCTGTGGTGCGCACGTGAGCAAGCATCTTTCGTGTTTTGATATTGTAAATATTGGCTTCTTGCCTGGACTGCGAGCTGGTTGGCATACAGGAGAGGACCGTTTGCCCCACGTGTCCAGGCAGGCCTTCTCTCTTAGGGGGAATTGTGAAGTACTCAAAGGCAAAGTGTGCATTTTTATTCCGAGCTTCTTCGCTCGTCGTTGTTTCCGTGGTGATCTCCCTGTGCTTTATCTTTGCGATTGACATTGCACTGTGTGCGCCTGCCAAGGCGGAACAACCGGCTGGGCCCTTCAGCACCAAAGATCTGTCATGGCTTGTCTGGTCAGCCGAGCAGGGGCATGTCTTGTCACAGGTCGATCTTGGGGGCGAGTATGACAGCGGCGAGAACATCCCGCAAGATTATGGGGAGGCGGTGAAGTGGTACCGCAAGGCCGCTCTGCAGGGCGATGCGGATGGCCAATACAGCCTTGGAACAATGTATGAATCCGGGCACGGCGTTGAAATAGACTATGCCGAGGCTGTGAAGTGGTACAGGATGGCGGCGGACCAAGGCGATGCCATGGCCCAGTTCCGCTTGGGGGTCGCCAGCGCTAAAGGCCAAGGCGTCAAGCAGGACTTTGCGGAAGCGGCAAGGTGGTACGCCAAGGCTGCTGAGCAAGGTGATCTCGAAGCTCAAAGCGAACTTGGCTTCCTGTATTCCAGCGGCAAAGGCGTCCAGCAGGATGCTGTTGAGGCGGTAAAATGGTTCCGGAAAGCTGCGGAGCAAGGAGGCGCTGTAGCGCAGTCCAACCTTGGCGTCATGTATAGTAAGGGCGAAGGTGTTCCGCAGGATTTTGTTTTTGCATACATGTGGTTTGAACTAGCCGCTACAGAGGGATACCCTGCAGGGAGGGCGCATAGAGACTTTGTTGCAACAAAAATGAGTGCGGAGCAGATTGCCCGGGCCAAGCAGATGGCCAGTGAGTGGACGCAGCAAGGTGGGCAGTAGTACCGTTATTTAGTACGCAATGCTTTGTTTTCATTCAAAATTAGCAGTATCGCACAAGCTTTGTGCGCGTGGTTGCCGTAGCGCAAGTCTCTATTGTTCCAACAGTAGATTCCTGAGCAACTATATATACCAAAACAGGTAACAGCTTCTACGATTTTTCTTAGGTATGAGTGAAATGCTCTATGAATAGCCCTACGTAAAGTTCCACACATGGTACACGACGTCGACGGGAGCACCTTTGAACGTGATGTGCTCGCCGCCGAGTAAAACACCACCCATTTTTTCGTAAAAACCAGGTGCGCCACTGCCCCGGAGTGAACGAACGATTCCGTGTGAATACCCGCACTCCTGTAGGAAAGACAGGCTGCGCTGAAACAGATGAGTGCCAATTCCATTGTTCTGCATCTGTGGCAGGACGTACAACGAATAGATTTCGCCAGCGTTCTGGGGCATGTGAAGAGTGATATGTTCTACTTTTCCGCAGGCTGAAAATCCGACAATCTCATCCTTGTGCAGCGCGACAAAGCACTGCGCACCATCTTCGCCAAACGACACACCATCGCTCCGGGTGTCGCTTTTTTGCGACATCGCAGCATGAACAGACTCTGGAAGAAGGTCGCGATACGCCGCGTAGAATGTTTTGCTATGCACAACGGAAATTTTCAGCGCGTCACTTGCTACAGCTGTTCTAATAATCATGTCAGCTGCTCGCAGAGTTGCTCTCTGTCTGGCCCGTTTAAATGCATTGTTCAGCTGGAGCAAAAGGCCAAAGATGAAAGACACGAGACAAAACCAGACAAAATGGTGAAATAGTCAAAAGCTAATTTGTCATTGCAAGGCGGAAGCCCCGGAGCAGGCTTCGATCGTCGTGCACGGCGCAGTCCCGGCAGGTTGTACGGACGTGCCTCTGAGTGGAGAGCCAACCACCGCCACGTACCAGATGGTACCGACCCGCAGCGGCCGCGGTGTCTTGTGAGGCGGGATAGCAGCCGTCCTCACACCACTCCCAGACGTTGCCGCTCATGTCGTACAGCCCCAGGCCGTTGGGGGCCTTGGTGCCTACGGAATGCGTGGATTGGTCGCTGTTGCCGTCGTACCAGGCCACTCGGCCTAACAAGTCACCGCCCGCATACTTCTCAGGCTTGCCGCCGGAACGCGCCGCATATTCCCACTCCGCCTCGGTGGGCAGACGGAACTTGGCCGAGCCCTGGGCATTCAATTTGGAAATGAACGCCTTGGCGTCATCCCAGGAAACATTCTCCACCGGGTAGTTGTCGCCCTTCTTGGAGTGCGAGGGGTTGCTGCCCATGACCCGCTGCCACTGGCCCTGCGTTACTTCGAACTTGCCCAGCCAGAAGCCGGAAAACTGGACCGATTTCACGGGCTTTTCGTCATCGTAGCAGTCGCTCGTCCAGGGGCCGCAGCCCATCTCGAAGCTGCCGCCCGGCACCCACACGAACTCCATGCCTGTCACATACTCAGTCAACGTGCGGCCTGGTGAAGGAGCCTGAGCAGTGGTCACCGCAATGGGTTGCGACCGGTTCGCAGCAGAGTGGGCTTTTTGTTCAGGCTGCCCCTTTTCCCGCAGTTCGGCCTCCAAAAGCTCATTTTTCGTCTGCAAGGACTTGATCTGTCTCAGCTGCTCCACCTCCCGCTTCTGGCGCTCGGATTCTTCGGCCATACGTGTTGTCTCGCTGGCATTGTCGATAGCCGGTGCGGCGCTTTGGGGCTCTGGGGCGGGATCAGGGGACTTCCAGACCGCATGGTAGGCGAAAATGCCCGCCACCAAAAGCAGCGAGGCGGCGATGCCGACCGTCTTTGACGGCTTCCATTTGCCCGAGGCAGGTGGAGCCACGTTCCCTGCCGGTGTTCCCACTGGATTTTCAGGAGTGGGCGGCGGCGTGAGCATTTCCTCTGGCTTGCCTTCCTGCATCTTGACTGGAGCATCCTGCGGCAATGCCCGTGGACCCCCAGCGCCTGGCTCTTCCACCAGTGGTGGCACAGGTGGTTGCTGCACAGGCTTCAGTGAAGACGCTGGCTTGGCATTTCGATTCCTGTCAGTGGAGGGCTGGACAGTCGCGCAAAATGGACAGAACTTGGCGCCAATAAAAATTTGGGCTCTGTTCAAAATTTGTGTTGAAGCCTACCCCGCAAGCCCCATCCCCGCACAGCCCCGTAGCCAATTCGCCGAGTTCTGCGCCACGCCCTTGCTGTCGAGCGTCTGGAACCACGCCAGA
>Ga0118677_10012517_pt1 | contig 12425 bp, 13 predicted proteins | sample AliMusrvi5mmetaG_FD_86154 | JGI IMG/M metagenome (GOLD analysis project Ga0118677, IMG submission 86154)
CGACCCCGTGGCGCTTTTTAATTTGGGCTATGCCTTGCAAAAAAATCTCCAGCGTACGGAAGCCCTCCAAGTATATCTGGAGGCCGAGCGGGCCGGGTGCAATACCGGGGATCTGCACGCTGTTGAGAACTCAGTGAAGACTCAACGTTGGAAAATACCTGATTGGCCGCATTATACTTTGTCAGAGCCTCCTGCATCTCTGTGTTGATGAGGCCGCCTGTGGCACCTTGCTGGCGTGCGAGAATATTCTGCGCAGCCTGCGTGGCCGCGTTGCCGATGGCATTGGCGAGCGCGTAAGGTTGGCCACCTCCAAACATCCGGTGAACTGCATCAGGCATGATGTTGCCAGCGCCATTACTGATTAATTTAGTGATGTCAATTTGGCCGCTTTCAAGGGCTTTACGTTGATCCGCCGTCATTAGTTGAATGACGTTCGGATCATTACGAACCATCTTCGTCACCTCGTCATTAATCTGCTGCTGTGTTGCAAGACCACCGCCAAGCGCCTGACGCCGAATATTGGCCAACACATTGGCTTGAGCTGCGTCTTGAGCATCTTTTGCCGCCTTGAGGTTTGTGAACTTGCCACCCGACAGAGAGTATTGAGCATCCGCAGCCCTGTCCTCGTGAGACTTTGTCGTATCAGGCTTGTAGTTGGGATCTTGTTTCGCGGCATTGGCTTCAAGCAGTGCCACATTCTCACCTCGACGCCTTTGAAATTCTTGCTCCCGAAGGGCAGCCTCATTGTTTTGAGCCGCAAGACGCCCTTGATTATTGAGCTGCGCCTCCTGATTGAGTCGATTCAGCTCATACTGCCGCTGGCCTTGGGTCAACGCCTGAGACAGACGCCCCTGTGCAAGGGTCTGCAACGGCTGGACGGCGCGGTCGAGCCCGGCCTGATAATCCTGCATTATCCCGCGTGAGTCATCTGTAAGTGCGCCCATAAATTTATTTTGTTAGTAAGCCGATGAACCCGCACCAAAATCGGGAGCGTGAGAGCCAAGGTTAGAACCGCCAGAACCTCCCGCCCCTTCAGTCAACGAACTGAGAGCGGCGTAGTTTCCGACGCCACTCGCCAGAGAACCAATCCCGGAACCGACAATCTGTCCTGTGCTTGGAATGGCGACCTGATTTGGCATCGGGTTTTGCTGGTAGTTGCCGACACCTATCTTGAAGTTCTGGAGGATGCCTTGTTGGTTTTCAGCCTGCTGGGTTATCGAGTTTGCCGGCAGATTAGCCATGGACACGTCCTGCTGTGCGACCGCCGTTGGTAACCCGATATTGTTGATCTGGCGGTTGATGGCGTTCTGCTGGATGCCTTGATTCGCCCGGGCGTTTGTCAAGTTGGCTTGGGCGAGGTTGTTCGCGAGGTTCGTGTTGGCACCCTGCCGCGCTTGGAAGTTGAGTAACTGAGACCCGTAAGAGTCGCCAGCGAAACCTTTGCCGGCCTGAATACTCTTGATGTTATTCAAAGTCTGCTGCAACGCCTCAAGAGTCCCTTGGTTCTGTGCTGTGGCGACATTGGTCGTTGCGTTTGACACTGGCACCTGATTGGCAAGCTCCTGAGTCTGGGTGTTGCCATTGAAGATGCCAGAGGCTGTGTTCTGGGCCTGCGCTGTCATTGGGGCCACTGAAGACTGGATGTCCTGCAAAGACTGTGCCGTGGGGGCCAGGTTGGTCGTTTGCTGGATGGCGTTGGCGGCGTTGGCGTAAAGACCTTGCTCAGACCCCGCTGCGTAAACCGGGTAAATGGCGTTGCCGGTGGACCCGCGTTCCTGCTGATACAGTGCGTAGTTCGCGGCGTTCGTTGCCTTGGCGTTGGCGTTGTTGGCGTTCTGGGCGTCCTGAGCTGACCCTGCCGCCGCGCTCGCGGAGTAGGCTTGCGTTCCTGCCGCAACCGCCGCCGCTGCTGCTACTGCTACTCCGCATCCCATATTATTGATCCTCCAAAAAGATTGTTGTGTCCGCGAAAGTTTTGAACCCTATGCGCTCCATGTATTTATGAAGTGGGGTTGATTTTGGAGACAAGGTAACGACCGGCTGTCCCCCATTTCGCTCGCGGCCGATGATCCGGGCGATATTGATCAACTCCAGGCTAGACCTCATGCCAAGGTCTTTTTTGACCCATGCCGTCACCAACGGAATAGAACATGCAGAGATGGACCCAACTATGACGCCGTTGCGCTTCACGTAATGGGTGGGGCAAAGCGGCCAATGGTTGTCAGCCGTTGCAGCCTGCTCAACCGCGGTCATTTCTTCCCGGGTTGAAATCCGATTCACTTGCAGGAGTCCATCGATCATAGGTCCCACACGCTTTCTGTGTTGTTTCGGATAAGATCGCCGGCGAGGGCAACCTTCGGGCCGATGATGTTCACCCTGAATGTGTTCAGCATGTGCCATCGTTGATGCTGCCATGGCATGTGCGGAAGGACGTATTCCCAGATCGCCTTGACGGTCTGCTCTTTCTCCAGGTCGTCAAACCGCACAATCATCTTGCGATGCTGCGGAAGCAGGTTCTGCATGACGTCGAGGATCTTGTCCAGATGCTCGGTTAGGTCCATTGCTTCCTCATCTGTAAACTGCTTCACAAACCGGTAAGGCTCCTTCGTGAAATGCTTTTGGTATGACAATGCTGAGGCGATTGGATCGCGGCGAATGAACACCCACTTGGACTCCGGGAATGCTTCAGTTGAGTCGTAGGGCAGGGCGGTCATTCCGCTATCACTGTTGCCGATGTATTGATACTCAGTGGATGCGAAAAGCTTCTTCAATGCCGCCACAGATACCCCCAGTCGAACAGCGTCATGATGACAAAACGACGGACCTGTCGTGAGCAGGTTGGCGAGCCATGCAGTCTTGCTGCGCGGTAGGCCGGTGATGAAATATGGTTCAGCTTGTTTCATGGGTGATGAAAATCTTGGACCATGCATCGAGCCTGCCAGAGATGAAAACCCACACGGCGCAATTGGCTGGAATACCAAGCGCGATTGCCGTTACAGCGGTGTATGCGGAAGGGTTTGGGAAAACATTCTTCCCGGCAATCTTCAATTGCTTTGTAATATGCGCCAGCTTGTAGAAGAGATCAGGCCAGTCTTGAAAAAGAATTGAATCCACTTCAGACCATATTGGGTCGGGGCCGTTCTTAACGAACGAGTTACCCCAGCCTGGGACCTTACCCTTGACGAGGCAACCGAGATCAGGGTTGAGGATGTAATTGATTGTCTGCTCCAGTGGACCATGAAGGCCGCCAATACTCAGGAGCCCGGTCGCAATGGATTTGCAGTAATCTCCAGTTCCGTGGGTTGTGTTCAAAACATTAACCGAGCTGACATTGTTCCGGCTGGCTGAGCGGTCATGGGCGGACAGCACGGCGTCAAGAAGCCTTTCTTCCTTCTCAGAAAGTGGTTCGCTTCTCCAGAATGGAACAGTGGGTTTCATCACGGCCTTGCGTAAAACTTGATCTTCCACTTTGACGCATCGATTGCGGTGAAAGCGCCGGTTGATTTATTGAAAACGTTGAAAAGGCTGTTTGTTCCAGTTGCGGTATCGATGCTGTAAGCAACAAAAACACTGGTGGCGTTTGCTCCAACTGTAAAAGCAGGCAAAGCTACAGCACCCTGCCCGTTGAAGTTTCCGTACGAGTAAACACAGGATGCGTCAACCTCGTCGCCCGCAGCATACCCGGCGTCTGTAGACTGGTTCACGATAACACACCGCACGTAAGATGGAACAATGCCGCCACCAGAGTTAGCAAACCCGTGGGAGGCGCTTTGTGCTGATGTGCCTGCGGTGAATGTTGACGGGGTTGAAGTATACAGCGAGTTGGCCAGAGTCAGAGATGTGACCGGCTTGACGTTGTCCGTCCCAGTGGTGACGTCGAGGATCGCAGCGGATACGGTTCTTGCGCTAAAAAGCTGAAAGTTTGTGCCGTCGTACACCACTTCAACGGCTTGATTAATAATGAAGTCATTCGCCCCCACATTGGTGCTGACCGACTTCACAATTGGAACCGCCGCAAGGGAATTAATTGTCAGTGTAGCGTTTGCGACACAAGCAGACCCAGCCTTGAACGTCACCCTCATGCCAGTGACGAGCGCCGTGATAGATGCGTTTGTGAGCGAAAAGTTTGACGCGGTAAGGGTCGCTGTGACCAATGATTCGTTGGCCGCAAACCCATCAGCCAGTGCCGGTAGGTTGGTGAATTGAGATAGCGCACTGATGGCACCGCTGACCAAAGCCCCGGTGGGCGTCAAGGTAATCCCGATCAGGGTCGAGAGTGCATTGGAGAACGTGGAAAGGATCGAGAAATTACCATCAATTTCACTTGGTAAAAGCGGCGACCCCTTGATGCTCCGATAAACGATTCCTGTAACAGTGTTGGCCATAGCGATACATCAGAATTTATGTAACTAAGTTACGGAGCATTTTGCTTCTTGTCAATCGCAGCCGCAAGTTGATCGAATTGTCGTGACATCACTTGCTGCATGTCGGTCATCCACTTGTCGATCAAAGAGTTTTCCGCGTCAGTAAGCGTTGGAAGCGTTGGGAAATCAGGGTATTTGTTTTGAATGGTGAGCTTCGGTGCCGGGTCTGCATGTTTGGTGATTGCCATAAAATTACCGATTGACCATCATCTTGGAGTTGACCTGGCTGACCATCCACACTTTTTCCGTGATCTCCATCGGATTATTAATCCCTGACACAACGATTGAGTCTTGAAAGTAATTTTGAATGAACAGCATCCCTACAACGTTTTGAAGCATTGGGTTGGAGAATGTCTTTGAGCAAAGCAAGCTGGGGGCAAAGTTGGGGTTTGGTCCGCCGTAAATGCTGACCGTGTATGGGGTGTTAGGGCTCTGCTTTGACTGCTTTACTTGAAACGCTTCGACAGTCTTCTCGCCGCTTGAATACCCAAACTCACCCAGGCCGGTGGTTAAAGTGCTATCGTAAGCCTGACCAAGTCTGTGCCAGATGGCTGGAATGATGGCGAACACCGTTGCGGCCCGGGTTGTGGACGGGCCGCCGACTGTCACCTGAGTCGCACTAATGTAGGCCGCCACGTTGACGACAGATAAGTCTGGAAACTGGATCGAACGCCCCGTGCAGTTGTCGCCGGTGAAGATGGAAGAGGATGCGGTAAACGTGTTTCCGGACTGGGTGCCAGTGATTGACCCGGATGTGATGGGATTGTTGTTGGTCCTGCCGTAACGCACCACGGTGCCGTTGGATAGCCCCATTATGAACCAGTCCTCAACAACGCCAACCTGGATGCCTGCCACGGGCTTCTTAACCCCCGCAGCGGCAGTGTAAACGGCTGACGACGTGCTGACTTGTTCGTTGAAATAGTCGTACCGCACCACGGCGTCCGAACTGGTTGATTCAGGGACACAGAACCAAACCTCTTTGGTGAGCGGGTTGGTGGCCGCAAAGCAGGATATAGGGTCGGTTGTCTGGGGTGGCTGAACATTGTCGAAAAACAGGTTCTTACAAGGTGTGAGGACCTTGATCTCGACTGGCTCCTGATACACCAAGTCGAATCGGTAAAAGTCGTTCTGGCCGGCGTAGACATGAAACTCCACCCCGTCGTTAGTGACCAGTTGCAGTGTGTTTTCGTGGTAGAGATTTTTCTCGCCCCGGTAAACAGAATTGTTTGAAAAATTAAAAGGTGCCCCGGTTGTTCCTGAATAACTGCCGACAAAAATAGCAGTTTCTTTGTAAACCACCAGCGAGCCCTTGAGGTCAAGCATGGCCACAATCGCGCTGCCGTCGTCCTGGAGGTCTGTGTAGCCAATGTTTGCTCCGGTAGCGTCAAACGCCTGCACAAGGCCGGCTGTGACCGTGGTGGACGCTCTGGCGTTCAAGACGCACGTCATGTTGTCGGGGGCGATGTAATCCAGTGTGGCGGTCAAGTTGCCACCGAGAAGGCCAGCTCCAAGAACGGTGATCTGTTGTCCGACAATTTCATTCAGGGAAAGCATTGGGTATGAGAGGACCAAGATGTTCGATCCTGCCACCATGACCCCTGGCGTCGATGATCCCCACCGGCGAGGGGCAAAGACCATGCCGTTAATATATCGATACTGAATCCGGCTAATATTTGAATTGTTGGTGTAAGCCAGGTATGACACAGGGTTGTTGAAGCTGAACGCCCCGGATGTGACTGGTAGGTAGTTATCAACCACGACATGGGTGGAATCGACAAACTGTTTTATGACCCTGACAGGCCCGGATGCAAAAACGATCTGCTGGCCAATCATTCCGGACGTAAATACGGCACCGCTCGATACAACCGTGTAATCGGTATTTCCTGCGTTGATGAATGTGAACGGGGTTGCCGGTATGGAACCGGATAAGCTGGTTGTGACCACCGTCGGTGAGGAGTAGCCCGTAACCAATGCGGCCTGACCGTTGGCAAAATAAACTGTCCCTCCAATGCTGCTACCGAAAAAACAGGCCACCGACGAGACGATTATGCCTGCCGACAAAGCCGCAGTGTTCGAGTTTGATACGAATGCGCCAGTCTGTGACGCTGTGACCCCTGCAACTGGTATCAGCGAAAGCAATGAGGTTAAAGGTCCGCTACTGATCTGTTGAACATCGGAGCATAGCAGGTATCCGTTGGAGACCGCAATATTGCCAACCGCAGCGATACCACTTTCCCGGAGTTCGTAGATCGGCTTGACGGCTGTATCATACACGTCGTAGGTGACCGGCAGGTCCACTCCGTTGTTAAAAACCGTGATGCCGTTACCGTCAACGGCCTGCCAGCGAGAAGCTGAGGAGGAGAATCCGGAGCCGATGGTAATCCAAGTCCCAGGATTGTCGTTGCAATAGTCCGTAGTGTAGTAGCAGGCCGACGTCCCTGATCCAGTCCCGTAACCGCCGCCATCGAGCGCAAAGTAGCGGTAAAGGGTTGTTGGGGTGCCAACCACGACAGCCAGAGCCCCGTTCGGCTTCCTGCACTGATGAATCAGTGTGATCGGCTGGTTGGTCGTGGGGTAATTGGGGAATGCTTGATTTCCGAGCGGTAGTGACGTGTTGGGCCAAAAATAGTCATACCCTTCGGATCGTATCTCCCGATCAAGATAGCGACGGAAGTCTCGCTTTACGGTGTAGTTTGCCAGCCCAACGGTATCCGCTGAGATGTCCGACATGAGCTTCCCGCCCAGCGCCGGTGTAATCGTTACTGGTTTGAATGGGCTGACATGGTATTTACGGCTTGTCGCCATAGATTGCCTTCATGGTCACTGAATGATCATCACATTCCACTTATAAACGGTCGTCGCGGTTAAGGCTGCCGATCCGCTGGTTATGGTAAATGTTCCAGCCGTGGGGCAAGATCCAAACACTTGAGTTGTGCCGTTAAGCGCCGCCGCCGCTGCATTGTTTGGAGTCATGATGCAATGAGGAGTGGTCCCGTAGGCCGTTCCGAAAGTCACGGTGCATTGAGTTGAGTTGGCGGTGGGCGTGCCGTTGGGCGTCAAAGTAATCGTAAAGGCCATATCGCTTGCGGTCCCATCCAGAGTTGCAGTTCCGGCTGCACCTAGCCCCGGTAAGTTAGTGACGATGGTGACGTTGTAACCGTAATTGGTGTAGCTGATCAAATGCGGGATCGCTGTGGGGTTGTAGTTGGTAATAATCGTCCAACCGGAGTTGCCGTTGTTGGTGAACCCGTTTCTTATGGAAATCGTATTGTCCGGCTTTATTACGATCGAATCATACAGAGACCCGTGCTGGATGTGTAATTGGTTTCCAGATGATCCGCCCATGACCGACCCTTCGCTCAAGTAAAGATCGCCCGCCGGTGGTGAATAAATGGCCGCCGTGTTGACTCCGTTATACCACCAAACTCCATTGTATGAATTGAGGGGAACAAAACCAATGCTGCCAAGAGGGTTGATTACCGTGTAAGTCGAGTTTCCGCTGTTTGTCGTGTAAATAGGCGAGGTTTGAACCCATGTTGCCGCAGATGATGCTGCAACCGCTAGATTCGGGTATATGGCAAGGGTCTTACTTCCGTTCGTAATCCCTACAACGGTGTATGTGCCTGAATTGGTGATAATAAGTGAATCACCCAGTTTGATGTTTCCAAAAGCACTGTTTGGGTCTGTGCATGTCACATAGGTCTGATACAACGATCCGGTTGCCGTCATTCCGAGCCATGGAATGTTTGAACCCACGGGCAAAACAAGGCTGTTCGTGATTTCCAAAGGCATTTTACCTACAACCGGGTTTGTCATCCAGTTGTATAGCGGGCCACGAACAGTGACCGCGTTACGATTGGATTGCAGCCGCAGGGTGGAATAGTATCCGCCTGATTCAATTTGTAATTGCTGGCCTGAGTTTCCTCCGTAGCCACTCCCCACGCTTAACGCGGAAAATCCTAGGTTAGCTCCGGATGCTGGAAAATACGTCCAATAAGCAGTGTCAGGCCCTTCCATCAGGACAAAGCCAGCAATGTTTCCGCCATTGTTTCCGATTGAACCCGTTGCAACACCAAAAGATCCACCGCTGAAAATTGCCCCTACTCGCCGGGCCGTAGTGTCGCCAAGCTGCACTTGTGCAGGTTGCCAAAGGAATTGTTGCGCCGTCAGGGTCACTGGTAGGTTTCCTACTGTTTCATAGACCGATACCGTTGCGCTTGCATTTGTGATTGCAACAATCACCATTTGATATTGATTGCTCGTGCCTGTGTTAGTCACCAATAACGTATCCCCAAGATTAAAATTCGTGATTGCCGCCGTTGGTGTGCAGTTGAGCGTTCCCCAATTATTTCCCGCCGTGCCTGTGAAGGTTGCAAATGTGCAAAAGTTGGAATTCCCGTTAGTGGGATTGATGATAATGTTCTGAAGCATGGCATTGGATACTCCGCCGCCCATCAAAAGCACATTTGTGAGGTTGCCGCCTGTTATCGCAAGGTTGGTGGCTGATCCGCTCGCATTCTTGACATAGGCCGTCAGGTTGGTATTCGCACCCAAAAGCGCAGTGACAAAAGGGCTGTTGAACAGATTTGAAAGGCTTATGCTGGCCGCGGTGTAGTTTGTCGGACCATTGTAGGTGCTGATCCAAAACAAATCATTTGTTCCCATGGTGCCGACCGGTGCCCCGTTAGTCCACACCTGGGGGATTAAGGCGTTGTAAACCTGCTGGGCGGTATCATTGGTGAGAAGCTTCCGGGTAAACGTAGTCGTCTCCACAATCACCCTTTGATGCTGGGATTGCACTGGAAGCGCGATAGTCAAAAGTAAAAGCGCTGTGCTGAAAATGTTTCTCATAATGTTATTTCGATTTACTGCCTCTGACTGTGATTCTCTACGATGGCCTCCAGCTTGTCAAACCTACGGTTGATCTCAACCATGAATCGGTCCAACGTGCGGTTGTTCGCCTCAGCCATTTCTTTGGACGCTTTCGTTGCCTCAAGTCTGTCAATTGCGCTGTGAAGCTCCACTCGATCCTGTTGGCTTTTGGCCAGCTCAATCTCGTGGCGATCAACTTTTGTTTCATTGATTGCCGCTCGCTGCGCCACACTTTCCGACCTGGCCTTAGATGCAGCATCAGCGAGCAGCCAAGCCAGAGTCGAACTGACCAAAGCGACCACTATTATAACTATGTCGGATGATGTCATTTTTATCGGTGGTAGTAAGTCGGGTAACCTTTGCAGACGACATTTGTGCCAACTGCCATCAAATCATAATCCGTTCCTGCAACCGTCCATCCGGTTTGCATGATCAAAGGCTGCCCCCAGTTTGTTCCGAGCATCACGCCTTGATTTGTATAAAACGAAATCGTGTAAACGTTCGTGTTCAAGCTTGCGACGATAAGTGTGTACTCGAATTTAACACTAACTGAATAGGGGAGATTGTCGCACCAAAGCGTTGCGTTATTGGTCAACACAAGGACGCCGCCACTTTTTGTCATGTCAAGGCGGACATAGTTATTCGTGCTGCCGTCATAACCAAGAGTCTCCATTCCATTGATTGCGCTGTCCCACGCTGGTCTGCTGGCATTATTGGTCAGAACAGTAATGTTCGTTTGAGCGGAAATCCACCCTGCCATCAGAAAAAAGATTAAAGTCAGTTTTGTTTTCATACTATTGAACCATAACTACGCCGATTTGATAAACCCCGTTACCCGCAATAGCACTCCCGCACCAGATTTGAAAATTTGCTGTTGTTAGATTAGTCACATACAGCCTACTCACTGGAGCCAGAGCTGCTGCCGTGTTGTTCAGGGGGACTATCATGCCCAGAAAGTCGGCTTGCGGTCTTGCTGTTGCATAAGATACAGTCATCAAATTTGTGGTTGCCACTGGCGAACCTTGCATAGTAAACGAAATACTCATTCTCCGATCATTTCCGGTGATGGTTGGCAATGCGGTGAACTGCGCTGCGTTAGTTGCTGAGATTGTTGGCACTGTTGCGTTCGGAGCGAGCACACCGTCGTAAATCAACGCATTCGTTACGAGGTTGTTTGAAATGCTGCCTGTTCCAGTAACAACCCCGTTCACCGTAACATTCTGAGCAACCAAATTGGTAAACGACCATGCCTTGTTCGTGTAGGCACCGGCATTGGTATTATTGAAAGCGAACACCCAATTATCAAGAGAAGGAAACCAAACACCGTTGTTTGTAATGGAACCGTAGTTGACATTGCTTAAAGAACCAGCCAGCGAGCTTAGAACATCACCAACGGTTGTAATGTTTCCTCCCGCATTGAAATTCATATTGCCGTTGCCATCGGTGGTGATGTCGTTGCCGTCCAGTGAGATTTTTCCGCTCGCATTGATGCCGTAACCGCTTGCCGCCGGATATTGAAATGCTACCGCTCCCTTGAGGGTAGAATTGTTTGTGACCGTCAGCGACTGCGACGCCAATGCGTTGCTGACAGACATCCCCCCGTTGACAGAGGTGATTAGGTTGCTTCCCCAGATCAGGATAGGTTGCCCGTTTGTGCCGATCAGATTTCGGTTTATAAAGTCAACTGAGCCAACCGTGTTGCTATGGACGTAAATTGTTCCGTTGGTCGAGATGTCGAGCAGTCCGCCTCCAAGGCCGTTGCCAATCCCAATGTTCCCTTTCGCAAGCGTGAGTATATTGAATGCGTTCGTGTCATTGAACGCCCACGTAGCGAGGTCAGACCGCCACCACATGATTTTAATATTATTGGAGGCCGGACCCCAAAACAAATCGTAGTCGGATAATGCCGGGTTGTTGTTATTCGACACCGTCAGCAGCGTGAATGAGTTTGTCCCTTGGTTAAAGGTGATATTGCTCAAAGTGGACAGACCTGTAAGAAATGTTGCGTTGGTTGGGCTGAAATCGGCGACCTTGTTTGAGTTGATATTATTACCACCGACCATGATCTGCACGTGACCGTTGGTGGGTTGGGAAATTACTATGAAATTTGTTCCAACGCCCGGAGCCAGCCCGACAAACCCATCCCCTTGAAGTCCGCCGTTGGCAACATTGGTGAATGCGCTTGAGTTGATTCCGAACTCCACGTAGTTGCTTGAGCTTGTCGGACTGGAGAGGTCGTTTCCAACGGATAATACAGCCGAAGCCAGCGGGCTTGCGTTTGTGTTTTGGAGCCACGACTGAGCATAGTCAGGGTATCCAGTGATAATCTGGAAAGGGGTTTGAGTGGAGCCGTTTGTTGTGGCGATTGAGACCGCGTTTGAATAAGTGTTTGGGCCTGTCCAGAAATTCGTAAGAGGAAGGTAATTTGTTCCGCCGCCGCCACCTGTTGAGATAACGGTTACATACTGTCCGTTAGTGATGCAAATGACGCCAGACCCGGCGAGGATGTATTGGGGGGCGTTAGTATTGGTCCAACCAGTAATCAATGAAAACATCTGAGTGGCTGAGTCCAGTTTTAACAATTCCCTGGTGGCGCCAGTCGTCTCAACAATGACTCGCTGATGCTGCCCTTGAACAGAGCAAGCCATCATCAACAACAGAATAATCAGTATCAGCCTCATGAATCGTTTAAGTTGGGATAAACAGTGCGTTGCCACCGATCATCTGCCACCCGGTGCCGTCCCACTCGAGCAGTGCCGAGAATCCGACCGTGTTGAACGTCAACGATGTGAAGCCGCCGCCAAATGTTCCCGAAACAATGAATGTCGCGGTTGTGGCGATGAACGCGGTGGGGACATAAATTCGCTTCATCTGCTTCAGGTAGTTACCATTCGGCAGGATCAAATTGAACGTGATAGGCGTTCCGGACACCTGTGAGGCGCTTAAATAAGTGATATCGGGATCCAGGAGAAGTGTGGTGACGGTGGCGTCACTGACAGTCTGAACCAGCGGCGACTGTGTGGTCCTTGCCCACGGAGGGATCGGGCTTGGCGGGCAGTTACAGGCCGGCGCTTGTGGTGTGCATCCGCAATTGTATAGTGACGTGCTCATTATCTGGTCCCCCTATCT
>Ga0118677_10012519_pt1 | contig 12424 bp, 10 predicted proteins | sample AliMusrvi5mmetaG_FD_86154 | JGI IMG/M metagenome (GOLD analysis project Ga0118677, IMG submission 86154)
ATTTTGACTTCGGCAGCCGGCCCCGGAACCAGGATCACCCGGTCGGTCTGGATGCTTTTGTGCTCGCCCATTTTCAGCAGCGCCTTTTTTTCGCCAGCCTCGTTGATGAGCATGCGCCGGAGGCCGAATCCCGCCGTCCCACCCTGTTTGTAGCCGAGTCGAATCAACCGGCACGCCCCTTGGAATACCTTGCCTGAAAGCTCCCGACTGTATTCCCCTGCCATGGACCGTTTGACATTCTTAAACACGTTCGAACCGATGCTGCCGTCGTTTTGAAATTGTTCATTGCAGTATTGAACTATCACGCCGCTCCTTCGGCAGATATATTCGTAATGCGCAGCTTCATCCGCATCCTGAAACCTTCCCCACCGGCTTATGTCGAATACGAGGATGTAGGAATACCCTGGATTGCCGCCCTGCACGTCCGCAAACATTCGTGACAGCTGGTCGCGGCCTTTGATGTTCAGGCCACTTTTCCCCTCATCCGAGTAAACCTTCACTATTTCCAGCCCGTATTTTTTGGCATACTGGTGAATTCCATCCATCTGGTTGTCAGTGGAGTATTTCTGGTGCTCCGTGGACATCCGGACGTATGCGGCCGCAGGGATGAGTGGTGCGGGTGTCTGGCTGGAATCAGGGGTTTTCATATCATCCAATCGAGTCCGTCTTCGGGTAAAACTTTCGCCAAATGATCCGCCTTGGATTCGGCGGCTATAGAGCGCTTGATGGTCCTGATAATTGATGAGGCGATGCTGTCGTAGTTCTGGAATTGCTCCGCGCAATAGCGAACCGAGATGCCGGCGCGTTTACAGATGCATTCGTAGTAGACACTCTCGTCCGCATCCTGGAACCGCCCCCACCGGCTCAGGTCATAAACAAGGATGTGACAAAATCCGGCACGACCGCTTTCTACATCCGTAAGCATTTGCAGTAGCGCATCTCGCCCCTTGATGCTGAGACCGCTTTTACCCTCGTCCGAGTAAACCTTGATAATCTCCAAACCATTCCGCTTGGCGTATTCTTGAATCGCATCCATTTGCTCGCTTGTGGAATTATTCTGGCAGACTGTGGCCGTCCTCACATAGGCCGCAACCGGGATGAGCGGGCCGCAGGTCTGGCTGGATGTAGGCGTTTTCATGGTTTTCAAGCGAGGGACATCGCCTCCGGGACAAGCATGGAGCGGTAAACATGCCCGGAGACGACTTCACCCTGCCAGCGACCGGCAAAGAACAATTTCCATTGCCATGCCTTCCGGGGGCATCGCACCCGCAGGTTTTCACGGCGGATGTTTCGGTGTTTCAGGCACACCTCCCTTAAAGCCCTTGTTGCTCCAAAGCTACGAAGAGTGAAATCTGGTCGGTTTTTTGCCCTCCTGGTCATTTTTGCTGCGGCGGCTGTGTGCCTGGTTTCCGAAATGCGCTTTCTGGGATCGTTTCTTTCTGATGGCGATAACCTTTCACGCCTCTGTCGCCTCTGAAATAAACAAGTTGTGTGGGGTTCCATTTCATCCTTGCTCATCCATTTGATCGTTGGGTTGATGACATCGGTAACGACCAAAGAGGGTGATTTGAAAAATGGACACAAAGCGCATGGTGCAAACATCCATCTCGCCGTACGCGGCTGCGATGGCAGAGCGCCACTCACACCCGGCATCATGAGGTGGGGATCGTCCCAGGGAATCGCCCAGAACACCTTCAATCTCCGGTATCCACTTCATGAACCTCAGCCAGTAACGCCGCAGTTGCGCAGTCCACCGCTGCACATCGTCCGGAAAGGGCGGCCCCTTGAAATATCCCTCAATGGTGGCGTTCTGCACCACCCGGTAGGGTTGGGCGAACGACGGCAGAATACTCACCGTTCCTTTGCAACGGTGGCATTTGAACCGCCGGACGAAAAACCGAAGGGTGTTACTGGCCCGGATGCGGGTCAGGTTGCGGAGATAGTAGCAATGCGCCCAAAGCGATTTTATGGCGTTGCAATGGGGACACTCCGGGGGTGGACGAATCTGCCGCTGGTAATTTTCCGCGACATACTGCTCTGCATCCACCGGAACTGGTTGGATCACTTGCAACTTGCCCAACGCCAATCGAGCAAATGGCACCAGACTTTTCTCGTCGCCTGTGAATTATTTCTGGCCGGGTGCCTTTTTCTTGCTGGCGGGAAACTGGAAAATATCTGTGGGACTAAATCAGGTCTGACTAATCAGTCTAAGAACGGTTTGAACCAACTCATAGGCGCGTCGTGCCTGCATCGCCTGTTCATCCGGGTTGGGTGAATTATGAAACTCCACCACCTGGTGCGGACCGAAAGAATCTGTGTCAGCAAATTTCTCATGCAGGATTTCAATTGCCCGTGCCACATCCTTCTCTCCTGCCCGCTGCTTCCATTCTGCGGCCAGCTTTTCTATGCCTTCGGGAAAATATTCCAGGCAGTAACACAAATCATAAGAATCCTTGGGCTTTTCGCGACCGCCGATGGCGTGCGCTTTCATCACGATGAAATCTGCCAACGAAGCCAGGCGCAGATGCACCGTATTCTTTGCGCCACGGACATTCAGCCCCGAAATCGTTTGTTCGACCGGCGCATGAAAAGCCACGCCGCAACCGTCTGCCTGCAGAACGCGAAAATCCGTGAGAAGTTTCGGTTTGTTCTTCTCCAGTGTAACTTCTTTTGGCGCAAGAAACTCCACCTCCACCTGCACCGGAATTTCGCCGTCCTTGAGATCGACCTCCACCACCAATTGAAAATTCTTTGAGCCCGTTTTATATCGCTTTGTATCCAACAGCAATTTCAGCAAATCTGCGTACCGACCCTCCTGTAGCTTTTCGGCATCGAGCGCCAGATCCACGTCAATGCTGCCGATGTGCGGTTCTTCCGCACCCGGGAGCAGCAGGTCGGGAATCCAACCTCCCACCACGACCAGGCAATCCGCAAACGATGCCAGCACCTGGCCAACATCGACAAGTACCCGGTGCGCGGCTTCGACTTGGCGCTTGCTGTAATCCTCCCGTTGACGCGGTTCAAAATTCATACGCTCAATCCTTTCAGTTTCCATTCCGGTTTCAAGCGCTGCTCAAGCAACGCCTCCGCCGCTTCTTTACCACGCCCGCCGCAGTGCCACAAATCCACATACGTTTGCACCGCATTCGTGCAAGCCATCCGGTTGTCTCCCACCGTACCGCCATCGCCGAGATAAAATACACCATCGTCATCCGGAATGAGAACCACCAGATTCTCACCGGACTCAACTGGCTTGGCATCGAGCATCCCCTCAAACATTTCAAGCTCCTCCTCTCGGACGTAAAGCCATGTCTTCGGTTGTCGGACGTGGGGCGCTTGAAATTCCGCAGCCGAAAATGCCGCGTAACTGGAGAACCCCGCGGATTGCAGACCGAGTCCGTACAATGCCTCCCGCAATTTCTTACCTTGCAACAACGTGAAGTAACCACGCCGCTCCTGCCGGTCGAACCGGTAGGCGTCCCGCCATGCGAACAGCAACTTTAGTGGATCGCGTAAACAGAATCCACCTTTCAGAGCTTTCTCAATGAGTGCCTCATCCCGTAAATGCCGGACGACTTTATTGACCAGGCCCAGGCTCGGTTCTGGAATCGGCCGGGGAAGGCGACCAAAGTGCAATTCCATCTCCCTTTGCGTCCAACGCATCCCGGCATGGTCCGTTGCCAGCAAGGCCCTAATCACCCGCCCGGCTTCCGGCGTACTCAAATTGGCGACGGGCTTGGTCCGGCGATGCACCGAAGGATTCCCCCTACGTTCAAGAAAAATGAGATCCGGCACACTGATCCGGCAATTTCCCGCCAAGTCGAACCAACTCCAGCCATGTTTTTCACAAATCTCAGCCATGCGGGGAGAGATGTAGGGAGCCGCAAAAACGCCCACGCGAACCAGTCGGGTGGTTCCGTGGTCAAACTGGCGCTCGATGGCCACGTAAGGAAACTGGGAGGGGCGTGGTTCCAGGTGGCAGTCCACCCACAGTTCAATCACGGTCCCCTGGCGCACATTAAAGCGAGCAAACAGGTCAAATGACCGGTTGAAGTCCGCAGGATTGCGATCCACCTGTACATTTTCCAGCCAGGGAATGCCTCTGAGCAATGCCTGCAGTTTGTCCGCCAGCGCTTTTTCAAGGGCCGGGAGCGATGCAGGCCGAATGTTCATGGATTCTATGGTGTTCACGTTTTCGTGAACATGGCCTATAACGTGAACAAATGCAAGATCTATCCTTTGTCACTGGGAGCGTACGGGATTTTGCACCGTACGGCACGACACTGTCCGACGATAAGGCTTCCGATTTTTGCCGATTTTTGCAAAAAATGATCTTGATTGTCATGCAAATTCATATTATGTAAGTTCCTAAACAACAACATATTATGACTCGCAAAACAGCGCAAATACCTGATGGATTCGACTCCCGTACGCGCTGCGTTGTAAATCAACGACTTACGTGGGGGAGGTTGACAGGGATGACAAAAGGATGACAAATCCTGAGTCGCCCACGCCAGCTCTGTGGCGACGCCCTGCCAGCCGTTCGCGCGGAAGGCGCAGCCCTGCCTCCCACCATCCAGGAAGTCGAATAAGCGGACGAAGGGAAATGTAGTGCCACAGCACCACTGTGCTTCCGTAACCCGTTGATGTTCAACGCTTCAGTTTTTCAAACTGTAGAAGATGGGCATGAACGTTGCATGAAAAACCATGCGCAGCGGAACCGGACGGTTTTCCCGATCTTTAAGAAAGGTACGCGATCTGGGTAAGCCATCCTAAGGCAGACTAAAATTCGACGACGGGGAGTTCGCGTAGGTTGACGGACGTCCACTCGGCGAGCCGGTGAAAATTGCAGACCGTGTGGAGCGAGGTCGAGGAAATTACCGGCTCGCGTTTTCCCTGCGTGTAGTCGTACCGGCCAAATGAGCAAGCCCACTTTTGCGGGATGGGAGCGGGTTCGCACAGCGGAGACAACGGAATGATGGCGGCAACCTGCCAGCCCGGTGACTGGATTCTTGTCCGGCTGCAGAACAGTAGTCCGGTAACCAAATGTTCAGTCAGCGGCAGCCCTGCAGCCCTGGCAACCGGAAACTTCATCTGCATCACGCTTTTGGATGGGGTGACGTGAAATTCGTAGTAAACATTCGAGCCGGTCGCGTGCAGGAAGATTTCGAAGGCATCGCTTTGCGTGAACGCGGGAAAATTAAAAGCAAACGATTCCTTGCCGACACTTTCGTCCACGAGATCTGCAAAGACCACCAGGCTCTCGCCCCGGCGTCCAATTTTTACTGCTCCCGGTGCAAAGTCGCGATCTGCAGGCGGCAACCAGGGCTGGCCGAACTGGAGACTGACTTCGTTGGATAGCCGGTCATAGACAACATCCAAGTCGAGATCAGAATCGGGCAGTTCGGACCCAATACGCATCGATTGTCCGTCAGCTTCAGGGGACCGTCGAAAGAGTGGCCGATCCTCTGGCATTCAAGTTGCCGGTGATGACGAGAGGAACGGTTTGAAGACTTCCATCGCCTGCTCCATGGTCCACCGTGTAGGATTTTGATTCCGTATAATGCCCCGCACCCCCGGGGGCGCTATCGGTGGTCTTTTCTGTCATTAACCCGCTAAGATAAAACTTAAGGGTTCCGCCTGAGTTTGTATCGTCATAAGTGAAGGTCAGAATTTTTTGGTCTGTTAGAGTCGGGTTTGCCAGGCCGGTGCGATCGTTTTGTTTGCCGCTGAAAACGTCGCTTCCGAAAGAAGCATTGTCATTGGTGGTTATGATGCCTGTAACATCAACATAGACCTCACTGCCGGACTTATTCACAACCAGGAAAACGGCACTGGAGCCGGTGGTGTTTACCATCACCAGTTTTGCGCCGGGAGGAAAATAGGTATCTTTCCAAAGTCCCTCGAAGTATTTAGCTTTAGCCAAGCTCGCGAGGAGGGATTTGGTGTTGATCTTGTACTTGGTTGGCGACGAAGTTACAGTGGCTGTGCCATTATCGGTGGAGATATTTTGCACCAGGGCCGTTGCGGCGATCGTAACCGTGCTGGCAACGGTGCTTTTGACTTCGGCTTGAAGGCTGCCCGCCGCAAACAATGCAACGGCGGCGGCGAATACGATGGGGTTGTTATATTGTTTCATTCGATAAACTGCTGCTCTTAGGTTTTTGTTTCTTGATAGTTTCCGGGCTTCAATTCCCGGACCTGAATTAATCAGCGCTCAAAAAGAGTTCTGACGGGTTTATACCGTTTCAACCGGCTCTGCTTCGCACCCAATGGTTAATCGGTAAAGCGGTTGGAGTCTAGCTTCTTCGGCTCCCCAAAAGCCTCGTCCAGGGCTTTTCGGTTTTGCGTTCCGGTTATTACGAGGGAGAGCGACGGTCAGGAGGATGCCCCTTGCGTCTTTCGCGTTTCAGGAGGAAATGTTTTGAATGAACCCGGCTTCCCGGCGCGGTTACGCCAACTTTTTGTCGATCTGGATCGGGCTGATGACGATGGCCGGCTGGGGAAAAGGGAGCGTGGGACAGTAGGCGAAAAGGTAGGATTTTGTTGTGCGATGCCATGCGATCACTCCCACATCACTGCCGCCGGAATCCTTGATCGTGCATTGGTAGTCCGTGGTGGTTCCGGTGGAACCGATCGGAACCACAGGGTGCGAATTTTTCGTTCCGGTGCCGGTACTGGCGGCCGGTTTAACGTCGGAAGAGTCTTTCCAGGCTGACAGCGGCGCGATGAGCATCAGGCAGGCCTGGACATCCTCCGGCATGAATGCCGGCTCGTCGAGTGACGCTTTCAGGAAGCAGGCGTAACGCCCGACATCCTGGTAGAAGCCGGCGATCAACCTGAAATCGCCGACGCGATATTCATAAGCTTTCTCTCCCTTGAAAACATCGGCCCCGCCGAGCAGGTTTTGAGCCATTACAGGCGCCCCGAATTGCTGTTCCACGTTTTGTAACCTATCAGTCAGTATAGCCATAATATTTGTCCACTATTTAGTTAAATAAACGATGTTTAGTGTTTGTTGACAAATAAATTTTCCTGTTTTGATCCGCCCGGCATCGGGATATATTCATCCGATGTATAAACCCCGCACCGTGGATCAGCCTGCGGAATTGCTTCCTTTTCTCTTCGCGGCATGGCCGCTTGCGAAAAAGAAACAGGTGCGCACCTGGCTGAAACACCAGGCCGTGATGGTGAACGGCCGCATTTGCAGCCAGTTTAACCAGCCGCTAAAACCGGGTGACGTGGTTGCCATCCGGTCGGATCGTTATGCGCCGCCCGAAACCGTCTTGGCCTCGGGGATCAAGGTTTACTTCGAAGACTCCGCGCTCATCGTTATCGACAAGCCCGCGAATCTTTTATCCATCGCCAGCGAGGCCGAGCAGGAAAAAACCGCCTATTTTTTACTCACAGATTATATGCGCCAGGGGAATCCCAATGCGAAAGAACGCGTCTGGATCGTTCACCGGCTTGATCGCGAAACGAGCGGGCTGATGGTTTTTGCGAAAACCGCCGCTGCAAAGGAGACGCTTCAAACCGGTTGGGAAACTGCGGAAAAGCGTTATTTGGCCGTGGCGGAAGGGAATCTGCCCGCGTCAGAGGGCGTGTTCGAATCGTATCTCGACGAAACCAGTCCGTTCAAAGTGTTCAGCGTTCCGCGCACCGACACCACCCGCCACGCGGTCACGCATTACAAGGTGCTCAAGCAGGAATTTCTGGTGCTGGTCAATTAGGTTCATTGGGCGGTCAACAACTTTCAGCTCAACAAGGTATTCTGTCTGCACAAAATGCTGCGGGCGCACAACAACAAGCACAACAACAGCAAATTATTAACCAAGGTATTCAAAATTACGCTGTGGCACAACAATATCCACAGCAACAGCTTGCGTTTATGAATTCAATGTTGCGTGGCTTACCATTACAGTCATCAACCGTTCAACAGTATCAGGCTGCTCCAAGCGCTATTTCTCAAGCCGCCGGTCTAGGAACCGCTGGTATTGCAGGATTGGGTTTATATAACACAATGAACCTTCCTAATAATGGTGGAAGCTCTTCTGATATTCGTGTAAAAGAAAACATTAAGTTGGTAGACGTTCTTGTGGATGGTGTCAATATTTATGAGTTTGATTACAAGCCAGAATTTAAAGACAAAGCCGGTCATGGACGTTATCGTGGCGTTATGGCAGATGAAGTAGAGCAAATCATGCCAAATGCAGTTGGGCGCGATAGCGATGGATATAAAACAGTTCATTACAGTATGCTAGGCATCAAAATGGAGGAAGTATGATTGGTGACTACTTTAGCAAAATGGCTACGGCAGAAAAAATGTCTCCACAGCAATTAAACCAATCCGTTAAAGATGGTGTATTGACTCAAGATATGGCTCAAAACGTCATGCCTACTCCAGCACAGCCCGGTATTCAAGGTTTACAACAACCTCCTATTGCCCAACAAGTCATGCAGCAAGCAGACCAAATGATTGCCCCAGAGCAAATTAAGCAAAAAATTAATGAACTCAAGGACGTTATTGCTCAAGTACATCAAGGCGTTCAGTCTGGTGAAATAGAAGCATATAAGGGTATACCCTATATCAAAGAGCAATTAGATAAAATTCAGGAGCTACAAGCACAGCTTCCTAAACAAGGAATTGATACTGCCCCACAATTAGCTCAAGCAGCCCCTCAGGAGGCTCCACAACAGGCTCCACAAGGAATTGATGCTGCTCCAAGCAACCTTCCTACACAAATGGCACAGGGCGGCATTTTAGGCTTTGCTACTGGTGGTATGGATGACGACGAAGAAGATAGAGAACTAGAACAGCTTTATGGTTCTGGTACAGATAATGACCTTATCCAAGCCATTGCCGCTGCTGGTGGTGGACGTAGTGTGCATCCTTCTGCTGCCATTCAAATGGAGCCTATGTCTAAAGAAGTTACCGCTAAAGGTAAACATAAATATGAAGACTTGGTAATTAAAGAAGCACAACGCCAAGGTCTAGACCCAGCAATCGCTGTACACGCCCTTTATAAAGAAACAGGCAATCTGCCTAATCCAGAGACAGCAATGTCTAAAGCGGGCGCTTATGGTCCGATGCAACTCATGGAAGGTACCGCTAAACAGATGGGTGTGGATAGAATGGACCCTATTCAAAACATTCAAGGCGGTGTTGGATACTTAAAGCAGATGTACGATAAGTACCAAGACCCTAGCTTAACTCTTATGGCTTATAACGCTGGTCCGGGTCGTGTTGACCGCGCCCTAAAGTCCGATAAAGGTATTGCTGCTTTACCATCAGAAACCCGTAAATATGTCAATATGGCAAGTGGTGGTGTTGCGCACTTTAAAAACGAAGGCAAAGTCTCGCAAAAAGACTATGATACCTCTAGTGATTTAGAAGACCAATCTATGGGTGATGCAGGAATAGACAATGCTTATCTACAGCGTAGTCGTGGTTTAGTTAAAGGCGTCAAAGATATTGGTACGGCATTAACTACTCCTAAAAACTATGATTTGTATGACCTATATCAACAGAATATTGGAAAACCTTTTGCAAATGCAGCAAGTAACTTTGCCAATCAATCTAAAGAGGACCAAGCTGCAGCATTTAATGCCGCAAGCAATGCACGTAAAAATATTAGCTTTACTAATACTGCACCTCCAGCGGCTCCAGATGCTACTAATTTTGGCGTAACCAATACTGCTTGGGATAACGGTAATCCTGCTGCCGCTCCTTCCGCCGCTCCTGCAACTCCAGCTTCTCCTCTTTCAATCAGTGACCCAAGCCAAGTGGGGCCTCAATATTCATTGGGTAAACCACCTTCTGCTGCTCCAACAGATAATGCTGGCATTGCATCAGCACCCGCTGTTACTTCTCCAACATCAGACCCTATTGCAGAGCTTATGACTCAAATTGCTGGGCAACGTGCAGAATCCAAAAAGAACGCTGAAACCAACAAGTATTTAGCGTTGTTACAAGGTGCATTTAAAACCATGGGTGGTAAATCACAGTATGCATTGGAAAACATTGGTGCTGGTGGAGAAAGCGCCGTTGGAACTTATGCCGCTCTAAACCAAGCAACACAAAAAGAACAAGCTGATTTAATGAATCAACAGCTTGGATTATATAAATATCAAAGCGCAGCAGATATTGGTAGAAAACGCAATGAACTTGCCGAAAGAGCGCTTGGTGAAAAACCAACATTAGCGGACAACTTACAGTTTAAAGCTGATACTGCATTAAATAGAAACCCACAATATATTTCTTTGTCCAAGGGTTTAGAAAAAGAACGTGAAGCTGGTACACTAACCCCTGAAAAAGAACAAAGATATCTCTCCAATATGGAGATGATTACTAAGAATACTTACAGTAATTTTGGTGTACCATATAAGTCAAGCACAGTAAAATTGCCTCCAATTGAAACTCCAGCGGCTCCAAAGCCAAAAGGTTTTTTTGAAAATATGTTTAGTTCTAGTACTCCTGAGCCAACTCCGGGATGGGGTCCTGTAACAGTAAAACAACAATAAGGTTGACTTATGCCAACTTATGAAGTTCAAGCGCCAGACGGTAATTTATTAGAGTTTGAAGGTCCAGAAGGTGCATCTCAGGATGAACTGTTAGCTTATGCACAAAAAATGTATCAGCCTAAACAAAGAGCTGAAGATGTAGGCTTCCTTACAGGTTCTGCTGCAGCATTAAAGGGCGGCATTGAATCTTTGGGTGATGTTTATTCTGGATTAAGTTTAGCTAAAGAAGCTACTATTGGTACAGAAGCTGAAACCGCTCGTAAAATGCAGGCTATTAAAGTAGCGCAGCAACAACAGCCACAGACTCCACAGTTATCAGCCGCCGATATAGAACGTGTCTATAAAGAACAAGGATTAGGCGCTGCTGCCGCTCAAGTTCCTAAGTATATTAGCGAAAGCATTTTACAATCCGCTCCTCAAATGGCGGTTCCTTTAGCTGCTGGTGCTGCTGCATCCCCATTCCTTACCCCTATAGGCGGTGCTTTAGTTGGCATGGGAACATATGGTATTCAACAGTTTGGTAACTTTTTAGTACGCCAAGCACAAGAAAAGAATAATCCTAAAGATTTAGAAGTTGCTAAAGCTGCTACTACTGCAGCCATTACCGCTCCGCTTGGATATTACGCTGATAAATTTACCGCTGGTATTGGTGGCATGGTGGAAAAGAAAGCTGGAGAAGAAATCCTTAAAGAATTAACAGCGCGCCAAATAGCCGCTAAGGTAGGCAAAAGGGCTGCTGTAGGTGCTACAGAAGGTATTATTGCAGAAGCCCCAGTAGAGGTCTTAGAACAAGCCGCAGAGCGTTATCAGGCAGGATTAAGCCTAACTGGTGAAGATGCTATGAAAGAGTACAAAGAAGCGTTCTTTGGGGCTGCTGCGGCTGGTGCTGGTATTGGTGGGGTTAGCCGTGGGGTGTCTGCCTATCGTGAAGGTCGTGGACAAGAGCTTCCTCCAGTTCCGCCAACACCACCAAAAAAAGAGCAAGCTGAACCTACAATGGTTCCTGCATCACAGTCTCAAGATACCAATATAATGATGGCTGAATTAGAAGGGCGTCAACCAGAACCTCCAGTTGAGCCACCTAAACCTCCTCCTGTTCAAGCTGCTCCTGTACAGCCTCCAATTCAAGCGCCCGTTCAAACTACTGTAGAAGCTGCTCCAGAATCTGTTTTACCTACACAAGAGACACCCAAAGAGTTACCGGTAAAGCCTGAGGAGTTACCACATCCGTATCAATCTGAGTTAACGCAGTTGTATAAACAACGAAATGCTCTTTCAAAAGAAAAAGATAACCTTAACGTTTGGTTGAGAAAAGTAGGTATTAACACTAAAGAAAAAGCTGACATGGGTATTGAACGTGGCAGCAAGGATTATCCATATGTATTTAGAAGTAATGCCCAAGGCTTAGATGTTCTAATGCATGACGCTATTGAGAGCGGAATTATTACTGAATCTGATTTAGCACGTTATCCAGACCCAGTAGAAGGTTTCCGTGAAATGGCAAAGGCCGCTATTGATGGTCAAACAGCCAATACCCCAAAAAACATGGAGACTATAGCAAATCTAGAAGCTATAGATAGCCGGATTGAAAAATTAGAAAGTATTCCAAAAGAAGATTACGCACTTCATGCACAAGCATTAGAGCAGGCTACAACAGAACAAGAACGTGCTAAAGCGGAAGAAGATGCCCAAGCTCAAGCAGAAATGGATAGGCTCGCAGAAGAATCTAAACAAAATGCTTTGCCACCAACTGGTGAGCAAGATGAAGATATTCAATTTGCTAAATCTTCCATGGAAGGCAATACGCCCGCTGAAAAAGCTGCTAATACTTTAAAAAATAATGGTCACTCCGCTGAAATTGTTTACGATAAAGATGGTATATCTTTAATTAAAACTATAAACC
>Ga0118677_10012521_pt1 | contig 12423 bp, 7 predicted proteins | sample AliMusrvi5mmetaG_FD_86154 | JGI IMG/M metagenome (GOLD analysis project Ga0118677, IMG submission 86154)
GCCCGATGCGGGGAGGATCGCCTGCGTCGTCCTGGCGGGCCGTCGATTTCCGTCACGAGGACGGCCGGCGCCGCGAAGCCCGAAACGACCTGCCTGCGACAGGGACGTCCCATGAGCTCGACGGTGTCGCCGAGCACCGCGACCCCGGCCGGCGCCGTCATCCAGACGGCCAGGTTCGCCCCCTCAGGCGTCAGGAAGGCGACCTCCTCGGCACCCGTCCCCACGCGCCACTTCAACACGGTGGGCGCATCCGGGGGCGGGGTCACCCGGAAGGTGATGGCCAGGACCGAGGCGCCCGGGGCGAACTGCCTGTCCACCCTGTACCCCGTTGGCGAATCCGGCACGAGTTCCCTCGCCAGGGCACCGTCGCGCGGACGGACGTCCCTCGCCTCGTCCGGAACGAACACGGGCACCGAAAGGCGCATCGGCTCCGACCCGTCGTTGACGACGGTCGCGAAGACCGTCCCCTGCAGCGACCCCTCGAACAACTCCAGCAGGACGGTCGGCCGATCCGCCACGCGAACCTGTGCGTTCGCGGTGCCGGCGCCGCATGTGCAGGCAATCGCCACGGCCACCATCACCCGTCTGCATCCCACCTTGCGACGCTCCACGCTACGGGCCATCGATCACGAACGTCTGCTCGCAGAGCGTCCGGATCGGAAACGACCGGGACGTGCCCAGACCGGGGATGGACCGGGTGAAGTCATTGTTGTACCGCAGGTACTTGAGGCTGTACCGGGCCGAAAGAGGGAACCGGGCGGACGGAGGGACGGGGATCGTGTAGGCATCCTCGTAATCCTTGTCGGGCTCGATGAACTTCCAGTTCACGATGTCCGTGTACGCGAACGAATCCTGTGGTGCGATCTCCCGCCGGTTCGCATCGACCTCGATCCGCCCCAGTCGATGGGTCGGGTCCTCCCGGTTGAACCCGGACCGGAAGACCTCGGTTCCGGCGGCGTCGGTCAGCACCAGCTCGAACCAGATGTCCACGATGTTGGCGAACAGGCTGGACGGGAAATCATGCCCGACATGGAGGCTCCTGGACGCCAGGACCAGGTCCAGCGCGCCCTCCTTCCACCGGGACGACTTCACCGACAGGTCGAAATGGTTCCCGTCGCTCGCCACCCGGATCGACTCGGCGATTCCCAGGTACCGATAGACATACTTCGTGAACCGGTAGGCCTTGAAGGTTTCGTCCATGAACGCCTCGAAGCCGTTCAGCACCGGAAGCTCGCCGGCCAGCCACTTTCCGTTGTCGCGCCTGAAGGTCTCCAGGCCGATCCGCCTGTCCGCGTCCAGGCCGTCGGGGATGATGACGCTGGACAGTTCCTGCTGGATTCCGAAGAAGGAATGGTCCATCCAGGAATAGCTGTGGTCGTCCTTTTCGATCCGCGGCATGTGGCAACGGTGGCATGGCATGTCGCTGTTGAAGGACGACCCGAGGAACGAGGTGACGTTGTCGATCGGAACGTACTCGTGCCCATTGCGGATCGAACGCAGAGAATGGCACGGGAAGCAGGTTCGTCCGCTGACGCTGGCGGGCTTGGTGACGTCGCCCACATGTTCCTGGACGGCGTACAGGATGCGGTCCTTGCGAGCCTCGGCCGTGCCCTGGAAGAGGTCGCTCCTGGGCACCTGCAACCCGTAGAGGGCGTTCTTGTCCCCGGCGACGCTCATGTAATGGCAGGTGCGGCAGCCCACCCCCTGGCTGCGGGCCACGTGCTCGGGGTCCACCAGCAGCTCCGGTCGATTCGCCAGCGCCACCTCGGGGTCGTGGCACGCGGCGCAATCCAGCGCGACGTCGGGACCGCGCTGGTCGATCAGGGACTTGACGACCCCCTGGAACGTCACGGTGCGCGCCGCGTTGGCATGAACGCTTCGACTCCATTGGCGGAAGGGGATCTTGTGGCAGTCGCGACAGAAGCCGTCGTCGACCAGGACCTCCGGGGGGATCGCGCGGAACTCCACCCCGGCTTCCTTCGCCAGCGAGGGAGTCCGGTAGAAGTTCCCTTCCCTCGCCCTTTCCAAGCGAAGCTCCTTGAACCCGTGGAGCGATCCGCCCAGGACGAGTCCGGCCACCGCGACCAGGCCGCACAGGCGCAGGATCCGCCTGGAGGTCCACGCGTCGCCTGGCGCCTTCCTGCGGATCAGGTACCAGGCCGCTGGCAGCAGTACCGCGAGCGGGGCAAGGACCGAGTGGAAGATGCGCTGCCGCATCGAGAACCGGAGGCTGAGCGGGTCGATCAGGGGAACGAAGCCGGTCATGAAGACCAGCACCAGCCCGAACAGCGCCATGGCAGCCGCCACGAGCAGCGGCTGCCGGTCCCGGGGGGTCTCGCCGCGGGCCAGCAGGAAGATGCCCAGTGGAAACAGCACGACGTTGAACGCGACGTAGGTGAGGAGCAGCGGGCCCGGGCTCATCATGATCAGCACGTACATCGGCGGATACAGCGTCAACAGCAGCACGATCTTCAGGCTGAAGCGGCGGCGGGCCTGCCGGTAGAGGTACATCATCAGGACCACGATCGTCAGGGCCCCGAGGATCGAGTGCATCCGGGAGAAGCCGATGTACGTTTCCTCGAAGTCGAGGGTCGAGTATTGCCCGAAGCCCGTCACGCACAGCAGGACGCACAGGGCGATCAGCGTGATCGACACCCCGCGATCGAAGAGTCGGGGCGGGCGGACGACCTTGAACGCCCGGGGCGGCGGCGTTTCACCGTCGGGTCCCGGGCAGGACGCCGCATCGATCGGCGCCACCAGCGCGCGCCGGATCCGGTTCAGGAGCATCACCAGCACGACGCTCATGCCGAGGGCCGCGATCCCGATGAACACGTAGATCGCGACGGGACCGCCTTCGCGATAGCCGTCCACGGCGTTCCCGAACAGCGTGACGGGAGCCGTGATCCCGAGCATCAGGATCACGGCCGCGGAAAGCAGCGCGAACAGCGCGGAAACGATTCTGCCGGCTCCCTTCCGCATCCGCGACGTCCCTATGGAATGAAGTTGTTGAAGTTCTTGGTTCGCCCCAGGGGGTGGCCGGCATGCAGGAACATGTTGAACCCCGGAAGCCAGTGGATCCGGAAGAAGCGCTTTTCGAGGGCGAGCATCAGCATCTGGTAGGGGATGGCGCGGTTCAGGAGGGCGCTCTGCACCAGCCGCCGGACCTGGTCGATCGGAAGCCCCGTGACGATCGACAACTGGAACACCCTGAACAGCCGGGCGAACCGCTCGTTGTCCGGGGACTGGAAGCAGGGCCGGAGCTTGAACTTGCCGGCGGCGACTTCCGCCTCGATCGCGGCCTGCGTCTCGACGGTCAGGAAGCCCTCCTCGATCGCGCGGTTCGTCAGGCGCGTGCCCCGGATCGGGAACGTGTAGGTCACCCGGGGGACCTGGACGCCGAGCTCGGTGTTCAGCCGGATCGTCGACAGGGCCTGTTCGAAGGTCTCGCCGGGCATCGCCAGCATGTTGAACGCGGCCAGCAGGATGCCCGATCGCCGCACCCGCTCGCAGCCCGCGATCAGGTCGTCGTCGCGAGCCGGCCTGCCGAGGATCCGCTCCCGAAGCGCCTGGTCCCCCGATTCGATCCCGACGGCCACACCGTGACACCCGCCCTCGGCCAGCAGCGAAACGGTCTGCTCCGTCAGGCTTGCGGGCGTCGCGTTGCAGGTGAACGGCACCCCGACTTCCCGGCGGTAGAGCGGCGTGAAGGCGCCGAGCCAGCCCGGGTCGTGCGTAAAGAGATCGTCCGCCATGTGGACGTGATGGGCCGGGTAGCGATCCAGGGACGCGGCAATCTCGGCCACGAAGCGAGGCGCGCTCTTGCGCCGCACGTAGGCGCCCTGTGCGCGGGTCTGACGGCTCATGCTGTCGTTGTAGCAGTAGCTGCAGCGGTTGGCGCACCCGCGCCCGGAAACGAACCGACGCACCCCGAACCGCAGAAGGTAGGGGTAGGGCTCGAACAGCGACACGTCGGGCGCCGGCAGGTCATCGAGGTTCACGACAAAGGGGGCCGGCGGATTCCGGTGCGCCTTGCCGTCCTCGTCGCGCCAGCAGAGTCCCGGGACCTGCTCGAAACGCCGCCGCCCGGACGAGAACTCGTCCAGGAGGGCCGGCAGCGACACGTCGCATTCGCCGGGAAGGACGAACCGGAACTCGGGCCGGCCCAGCACGCCGTCGGGCTCGAGGGTCGGGTAGGTCCCCATCAGGACCAGCGGAGCCGCCATTCCGTGCACGATCCGGTCGGCGAGGGCGAGGCCCCAGTGGTGGCCGCCGATGTCGATGGCCATCAGGACGACGTCGGGGTGGAAGCGGCGCATGGCGCCGAAGAGGTCCGGTTCGTCCCGATCGATGAACAGGCGGGTCACGTGCCCGTCCTGCTTCAGCGAGGCGGACAACACCAGCAGCGCCGCGGACTCGTTCATCCCCGAGTCCTGGACGAACGCCACGCGCAATTCGGACCTCCCGGTACCCCGCCTGAGGCATCATCCCCGGACGCACGGAGCCGTGTCAAGCAACGCCCGCGCGCACGAGATTCCGGCGGGCCTGGGCGCCGCCGCGGATTCGGCGACCTTGACCCGGGGCTTGAACATGCCTGACAATGGTTTCAACAACGGGACCGACAGATGGCGCCGAAACTCGCTCTCGTGATCCCCATGATTGTCCGCGGGGGCCCGCGAGGCGCCACCCGGGCATCGATCCCGCATCTGGGCGTCGGCTACATCGCCGGGAACTTGCCGGATTCGCTGGCCGAATGCCGGGTCTTCGACTGCCAGGCCGACGGGCTGTCGGAAGACGTGCTGCTGCAGCGCCTGTTCGAATTCGACCCGGACGTGGTCGCGTTCACCGCGTACACCCAGTCCATCAAGATGGTGGCCAGGATCTCGGCCGCGCTGAAGTCCAGGAAGCCGGACACCTTGACCGTCGTCGGGGGCACCCACGTGTCGGCGCTGCCCGTGGAGACCATCGAGTCCTTCCCGGCCCTCGATGCCGCCGTGACCTTCGAAGGCGAACGGGCCTTTTCGGACCTGCTGGGGGCCTTCCGCGAGGGCGGCCCCGGGACCGACTTCACCCGGATTCCCGGCGTCTGCGCCCGCCATGACGGCACGGTCCGCATGGGGCCGAAGCGTCCCCCGATCGAGGACCTGGACTCGGTGTCGTTCCCGGCCTGGGACCTCCTCGACCTCGATCGGTACTCCGGCGTCTACCACATGCTGGACCGGGCACGACGCGCGGTCCCGCTGACGACCGGGCGGGGCTGTTCGTTCCATTGCTCGTTCTGCTTCCGGGTGAGCGGCCCGACCCAGCGGCTGCGCTCGATCCCGAACGTGATGGAGGAGCTGCGCCGCGACATCAACGAATCGGGGGTCCGCGAGGTCGTCATCCTGAACGAATCCTTCCTGGCGGACCACGAGCACGCGCTTTCCTTCTGCGACGCCGTGATCCGGGAGGGGCTGCACCGCCGCTTCCTGTGGTCGTGCCAGAGCCGCGTGGACCAGGTGTCCCCGCAGGTGCTGAAGATGATCCGACTGGCCGGCTGCCGCTCGATCTCGATGGGCATCGAGTCCGGCGACCCGGCGGTGCTGGACCGGATCCGGAAGCGGGCGACCCTGGAACAGGGAATCGAGGCGGTCCGCATGGCGCGGGAAGCGGGCCTCAGGACCGACACCAACTTCATCCTGGGACTCCCCGGCGACACCCGGGAATCCATTTCGCGGACCATCGACCACGCCCTCCGGGTCGATGCGGACATGGCGGGATTCGCCCGGTTGACGCCGTTCCCGGGAACGGACATCGCCGGGATGGCGAAACGGGGGGAAGGCGGCCTCCGGATCCTCAGCACGGACTTCGACGACTGCGACAAGCATGCCGGGACCGCGATGGACCTGGTGAACGTTCCCAACGAGGAACTCGATCGACTGCAGCGTTCGGCCTACTTCCGCTTCTACCGGCGGCCGAAACGGTGGCTGTCGGCGCTCCGCATGGCGAGCCTTTCGGTCCTCGCGAGGACGCTCCTGCTGGTCGTGGCCAGCGGGCTTCGAAGCCTCTTCCATCGGCGGCTGTTCGGAAGGCGATCGGGCAGGCAGTGGCGCCTGCCCTCCCCCGGGGCGCTCCCTTCTTCGCGCGTCGTTCCGTCGGGAACGGGGCGCGTTCGCGCGCGTCACTGAGATCGGGTCACGACGGGCGCACGCCCGACAGCGCAATCCGCAAGACCAGCCGCGCGACATCCCCGGCGCTCCGGCCCGCGTAGGCCAGCCACTCCGGGTTGTGCTGCAGGATGTACAGGGCCGTGCGCAGCGCACCCCCTCGAAGCCCGTAGTACTCCAGGAACGCCTTCCGGCACAGGCCCTGGATCTGGGACTGCGGCAGCGCGCACCGCGCCTCGACCGGGATGCAGTCGACCAGGTCGCTGCCGGGGAGGTAGTCGAGGGGATGGAAGTCGACCAGGGTGGGCCGCACGGCAGTCACGAAGTCGACGTTGCCGCGCAGGGTCTGCAGCGTGTCGCCGGGCAGGCCGAAGATGTAGGTCAGGACCGTCGCGAAGCCCATGGCGTTGGCCATCGGGATCGCTTCCCGCAGCGCGTCCGGCTCGTCCGGAGACCGACCGATCGTCTTGAGGACCGCCGGATCCGCGGACTGGGCGCCGTAGTTCACCATCTGGCAGCCGGACTTCTGCAGCATCTCGAAGGCCTTGCGGCGGCCGGATCCGAAGGTCAGGGGATGGAGGGTGATTCCCCACGAAAAGCGGAGGCCGCGCTGCTGGACCCCCTCGCAGAACGCCTGCAGCCAGTCCAGGCGCAACGCGAACACGTCGTCCAGGAACCGGATGTACCGGGCGCCCCGGGTCTGCACCAGGAACTGGACCTCGTCCAGCACCCGCTCGACGGGGCGGACCCGGTATTTCCGGTTCCAGTAGCGCCAGGTCACGCAGTAGGCGCAGTGGTAGGGGCAGCCTCGCGAGGCCATCACGACGTAGTAGGGGCGCTTCATCGAGATTTCGAACAGATCGCCCGACAGCGTGTCGTATTGCGTCCAGTCGGGGATCGGAAGCAGGTCCACGGGCGTCGGAGGAGGAGCGGCCGTCGCGATCCGGGCGCCGGTTTCGTCCGTGAAGGCGATGCCCTTCACGGCCTCGAATCCCGCCCCGGCCTCGTAGGCCCGGAGCAGCGCCAGGAGGCTCTGGTCGGCCTCGCCGACGACCACGACGTCGACCCCGGCGTCCAGCAGCACTTCCGGCTGCGACGAACAAGGCCCGCCCGCGATGATCCGACCGGCGTACAGGGATCGATCGAGCCCGGCGACCACGCCTTGGACCTGTCTGGCCGAGGCATGGGTCGCGCTGAACCCGACGAGGTCGTACCGCCCGTCGTTCAGTTCGCGGGGAAGGTCGTGCGTCCGCCGGGAGTCGAACAGGCAGTCGAAAAGGTCGACGGCTACGCCCTGGGCCTTCAAGGCCGCCGCGAGGTAGCGGAGCCCCAATCCGGGCCGCTTCTGGAAATGTTCCGGCATGAAGGAGAAGGGATAGTCGTCCGACGCGGTGACATACACCAGCGCGACGCGCCGAATCGTGCGATCCGCTCTCGCCTGGAGGCCCCGTATTCCCATGGACTCGCGCCGTGACTCGAACGGAGGGTATCGGGTGCCGGCGAGGACTGTCAAGCCGAGGGCCTGAGCAGGCACGGGTCATTGCTTGACACCGGCGAAGCCAGTAGCGACAATTGCACCGTCTTGGCATGTAGGTTTGCATCATGACGAATTGGCGCCCGGCACCCAAGCCCGCTCCCCGGCCGATTCCGAGACCCCAGCCGAAGCCCTAGGGGCTCGATGGTTTCTTCGGGTACCCCCAGCCTCCGCTAACGCGGTTGGACAGGGTTGGGCCACCCATATCACGTCAATGTGGACCGCCGCCTACCAACGGTTGAAATCCCAGGGATTACCGAAAGCATGAACGTCCTGCTCGTGGCTCCGCCGCGGCTCCTCTGGCCCTACATGAACGAGCAGGACAACTTCATGATGCCCCAGTCGCTGCCCTGCCTGGCCGCGGTGCTGCGGGAAGCCGGCATGCGGGTGTCGGTGATCGACTGCCTGCCGCAAAAGGTGGGCTGGGCGACGCTGGAGCGCCGGATCCGGGAACTGGCGCCGGACGTCGTCGCGGCGGGCGAGAACCACGCCCTGTACGCAGGCGAGGTGCTCAAGCTGGTGGAACTGGTCAAGCGCATCGACCCGCGCATCGTGACGGTGCTGGGCGGCGCGCACTTCACCAACCTGCCGGACCGGTACCTCCGGTCGCACCCGATCGACTTCATTGTCCGCGGGGAAGGCGAAATCACCTTCCGGGAACTGTTGAAGGCCCTGGACGCGGGGACGCCGACCGGGGACATCGAGGGCATCGCGTACTACAGCGGCGGTGCTGTCGTGCAGACGCCGCCGCGGCCGCTGATCGCGGACCTGGACTCCCTGCCGCTGCCCGCGTTCGACCTGATGCCGATGGACCGGTACGGTCGCGCGAAGCTGCTGTTCAATTCCGGCGGCGTGACGATCCATCACAGCCGCGGCTGCGGGGCCCGATGCTCGTTCTGCGTCTGGTGGACCCAGATGGGCGAACGCAAGATCACGGCCGGCCAGGAAACGCTGACGCCTCGCTGGCGCACCAAGTCGGTGGAACGCACCCTGGCCGAAATCGAGGTGCTGCACAAGCAGTACGGGCGGCGGGGACTGGTCTTCGTGGACCCGACGTTCAACCTGGACTCGGAATGGAACGACGAGTTCGCCGAGGCCCTGCTGAAGAAGGGATGGCCCATCCACTGGTTCGCGTTCATGCGCGCGGACCTGGTGCTGCGGGACGAGCGGCTGGGGATCTTTCAGAAGCTGGTGAAGAGCGGCCTGGCCCACCTGTGCATCGGGGTCGAGCGGGCCGAGGACGCCGACCTGAAAGACTGGAGCAAGAAGTTCTACTCGAAGAACCAATCCGTCGAGACCTTCCGGCTGCTGAAGACGAAGTATCCCCAGGTGTTCCGGCAGGCGACCTTCATCCTGGGAACCCGGAACGAGACGCCGGAGACCATCGAGCGGCAGCTGGACTTCGCCCGTCTGATCGACGCCGACTACCCCGCCTTCCACGCCGCGACGCCTTTCCCGGGCACCGACTTCTGGCGCGAGGCGAACGAAAAGAAATGGATCGAGGTCGAGGACTTCGACTACTTCGACATGTCGACCCCGGTGATGGGGTCGGAAACGATGACCCGCGAGGAGCTTGACCTGGCGATCATCGAGCTGAGCCGCCGATACGTGGGCGTGCGCTGGCTGCTGAAGGGGCTGGCGTCGCGGACGCCCTATCGCAGGAACATGTACCTGTGGTGGCTGCTGGTGTCCGGGCGCATCTTCATTGACTCGGCGCGCCACTTCATCAACCCGTTCAGCCAGGAACAGTACACTCGCCTGGTGAAGCCGGACTGGTACGACAACTGAGCGAACGAGGACAACCGTGAAGGTCCTGCTGATCAACATCTTCCGGTCGTACGGCGAACTGGGCGGCAGCTACAGCCGGGTGCTGGCCCCGATGCCGCCGATCACGATGGCCTACCTGGCTGCGGCGCTGGAGCGGGCCGGGATCGACGTCGAGTTCTTCGACGACTCGCTGACCCGCGGCGACGACGCCGAGCTGGAACGGGTGCTGAAGCGGATCGCCCCCGACGTGGTCGGCCTGTCCCTGGTCACGGCCACGATGGCCGGCGCCCCCCGGGTCATCGCCGCCGTGCGCCGCCACGCGCCGCGCGCCAGGATCGTTGCCGGCAACATCCACGCGGAAGTGTATTGCGAGCCCCTGTTGCGCTCCGGGCAGGTGGACATCGTGGTGATCGGCGAAGGCGAGGCCACGTTCCCCGAACTGGTGCACGCGCTGGACAAGGGAACGCCCGCGCTGGAAACCGTGCCGGGGCTTTCCTTCCTGGCCGAAGGCAGGATCGTCACCACGCCGCCCCGCACCCGCCTCGCAGACCTGGACACCCTGCCTTTCCCCGCGTGGCACAAGTTCCCGATGCACCGGTACAGGATCCTCAGCTTCGCCCGGGTGCAGGACCCGGGGATCCTGGTGCTGGGGTCCCGGGGCTGCCCGTACAACTGCTCGTACTGCTCGCTGCGGGTGATGGGGAACGTGCGCCGCAAGCGCTCGGCGGCCAACATCGCCGACGAGTGCGAGTGGGTGTACGAAAAGTTCGGCATCCGCCAGCCGTCGTTCGTGGACGCGATCTTCCCGTTCGGGAAGAAGGAAGGTCTGGACTACGCGGCCGAATTGATCCGCCGCGGCCTGCACAAGCGCCAGGTCTGGATCACGGAAACGCGGACGGACCTGGTGGACCTGGAACTGCTGCAGGCCCTGCGCGAGTCGGGTCTGCGGCGCCTGATGTTCGGGTTCGAGGCGGGCGACGCGGAGGAGCTGGCGACGCTGAAGAAGGGTGCCAGCCTGGGCAACGCGATGAAGGCGGTGGAGATCTGCCGGAAGGCCGGGATCCAGACCGTCGGGTTCTTCATGCTGGGCGTCCCCGGATCGACCCGCGAATCGATGCAGCGCAACATCCAGTTCGCTCGTACGCTGGACCTGGACTTCGCCAAGTACACGGTGTTCGTGCCCTACCCGGGGACGCCTCTGCACGACCAACTGGAGGCCGAAGGGAAGATCCTGGCGCCCGGGGACTGGAAGCGGTACACGACCTATCCCTGCCGCGAGGTGCCGCCCGTCTACGTGCCGGACGGCTTCACCGCGGAGGAAATCATCGCGCTGCAGACGAAGGCGCACCTGTCGTTCTACCTGCGCCCGTCGATGATCGCCCGGCAATTGTTCCAGGTCCGGTCGTTGTCGCTGCACGACATGGCCGATGGCCTGCGGACCATGGCCACGGTGGCGTTGCGGGGACGCTTCCAGCGGAACGCGACGGGCGGTGCCGCGGGCCAGGGCGCGGGCCAGGCCTAGGCACCCGGCGCGCGGTCGACGGCCTTCCCGACCGCCATCATCGGCGACTCCTTCAGCGTCAGCGCCAGCACCCCGCTGAGCATCGTCAGGCCCACGAATGCCCACATCACGGTCTGGATCCAGGCGTCGTTGCCCATCGCCTCGACGAAGACCAGGCCGCTGACCTGGCCGGCCAGCAGCATCAGGCCCTGGGACGTGGATTCGGTGTTGGCGCCGCCGACTTCCGCGGCGTACTGGAAGCCCACCGGCCCGGCGCCGGTCACGAAGAAGCCCACCAGGAACGAGAAGGCCATCACCACGGCGAAGTCGGTGAACAGGGCCAGGCCGGCCAGCGCCGGCACGACGCCGATCAGCGCCGCGGCCAGCACCGCCTTGCGGCGACGAATGCGATCGCTGATCAGGGGCAGCACCACCGCGCCCACGACGCCGCCGACCAGCATGATGGCGCCCACCAGGCCGCTCTGCTCCTCGCCCATGCCCTTGACGCGGCAGATGCTGTCGATGCAGGTGGTCACCGCGTTGAAGATGCCCAGGCCCACCAGGAACAGCAGCACCGTGCGCCGCACGTCCCGCAGCGACAGGATGTGTTTCACACCGCCGAAGAAGCTGCGCACGCCGGCCGTGGGGTCGGCCTGGCGGGCGCCGGTGCCCTCGCGGAACAGCCCCAGGCACACGACCGCGGCGGCCAGGCAGGCCCAGCCGTACCACCGCATCACGACGGGGATCAACGCCGGGTCCGTCTTGTCGCCCACCTGGATTGCCAGCGGCGTCAGGATCATCACCAGGATGATCCCCACGAACTGCGCCAGCGACGCGATGCCGACCGCGGTGCCGCGCTCGTTGACCGGAAACCACTGGGACGCGACCGCCGTCGGGGCGTTGATGATGAACGGCTGTGCCACGGACAGGGCCACCTGGGCCCACAGCACGACGACGTAGTTGTCGGCGTACAGGCCCTTCACCAGGCCCGCCACGCCCAGCACCGCCGCGCCGAACCCGACTCCGGCGCGCGTCCCCAGCCGGTCGATCACCCACGAGGCCGGGATGCACGCGACCAGGTAGACCAGCATGTACATTTCGGCCAGGCGGTTGATCGGGACCACGTCGGTGAAGCCGAAGAACCGCATCGCATCGGTCGCGATGGGCGCGTGGGCCAGCCACTGGATCTGGGACACCATCGTCACCAGGAACAACGCGAACAGCACGACCCATCGGTACCCGCTCGAGCGCGGGGAAGGTGCACGGGTGTCCACGTCCGACCTCCTGCTGCGAGGGAAGGAAACGAATCCGTCGCCAGTGGACCACCGGCCGCGGGGGGTGTCAATACTGCCTCGGAGGCGCGATCACGCCGCCGGCAGGAACACCCGGAACGTGCAGCCGCGGCCCTCGCCCGACACCACGACGATGTCCCCGCCGTGGCGGCGCACGATGGAGCGGGAGGAGGGAAGGCCCAGCCC